>VMHT01190770.1_pt1 | contig 16941 bp, 10 predicted proteins | sample 4693611 | NCBI WGS metagenome assembly VMHT01 (sample SAMN12280063, study PRJNA550983) | marine metagenome | isolation source: seawater sampled from same location over 5 years 0.02-0.2 micron viral filtrate | place: USA: collected off the coast of southern California halfway between the port... ...
AGGGCGTACGCTGGATTTTGTACTTCCCAGTGCTCAAACCTGAGGTCTTTGTTTTGACCGTAAATTGACTGCTCTTCGTTCGAGGAGGAACTGGTTCCTCTGTAACGATTTCAGCATCCAATGGATCTTCTTTGACCCGCGCTGAATCGATTACAGAACCTGCTTCTGGTTCAGAAAACAAGTTCAACTCGGTGTCGAACATATCGAACCCATCAATCATTGTTGTTGCTTCAACAGAGGTTGGAACATGGGCGCCCTCTGGGCCAACAAAACTTGGTAGAAACTCCTGTGGCGATTGTGTTGCATATCCGACTTGGTGTTGTTCAGGAAGGTGGGGGTTTGAATCAGCTATGAGCCCGTATGATCGCTCGACTGGTCGAGATGTGTGGCTTGGATACGGATGAGCTGGATGGTGTACATGTTCGACTGGTGATGGTTGAATTGCGTTCCCAATTTGATGTGTTCTTCGGTCTCTTGCATTGTCTCGGCCGCGCTGAATGAGGCCATGTTCATTGGCTTGGAAGTGAGGTGCGGCTTCGGGTTCGCCAAACATCCAGCCTTCGGTTTCTGGCTCACCAAAGTCGAGATCTAAAGGCTCAGTAGAGCCGTGAAATTGGAGTGGTTCAGCAGATTCAGGTACCAATTCAGGATCGCCGTGCTGACTGAGCAGTGTAGCGATTGCGAGTGGTGCTTCAAGATGAACTGGCTCAGCAGGAATGTAGTCATTTATCTGGGAACGTGGGTAATCTAAATCTCGTTGTAATTCATCCAAACCAAGACGGGCTTGAATCATCGTCTGTCCTTTTGAAAGCCTCCTGTGCAGTTCACCCAACCTCATGAGGCGAGCATCATTCCCTGTCAGCATATACCAATCATGGGTTTGAGTTTCGATGGTTAATGTTGGACGGCTAAGGCCAAAATGAGCGAGCATCAGTGAAAGACCAACACCAACTGTGAACAGTTGTGGCGTCGTTCCAAACACCATGCCCCGTGAAGCAACCCAGAGCAACAATGCTCCAAAAAATGCATAACCAAAGGGAAGCAATGGCTTGTTTGTGTGATCCATCTTCATAATCCAATCATTGGTGATTTCAACACAGTGACCCGATTTTTGTTCAATGGAAAGCTTACGCTCAGATAGTGTAATACGAACTTTTCCGGGTGTTCCACTCAAGTGCAGCCGATCGAAGACTTCGATGTCTTCTGCACTGTGTGGACCCTCTTGTTGTCCAGTAATGCGCATCCCATCGCGCAAAGGGCGTCATGAGGGTTATCAAACCACCGACGCTTGAAGGGTTTTCAGTCCTCAAAACCCGACTCCTTTTTCCGCGCCGAGCCACCCTTTCATCCATGTGCAATAAAGGGGGAAATCGGCGGATGTTTTATTGCCCATTGCGATTCATTGCCGAGCATGATTGAGTTGCTTGGCAATCCTGAGATGGTCGAAGATGCACTCGAAGCCGTTGGCAACAAAACAGAACAATGGACCGACCGTTGGTGGTGGAAACCACTTCGTTTCCTCACCTATGTCCTTCCGTTTGCCGGTGTCGGCGTCTATTACTACTGGTTCCTTTGAATCAATCATTCAAGGGTTCCAAACGGGCGCTGCCCATTATCCTAGGTTTGGAGTCCAGTTGAGCAATCAATGTTGGTTCGGGGTTTTCCCGACGGATGAACAACGGATTTTCCCATGCGATGACCGCAGTCTCTCCTTCTGTGGAAGCCACTCGGCCAACAACAAATTGCAAATCGACGCTTGCATGAATGACATCCCCTTCTGCTAACGTCCTCTTCTGGAATGGTGATCGTTGGAGATGAATGGTCGAACGCTCATGGGCTATGACGGCAAGTGGTATGCTTGTGTTTGTCTTTTTATCTTCAACCGCAGGTCGTACAAGCAGTGTTCCGCTCCCGAGGTGGTCTTCCTTTGCGTTTCGAAGGGCTAAGCCAACTCTATCACCCGCCATCGCAGCAGGCACATCATCATCCATCACTTGGAGAGATTTTGCATTCCCCGTGCCGTTTGCAGGAAGAAGAACAAGCTCATCGTGCACATTGACAGTCCCTGATTGAACGTATCCAATCGCAACAAGTCCAATGCCTTTGACGTTGAAATGTTGATCGACAGGAATCACCAAAGGAGCCTCAGCATTTGCTTTTAACACATCAGCGATGTCATCCATGAAGCCGTATAAGATCGTTCGTAGTTCGATACCATCGCCTTGAGCAAAGGTCCAGTCTGCTAAACCAGCCTGCTTGAACAACATTTTCGCCTGTTCTTCGTCGACCCATTCACCTTCGGGGGCGTTGATGATGGCCATCCCTTTGGTGAGCCCAGAACTTGCAAAAGCCACCAGTGCCTCTCCCAATATCGCATCGATACGCTGGACTTCAATGATGCCAACTCTGGCAGCTGAAAGGGCATTGAGGAACGGGCGCAAACGCTCTGGGTACTTTGCTGGTCGAATAATCGACAAAATTCGAGGTCCATCTGCACCGGATTCCTTGTGCACATAGGTGTGAACATCGCGTTGGTCGGTTGGCTTTGCAATTTCACGAGCCAAATCATCGCTACCGACCATGGCTATGTTGAGTACAGGCATGTCCCGCCCACCGGCGGAGTCCACATCAATGTAGGGGTGAATCAGTCGGTTTTGTTGCTGCGCATTTGCTCTCGGATGCGCTCGGCATGGGCCCAATCTGCCTTTTCATCCTCGGTTTGAGCCTCAAGTTGTGGGATTGGGATTGGTCGCATCATTGAATCGATGGCAACAAAGAAAAAGTAGCCTTCACAAATCTTCTTTTTCTTCCACGTTGCCTTATCAACTGCCATTGCAGTCACTTTGGTACATGCTGTATGTGTACTGGTGAAGACGACCTTTCCAGTCACTTCTAACAAGTCACCTTGCCGGGCAGGGGCAATAAATTTCAATGTGTCAATTGAAATTGTGACAAATTCTCGGTGGGCAAATTTCGAACAAGCGATACCTCCAGCCTTGTCCATAATGGACAGAAGTCGACCACCAAACAACGTGTCGTGGTCATTTGTGTCGCCAGGGAAAATGTGTTCGATGAGCGTTACGGGCTCTTTTGAGTAGTGTTCCATATGTTTCGCAACGCCTTCACCCTCATGAACTCTGGCAAGGGCAATCCGCTACTAGGGCTGTTTCCTGATCTCAATGCACGACTTCCGAGATTGGATGAGTTCTACATGTGCGTTGTTTTTGTTTCACGCAAGCAGATCTTCGCCCTCTCAACCAAAAATGGCTCCAAAAGCGAACATTGGGCTGGTGATGATGATGAAATCTTACAATTGGTTTGGCCGCGATTATCGCAGGTCCCTTCGTGAAATTCTTTGTCGAAATGGGCTCAAATTTGACCCCTCATACGGAGGCGTGAGTCCGATGCGATTTTAGGTAAAAGAAACCTCGCCTAATGAGCAGGTGAGTCCATGACACACGATAACCGAAGTTTGAGAGCCCCATTGTTCCTTGTTGCATTGATGGTTTTAGCCCCGTTTGCGGGGGCTGCCAACGTGACAACATTCGCTAACCAAGATGCTGAAGCAGACATCGAAATGCGTGATGGCACTCCCTTTTTGGACCGAGACAGCGGCAGCATTGATTTGCCAGCAGGCGATACGGTCACAAGCGCAAGTATGGACGTTTCAGTCAACATGCTAGAACACGCTGCTCACCAGCGAATCGACACTGAAACGATGTCGAGGGTTTGGAACCCGAGTTACAACAACCAACTTACCAAGTTCTCGAACCAATCTCACTTCACGTTTGAAGACGGCGCTACTGCGACACCAGTCTCCTTAACGGCAGAAGGATACCTTACCGACTTCGAAGAAACCATGGGTGGTTTCGTCGATCAGCGCGATTTCTATCAAAAGTGGTATGGTTTTGACCATGGCGAAACCAGCGGACTCGGCGGACCAGCCCCCCCTGGTGTCCCTGATTGCTACTCTGGCACATACTGCTGGGGAACAGGTCTGAACGACAATGACTACACCGATAATGATTACAATCAAGGCAACAACTACGGGTTTACCTACGCACTCAATTCACCCTCGATGTACATCGATCTTGCTCTCAAAGATACCACGGCCTATTTTGACTCCTATCACGATCTTGACCGCATTACCCCAGCTACCACAAACCCTGCGATCAAGTACACAGATTGTGCTTATGTTCAAATTCGAACGTCCAGCAATGGCGTGTTCCCACCTGATGCATCAGGTTTCCAATACATCGATATCGATATCGGTAATTCGACCGGATTGGGCTATTCTAACGGCTACTACCGAGTCAGCACCGGCTCAAACAACGCTGGCGAAATCTACAACCAATGCAACCAAGTTCCAGCCGGAGACTACGCTCTTGGCGGCACTTCGGTCAGCACTGGAAACCCTACTGGATGGGCTAACATTGCGGTTGACCTGATCCAATATGTCGGCCAGTATATTCAACTCCGATTTGTCCTAGACGACAATGACATCTCTGGATCTGATGGCGGCGCAGCCGGTTGGTACATTGACAACTTCCGAGTCGGTGACCGATTGCCTCAAACAGCAACTATGGACATTAATGGTTTCCTGCCATCGGTTCAAAGCGGTGACAACCAACCAAACGGCTATGGTATCCTCACCATTGAATCCGAAACCACTTCCTCAGCCACCCTTTCCCTTGAAGTGATCGATTCTTCTACCGGGATGACTGTCATTGACAACCATGGCAACCCAATGTCCGGCCTTCAGGGTAAAATTATCGAATTGTGGGAAATCAATTCGACAAAGTACCCTTCAGTCGATTTCAGGATGAGTTTTGATTCAGGTTCTTCTCGACTTTCAAGCCCAGTTTTCCATGGATTTAGCATCGGTACGCGAGTTGGAACAGGTTTCAATCAAACCGATGAGATGACCATGGGCGTCATCAACGGTGTTTGGGAAGCCGGAGGCGGAGAGCCGATGACCTATTCGCCATTACTGACCGACAATTCATACAATCCTGAACTCAAACGAAGTAGCTTCTCAAAACCAATCACTCGAATTACAGCCCACGTCCAAGACGACTGTACAGAAATTCCATCCATCGATCTTCAGGCGTATGGCGGCAACGGATTGGTCGGTATGATTCCAGACACTGAGTATATCCTCGATACTCCAATCTTTGGCTTTGAGTCAATGATTTCGTATCAAAACAACTGCAATGTAGCTGGCATATGGTTTGACCTTCACTTCGGCCACCACGCTGACAACTTCCAAGTTGATGTCGCTAATGATTCAAACATCGACTGGGGCTTTGATGAGCCAGCATTTGGTTCATTTGGTCGCCAAACAAATTTCTTGCTCAACAAGATTGACGGAATCAACTACGGTACAGGCTCAGCAAACATCAGCACTGATTTGACAGGTGTTGCAGAAGGTGGAAACTTCATGCTTCCCAAGGGCGCAGTCGTACTTTCTTCTGATTTTGTCCTCGACGAAGTGATGATTCATTCAAGCACCGACCCAATGGAAGGCTTCAATTTCTCAGTTCTTTCAGGAACCCAGGAAGAGAGTCTCGGAGCGATCGATAACATCACACGAGTGCTCCCAGAATACCTCTCATCAACGGACCTCACCGCCGCATTGAACTCATTGCTGAACAATCCACTTGTTCCAGTGAGCCATGTTGATGTGTATGGAAACGAATGGATGACGTTCCGCTTCAAGGCTGATTCTCCAAGTTCCGAAACTGGTGCTACAATGGTGATTCGAGACATTGATATCATTTACAACTTCACAACTACACTCGACAATTCTGACGGCCTTGACCTTGAGTTGAACAAGGGTGTGGCCCTATGGACTGGTGGATCAATGGCCAACGTCGAATTGGCTGTAACCTCTACAAGTGGGGGTGGATTGACCTTCTCAAACCTCGCTATCGTCACAGCAAGCGGGTATGACAATACACTCAGTTTGACCGGAAATCCCGTTGGATTCTATCCAAACGGACAACTGTATGAGGTTGTGACCACTCACACCGTTGCGGCATCCACCACTTCATCCTTGGTCGAGAGTCGTTTGACCCTTGAATCCAACACAGGCACAGTCGTGCTTTCGTACTCGGATGCAATGGGCTTTGCCGAGGCATCAGATGTGAACGATTTAATCACGCTTGAATCCACATCGATGCAATCTGACATCACCGATGGAAAACAAATCACTTGGCGGTTCATCGTCAACTCATATTGGGAAGACACAGATGAGGTTCGCATCTATTCAGGTTTGCTTGCAGCAAACGGCGTCAATGGGCTTCCATCCGCAGTTCTGCTTGCTCCACCGGGCGGCAATGCTGTCGAGAACGATGCAATGATCACCAACTTTGAAGTTCGCAATGACATTGGTCTTGCTCAAGATTTGGACAATGGTAAATCCAATCAAATCGTCAACATCGCTGGTAGCATCCGTCTCGAGAATCTTGATATTTCACCCGACCCAAGCCGATATTACATGGTTTTAGAACAGAAGACAATCAACACGTCTGATGAGAACTTTTCGATTGAATGGGTCAGCGTTGACAACCAATCGGGTGTTATTGGTGGCGACTTTGACCTTAACATCGATCTTGGCTTTGCAGCTGGTGATGAAACCTACAGGTTCCGAATCGACGGCTACGAAGGTGGGGACACATTGTGCCCTGCAGCAGTATATCGCCCAGACAGCGATTGTGCCATTCCGTTCAACCTCTCCATCGACACACTCGATCCGAGCCTGCTTGAAGTAAAGATCCTCAACGGGCAAGTCGACCCGTCACTGGAAAGCAATTGGAGAACAATGGTCGATGACACATGGGTTGTGCCATCTGCCAACCAACAAATCCGTCTTAGCGCGTACGATTTGCCAAATCCACCAGCAACCCTAGACATCAAAATCTGGGTCGAAAACGATCACGATACGAATGGCGACGGCATTGCGGATGCGAATGAATACATCACCGTCACAGTCAATGACGATGGTGAAGCACCATTTGCAAACTACACTGGAAGCTTCAGCGATATGGCTAACATTGGTGCCGACCCTGTCGGCAAAGTTTCAGTTTGGATCGAAGGCTACGATCTTGCAGGAAATCCGATTGATGGTGGAGCTCCTGGATTTGAAGACGACCACTTCACCTACGTTTCCATGAACTCGAAGTCTCCAGTCATTCGAAACTTCTTCATTGATGATTCAAAGGACGGCCGTTTCCTCAATTCTAACCAACCTCAGTACGATGGAAAGTGGAACCAAACCATGTACGCTGGCAACCAATACTCATTGGTTGTCGAAGCCAATGATGACAATGGATGGCGAGATATCTCATACTTCCACATCGACCTTGCGGATGACCGTGACGACATGAACGTCTACTACTACCCTCGGAACCAAACTGCTTGGACCGACTCGCCTTGGATTACTATCCTCGAAGAGAGTGAAGTTTCAGATGGACCACGCATGCTACGAATGGATGGCGGGGCACTGATCGATCCGTTCGAAGCGGATTTCCTGCTCGATCTACCAATTCGAATCGATTGGGGTGTGCTCGGCGCCACCACGGCACTCAACAACCCGGTGCTCTACATGCAAGACCTTGACAACCCAAGGTATCGAATGCTTCCTGCCCCAGGAAGGCATATCCAAGACTGGTACTACAGCGACGGTATCCAACTCGACTTCCGAACTGATGAAGTCAACGACCTCATGGTCACGCCAGTGTTTGAAGATCTCTCTGAACCACGAACACAGGACGTACGCAAAGGATTCGTTTACCCTGGTGACACCATTGCCTTCCACGGTCAATTCGCCTACCTGGACGGAATCAACAACAATGTGTTCATCACTCCAGAGATTCCTCTCACTCTCGAAATTACAAGGTCGACCGCTCTCGCTGACGGTGCGAAAGGCTACGTTCCATTCCCGGGTGAAGTTACCTACCATACGTTCACTGGTGGTGTCTTTGAAATTAACCTCACGGCAGCACCGGTTGCCAATGATTACCAGTATTCGTTCCGTTTGTGTCCGTTTGATGATCCAACCACTGCTCTCGACGATGCCATTACGTGTGGTAGCGAACAGATTGGCCTTCCAGAAGGAGCTGTTGACACCACGCCGGCAGTGTGTGCTGGTTCGAGCTCGTATGGCTGTTCTACATTCAACATCAAGGTCGATGGTAATCCTCCTGAAGTCAACACCGATTCTTGGACTGCTAAGCGCGGTGCAACCGGCGAGGTCATTTCAGGCGACATGCCGACCTCGACCTACCACTGCGTCGATGTCGAAGTGGTACTCAAGGAACGTGAAGCACTCTTCCAAGGTGATGTCAATGTGGCATGGGCCTTCTACTCCGATGCGAGCAATGACATTCTTTGGCCGATTTACCGAACGTCGTTCGGTGACGAACCAATGATGGCAGAATTGACCCTTTCACCGCTTGGTGGCTCCTATGCCGCATCCGCCACTTGCATTGATTTGTGGCCGTTGGAAGAAGGCCAATTTGAGCCAGATGAAGAACAAATCAACAATGTCGAACTCGTCATGTGGATCGATGCGAAGGACTCTGCAGGCGCAGGCGTCATCTTTGGAGGTGGACCTACTGAAGAGGGCGGTATTGCTGCAATCTTCTCCAGTTCAGAAGAACACAAGTCGAATTACCGCTTCATCCACGAGGAACCAAGTTTTGCTGTTGAAAACACAATCTTGACACCTTCCTCACCAGAAGTTGGTGAAGCCATGGAACTCCAAATCGAAGTTCGTAATGATGGAACAATGGCTGGTGGAACCACCCTCTCAGTACGCTCAGTCACCGCAGGTGGCGTTCCAGTACTCGAAGGAACTGTCGAAACTGGCGACATCGGTATTCTTGACAAGAAATGGGTCACCATTGAATTGACAGAATTCACTCAAGCAACGACTGGAATGTACTACCTCATCTCGGATGACACCACGAACGACCTCTTGTATAACGGCTCAGCAGAAGGTGAACAATTCAATGTAAAGGTACAGAGTGAATCCGATGACGGTGCAACCGTATTGCTCATTCTTGTTGCTTTGATTACAATTGTTGTCATCCTTGGTGTTGTCGTTTTCGTCCTCGTACGCCGAGGCGATGGGGAAGACATGTTTGCTGACGATGATTACGAAGATGAATCGTCTAAGGCTTATGTCGAACTCCCAGGACAATCAACGCCTGCTCCTGCAGCAAATGTATCGCCAGAAATGGCAGATGCAATGGCGAAATTCCCACAATGGAGTCAAGAAGAGATTCAAGGCTACTTTGACCAAGGCTGGAGCGTTCAAGCACTCCAAGATTGGGTTAACGAACAGTGAGCGTGGCTCCTTTGCCAGAGCGACTGGATTGGGCTGACCATATGTGGTCGGATCCCGATGGAGGCCAAATCCTCCTTCATGGCGTCCTTCCAACAGTGGTCTATCCTCGATCAATGCGCCCACGCCTCGAATGGCACGGTCTTGCCCTTTTGGAAGCACCAGATGTTGTCGATATGTGGGTTCAAGAGGAAAAGGACGAAGCAGAGTCACCCGGAGTGAACCTTGCTCACGGCTTGATTTCTGGGGGGGCTATGGCCATTTATCTTGATGAAATATCACTTGTTGAAGATGTGTCCTCTGGCCGTTTTCCAGATCCGGAACCTCGAAGGCTACATAGGAATGCAGAACGACACGAACGTCCGGTGTATTTTGTCGAACCCACTGCCGATGATGAGCGTTGGAGTGAACACTTGACCAATGAGGCCAAAGCAGCATCTCATTGGAAAAAATTACTTGGTATGATTTCCTTGGGTGGGAAGTGGAGAAAGCGAGTCAAGAAAAACATCTTCCTCGCTCAAAAACCACCAAAAGGAGTGTCTCCAAATTTTGGTTCTGCAGCCGTACTGTCGACAACATGGTGGGACCTCAATGAGTGGATTGTTGGTGAACCAGTGGCTGAAGCACGCAACCAAAGGTATGCAGAGCGACTAAGGGGGGCGCTGGCAGACTTGCGAATGACTCATGGAAGCGATGCAGTGTTGCTTTTACCATTATTTTTACCTCACCGAAATGCAGTTCTTACAGCGCTTGAATCTCTTCCAGATCCAGAGGAGATTACTTCAAACCCAACCGACACGGCCGACATAGAGGAGGAGTGACCATGGTGGCAAACGCAATCGATGTACGAATCGAAAATCAGCTGGTTCGCTTCGTCCCTCCTCACCCCGTTGACCAAGACGCTGTCGTGGCGCAACTTGGCGGTCAACAAACCGGGGGCGTCGTCATCAAAGTTCTTGACCGGCCCAGAGCAACACTTGTCATCGACCAACAGGGTCGAATTGTGGTTCATGGTACCCATCGGGTCGAAGCGGCTCGCGCAGCTGCGAAAGAACTCATGCTACGTCTTGGGCGGAATGACGCTGGTCTTGAGACCGAGCTCGGTCCTGTTGTTGCTTCATTCGAATTTGGCCAATCACTCCTTGTCGAGAGCGTTGTGGGTGATTTTGGTGCCGGTACCGCTACTTATGATGCAAGGCTAGGATGCACCATTATCGAAGATACCCGACATAATCTCACCTTGCACATGTGGCCAAATGGACGATGTGTAGCAACCGATGCACGCCATCGAAACATGGTGGCAATGGCTGCAGTCTATTGGAAAGGGCGATTCAGCGATAAGAACCTCTTGATTGAGCGTATTTGAGGCCATCTTTCGCCCATGCGTTGAAAACTATCACCGTCTTCAGAAGCATGAGGGTTGGCTTTGAGTTCAGTTCAGCAATGGAATGGTCCAATCGTGGACAATCACTTCCATCTTAATCGTCAAGGACTTTTTCTTCAAGCTGCTGGCGAGTTCAAACGAGCGGGTGGAACCGATCTTATCCTTGTCCACTGTCCTGATTTCCAATCACCTCCAACGACTAAGGAAGGTCACCTGGCCACATACAACGATACAGTGGCGATGGCGGCAGAAGTTCGCGATGAGCATGGACTTGGGGTGCGTGTTGTTCTAGGACCTCACCCAGCAGCCTTTGCTCATCAGTTTGAAGCATGGCTGGATGAAGATGGTGAATCTGGTGCAGAGCGCGCTATGGACAATTATCGCAATAGCATTGACGCAGCAGTCGAACTCGTTCATGAAGGAAAGGCACACGCTGTGGGCGAGGTGGGTCGGCCTCACTGGCCTGTGAACGATCGGGTCTGGGACCTGTCGAATCTCTTGTTAGAAGAGACCATGAGCATGGCCAAAAGAGAAGGTATTACGCTTCAACTGCATGTGGAAGGGGAATTAGAATCAACCTATGCCAGCCTTGCACAAATGGCAGATAAGGTGGGCTACGATAAGCAACGACTGGTTCGTCATTATGCGCCTCCAACACTCACTTCTAGCATCACCAAAGGGGTGACGCCGAGTGTGTTGATTGGAAAAGGCGCTATCGAAGAGGTGCTTGCCACTGCAGAATCATCGAGCCACGGCTTCTTGCTTGAGACCGATTACATGGACGATCTGAGGCGACCAGGCGCAGTGCTTGGTCCTAAAACAGTTCCAAAACGGACCCAGCAACTCCTTCAGGCGGGGATTGACGAATCATTTCTGTGGAAAGCACACCAAGATTTGCCGGATTTATTGTACGGTCCCTCACAATGAGTCTACCCAAAAAGGACCCATCGCTACGGGCCCGATTCTCCATCACATTGATGAGATAGAGTCGTCACCGCAAAAGCATGGGACGCTTTGGTAAGACCTTCACCGCTGCCCTCGTGGTGGCTCTGTTCATGCTTCCTGCGCTGAGCACATCCGTCTCCGCACAGGACTCACCTTTGCCCGCAGTGCAACTTGATTGTGGAGCAGACCCTGTAATGGACGTTCATCCTAATTCCTATGAAGATGCAATTCTCGAATGCACTGTGTTCAACCCTACTTCGGCAAGTGAAGTCATCGAAGTCAACAAAGTTGAATGGGATGGCGTCAACGTCGAAATGACTCTGAGCGAAGATGAATTTACGCTCGCTGCTGGTGATGAAGAAAACTTCAATGTCATCTTCACTGGTCAAACACGGCTTCCAGCATCGTTGAGCTATGGCTTTGAACTTGAAGCAAAAGTCACCTCGTGGAATGGGTTGCCTTATGGGCAACTTCCCGATGGGCCTTGGGTCGCCAATCAATCCTACAGCGGTGATTTCACGATTGCCTCCTACGGCATGATTGAACTTTCGATGTCTGACAAGACAACGAGAGAAATGACGCCAGCAGAAGAAGTTGACTTCACGTTCCAATTCACAAACAAGGGCAATGATGACGACAAAATACGAGTGACCATCGCAAATGAGGCAGATCTTGCAGCTGCTGGTTTCTCATTCCCAACCGGTGCTTTTGTTGCTGAAGACGTACCATATCAAGGCACATCGAGCCTTCGAACGCTCACAGTGCGCTCCCCAGCAGAGGTGACAGAGGATATTCGATTACCTGTGATTTTCCAAGCAGAAAGCACAGTTGACCCCGACGCTCCAGCCAGTGAGATTACAGTGCAACTCAATGTCATTGCTCCAGGGCAATCAGGCTCTTTCAGCGGCAACTTGGAGGAAATTGATAGCGATCAAGTCCTACAATACGCTGCAATAGGCGGGGGAATTATTCTTGTCTTGTTGTTGCTTGTCGTGATGGCAAAAGCAACCAAGCGTTCTGCGGGCAAAGCCTCCAAAGGCAAGGTTGTTCAAACTCCAACGCCCATCGATATGCCAGAGGACTCTGATGACTTTGACGACTTGTCGGATGATTTGGACGACTTTTTCTCGGACCTTGATAGCGATTCAAAGGCTGACGAATTTGACGATATGTTCGCAGATTTGTAATCGTGCACGGCGAAATAAAATGGGTCGCAGATTAGCGGTTTCACCCAGTTCGACTTAGGTAACAGTCATAGGATGGGTGTGCCGGCCAACACCTACCCATTGGGTAGGTGCTATTATGCTACAATTGCAAGGAAAGACCGCCTTCGTCTTCGGGGTTGCCAGTGAAGATTCGATTGCTTGGGCCATATGCCAACAATTGGCCGCGGCGGGTGTCACGCTATACCTCGGTTACCAAAAGCGGTTCATGAGTCGTATTTTCCAACTGAAGGACAAGCTGCCACAGATTGGTGGTTTCTATCCCTTGGATGTAGCATCGGATACTACAACAAAGGAATTTTTTGAGGCATTTGCAACAGAACATCCCGGGTTGAAAGCCGATATTATGATCCATGCGATTGGATTTGCTCCAAGAAGTTGCTTTGACCGTCCGATTTTATTTGTCGAAGACCAAGACATCAATACGGCAATGACAATTTCAGCAAATTCACTCCAACGATGCCTCAAGCATGCCTTGCCCTATCTTAACCCAGGTTCATCGACTGTGACACTGACCTATGCCGCCTCAACGCGTTATGTCCCAAGTTATGGCATTATGTCCATGGCGAAAGCAGCCCTTGAATGCTGGACGCGTGAATTGGCTTGCCACCTAGGTCCAGAAGGCCACAGGGTCAATGCGATTTCATCGGGGCCAATTCGGACCATTGCCGCAGGAGGGATTCCAGGGTTTGAAAAAATCCTTGACCATGTCGAGGCGAACGCCCCATTGCGTCGAAACGTGAACCAAAATGATGTTGCTGGCGCAACGTTGTGGCTTGCAAGCCCGTTGGCGAGTGGTGTCACAGGCCAATGCATCTACGTTGATGGTGGCTATTCCATCACCATGGTGCCACAAAGCATCATGGGAGAATGAGGTGAGGACATGGCCATCAAAACAGCGGACGGAAAACCTTGCGAAGGTTTGGACCAAGGTCCATTTGAACCCATTGCTGTGATTGGGCTAGCAGCACTCATGCCTGATGCGCCTAGCATTGATGCCTTTTGGCAGAACATCATCGATTCCAAGGTCAGCATTCGTGACATCCAAGAAGGTCGTTGGCCTGGGCCAATCAGCCATTTCTATCGCAAAGGTGGCCCTGGAGAAAGCCAAGAAGGGTTCACGTATTCGAAGATTGGAGCTCTCGTTGAAGGCTTCGAATTTGATTGGCGTCGCTGGCGCCAGCCCCCGGGCACCCTCCCTCAAATCGATCCGTGTCAATTGTGGGCCGTCGCCGTCGCTGCAGATGCAATCGAACAAGCAGGATATGATGGTGAATCAAAAGACATCGATCGGACAAGGTGCGGTGTTGTGTTCGCAAATGCCCTCGGTGGGGAAAATCGGAATCTCTCCAATATTCGTGTTTGGTCAAACCACACCTCGGAGGTCGCCAAAAAACATGGTATGCCGATGGACAGCCTTGAGGCATTTACCAATGAACTGGTCGAAGGTGCACCCAGAATCGATGAAGATACCATGCCAGGTGAATTGGCCAATGTTGTGTCAGGGCGCGTAGCGAACCTCCTTGATCTGCAGGGGCCAAACCATGCAATGGATGCTGCTTGTGCTTCATCTATGGCTGCTGTCTTGGATGCGTGCCGTCTGCTACAAACACGCCAAGTCGACGTGATGCTTGCAGGCGCAACAGATCGGACTATGGATCCTGCAACCTTTTCCAAATTTAGTGCCATTGGCGCACTTTCACCAACTCATTCGACTCCCTTCGATGCGCGAGCCAACGGATTCGTGATGGGCGAAGGTGCCGGTGTTCTTCTCTTGAAGCGACTCAGTGATGCCATCAATGACGGTGATGAAGTTCACGCCGTAATTCGGGGCATTGGCGGTTCATCGGACGGACGAGGCAAAGGAATCACTGCACCAAGCCAACGCGGTCAAGTCCAAGCCATCGCACGTGCTTACAATCAAGCAGGATATTCAGCCAGCACCGTCGAGTTGGTTGAAGCTCATGGGACTTCGACAAAAGTTGGCGATGCCACAGAACTTTCCACACTTTCGTTGCTGTGGGACGATTTACCGCATGGCGACCATGTAGCCGTTGGTTCAATCAAGTCTCAAATCGGTCATCTGAAGGCAGCAGCAGGCATTGCTGGAATTATGAAAAGCGTGATGGCCCTTCACCACCGCACAATCCCGCCATCTGCTGGTTTTGAAACACCTAACCCAACAGTTGAATGGAATGAGATTCCATTCTTTGTACCAACCAAAGCAAGGGACTGGCCACAACCTGAAGGCCATCCTCGTCGTGCTGGAATTTCCGCATTTGGTTTTGGAGGCACCAATTTCCACGTTGCTCTTGAGGGGTATGAGCCCGAATATCATCACCAACTTGCATCTTCTTGGGATCAACGATGGCAAGCCTATTCCGAGGTCGAAAGCCCACCAAAGGGCGCCTCAGGCGCTTCATCAATCCTCGATGGCCAAGCCCGCCCAAGCATGACGCATGAAGAATTGAAAGCCATAGAAGGTGGAATGTTGCTTCTCTCCGCCCCGAGCATGAATGTGCTCAAGGCTACACTTGGGGACCTGAACTTCGAAGGTGCGACTTTTGATGAGGATCCAAAAGGCATTCGATTGTCGAACACCCTCTATGCAGCGTCGAAGGCATTCGATGCCTCATCACCAATTCGAATGGCCATCGTGGCCACTTCATGGGCTGAATTTTCTAAGCGCTGCGCCCTTGCTCTCAAGGCAATGGAAGATGAAGACAAATGGGGCTTCTTACAAGCCCAGGGCGTTCTTCTCACCAAGGATGCTCCATTGCATGCAAAGGCCAAGGTGGCTCACATGTACCCGGGTCAAGGAAGTCAATACGTTGGCATGACCCATGATTTGTATCAGCGCTACACGGCTGTTCAACAGGTTTGGGCTCAGGCGGATGAAACGATGACTGAGGTCCTCGAGGGCGAGACGCTGTCGAGTTTTGTCCTCCGTTCAAACCTCTCGAAAGAAGAACATGCCGAAGCAGAACACAAGCTCAAGCAAACCGAGTACACTCAGCCCGCCATGCTCACCGCTGATTTGGCGATTGAGCGAGCGCTTAATGATCACGGAATTCATCCAGACATGGTCGCAGGTCATTCGTTAGGCGAATATGCAGCCCTGATGTCTGCTGGTATCCTTGACATGGACGGAGCCTTGCGAGCAGCAGCAGCACGAGGCACTGAAATGGGAGCGGTGGAAATTGATGACAAGGGGTTGATGGCAAGTGTCAGTGCTCCTTACTCAGAAGTCGAAGCCATCATCAATTCAATCAACGGATACGTGATTGCAGCGAATAAGAATTCACCAAAGATGACCGTGATTGCAGGCGAAACTGCTTCAGTCAAAGAGGCCATGGCCGCCTTTGAGGCAAAAGGCTTCCAATCGATGCCACTTGCAACCTCACACGCTTTCCATTCAAAGATTGTAGCACCAGCAAATGAACCACTCCGACGCTTTCTCGAAAGTCTTGAAATTCGTTGGCCAACCATCCCAATCACGGCCAATGTCGATGGCGAATTCTATCCAATGAATCCATCAACTACAGAGGATTTGGATGCCTCAAAAGAAGCAGTGCTCAGCAAACTGGCATTGCAAATGGCCTCTTCAGTGGAATGGACCACGCAAATTCAAACGATGTACGAGGCCGGGGCAAGGGCTTTTGTCGAAGTGGGTCCAAAGCGAGCACTGAGCATGTTTGCTGTTCAAATTCTCGAAGGGCAACCTCATCTTCCAGTGATGACAAATCATCCAAAACAAGGCGGTATTGCCTCCTTCCTTACCGCTTTGGCGACGATGGCACTTGCAGGCCGACCTATGCACTGGCCGGCGCCAGATTCTGCCTTACTTACCGAGGCATTTAGGGCGGGCCCAATCGAAGCACACCAAACCAGTCCACCTGCGCAAGATCTCAAAACCCGTGCTCGTCCATTGCCTTCTGGCGCCATCTCGGCACCTCAAACCGTCCAGGTTGTGAGTGCGTCATCTGCGGTTGAAACAGACCGTGAAGTCGTAGCTCAAAAGGCCAAGGACGCTTACCTTG
>VMHT01196323.1_pt1 | contig 16941 bp, 15 predicted proteins | sample 4693611 | NCBI WGS metagenome assembly VMHT01 (sample SAMN12280063, study PRJNA550983) | marine metagenome | isolation source: seawater sampled from same location over 5 years 0.02-0.2 micron viral filtrate | place: USA: collected off the coast of southern California halfway between the port... ...
GCTAGACATTAAACCATTAGCACTTGTCGTTGCTACTGCCGTTGTTGTTGCGTTTTGTCCATCCGCACCATCAGCACCATCCGCACCATCAGCACCATCAGCACCAGCCAGACCTTGAGGCCCTTGCGCTCCCGTAGCTCCCGTGGCTCCCGTAGCTCCCGTGGCTCCCGTGGCACCAGCCGGTATGCCAAAAGTAAATGTATTACTATTTGAGTTGTAACCTACTGTAGCTCCGGTGCCAGCATTACGATTTGCTACTGTGATACTTGCTAAATCTAGGCGCGGTATCGCAGTTAGAGAACCATCTATAGAAAACCCAATACCTTTATTTCCACGGTTTGCTATAGTTGGCAGCTCCATATCTGTAGATGTTAGTGAGGTTGAAAAGTTCTCTTCTATGGGAACATGAATGCTTCGCAAAAACGCATCTCGCCTATCTGCTAACTGCATCGTAATGGTATCAAAATCACTTTCAAGTGAAGTAGCAGTAATCGTTCCCCCGGCTGTGTATACGGATGTACGAGCCAACGGTATATCTGAGAATATCGTAAGCACACTTCCGTTTGCTGGTCTATTTGAGTCTGTCGCTAACTTTACCCGAAATGTGCCATCAGTATTTAAACCTAAATCACCGTTATTATCTACAATGGTGTAATGAGTGCCTTCGGTTATTTGAGTCCCATCATCTAAAACTTTTACATCTGATGACTGATTGATTTGAAAACTAACTGATATCGTCGCAGTGCTTGACGTAACAATAAACCGCAAACGTCTAATCTGTTCATTTACTGAGAATGTAGCCATGTATCAATCCTTACTTATTATACTTGTACGTTTATTGTGACATTTCAATTAATGAATCGTTGAATTTTTGAGCTTGGTCTAACTGTTGTTTAGTTGGGTCAAATAACATAGAAGGGTTTCGGCCCTGAGATTCTTCATACGCATCTCGTTGTTGTACCAAAGCTCTAAGCTCCGGGTATTCTAACAACATAAGCTGTTTAGCTATTCCTCTATATTTAGCATCCACATTTCTTAAAGCTTTTATTTTTATACTTTTATTAGGTAATTCTTTATACAACTCGTTGTTAATAGTAGATTCAAATTCTTCTAATGCTTGTGGTATTACAAACCCTTCGGCAATATTTTTTACCAAGTCGCTTGCCATAGGATTGTTGTAGAGCTGTACATACCTATCGTACTGCTCCCCGGTTAAAACAAGCTTAGATTCACCCATCGAGCGAGGTAGGTTGTAGAAGCCAAGGCCAAGCTCTTCTAGCTCCTCGTTAACAACATTTTTTTGAGGTTTATTAATTACTCTAAAAGGACTGAATGTTGTCCAAATCGGAGCATTTCTCATACCTTCTTCATCTTCGGTACTATATACTTGCATTTGTGGCTCATACCACCGATTGCGTCTTATAGGTAATTTATCGGAAAGACCGGGAATACGACTCATAGCGTATTCTAATGCTTCATAAACGCCTCTTATCTCAGGCTGTAAGCCAACACCCGGCACATATCCAAACCGCTCCTCTGGCATCACTGAACGCTTATAAGGGTCCATGTATCTTTCTAATGTAGCCGTGAGAGACTGAGGACCAAGACCAGCCGTTCCAACAGCTTGCCCAATGACTAGTCCGTAGTTTGTCACTTGTCTTGCCAATGCCTCCCTTACTTTCAGTACTTTAGTTTCGCCTGAGAAAGCCCCACCAGCTACATCATGCATCTCGCCCAAGAATTGAACCATTGGATGAGATTCACCGATATACTTCATGGTAGCTAAACCCACATTTAGAACAAGGTCATCTGCCATCCCGTCATCATCGACATATTGCAGAGTATGAGCCGTATCCGCTGCCATAGCTAACACACCCGAAACAGGGTCATACCGAGAATACCCGGTATATACCCATGAGCCGTCTTCTTGTCTTATGCCGATAGAATAGGGTTCATGCGTCTCAAGCCAATTAGCACGTTCTTTTGGATTGGTAGGACCATAACCGGTAATAACAAAATCATCGTCAATACTACCACTTGCCAATGCCATAGTAATAGCACCAAACCCAGTGCCTGTTGTTATTCTAGTAAAAGCCTCGCGTCTTTGTTGCGGTGACCCTTTGATAATTTTATCTACCAAAACATCAGGCAAAGCCAGACCAAGAGGTGTACGCTCAGTTATTCTTCTAAATACGTTTATTGGTGTTTTATAGAAAGGAGCAAATATTTTTGTAATTGGGTGAGAGAAAAAGCCACTCATCCCGGCAGCGTAGGACGGCAAGTCATCTTGAAATGTACCCATTCGGGCAAACTCACTAGCTTCCTCAAACGCAGATTCCGAATGCAATACCTCAAGATATTGACTTTCACTCCTTGCTTTTGCTTCAGCTTTAGTAGCGCCATCTTTAATAGCTGCTCGGTAAGCATCAGTTTTAGCTCTGGTTGCAAGGGCTTCTAGTTGCATACCGCGCAGACCAGCTTTTTGAAACTCGTCTATTGCCATCATAGGTCTAAAGCCTAGCATTCTCAACATAACACCAGCACCATCAAAAAACATAGCAGCCGAACTTTCCATAGCTCCGCCACCTTCTTCAGCACTACGAAGCCCAGCACCTTGCCTAGATACTGCTCTCATTTCCGTGTCTAGTTTACTTGTTTGGTCTGCGATTGGTCGCTCTGTTTTACCAGCTACATACATAGCTCGGAGCGCCTGTGGTAAATATTTAAAATGAGCTTTGAGCATCGCAAAAGCTTCTTGGGGTCTACCCTCTAAGAACCGTTCTATAATCAATGTTTCAGCCATTACCACGTTACCGACAGTGTTAAAGCCATGTGTGATTGGGTTAGAGAGTAGGGCGGATTGATAAATCTCTGTTAGCATATCAGCACCCCGACGCATAATACTACGTCTGGCAAACCGATGCCTCGTACCATCTGCCGGGAGATTCTTATAATCATTCATAAACAGGATACCAGCTTCTCTGCCACCGTAAGCAGCTAAGAAGTCAACTGCATTTTCTTCGGTGACTTGAGCAGATGGACCCACAGTGCCTTCGCTCGTCTCAAGAAGGGTACGCATTCTATCCATTCTGGACTTGGATGGTGCTGCAATAATCTTGTTTACAGCCAAGCCTCTGCCGTAAGACTCTTGTATTCCTACGAGCTGTATAGAGCTATATCCTTCTAATGATATGGCTTGTAACGCTCTTGCTATAGCCTCATCAGAACCGGATTCTTCTGCAAGCTTTATGAGACGGTTAGCCTCCATCTGTAGTGACAAAACCACATTACGTGCCGCTAATAATTCAGCATCGTTGAATAATCTGTCTGATGGGTTTCGTTTCATCAGGTCCAGAAAGATATCAACAGAACTTATTTTCTGAGCATCTTTGATAACTTGTTGAAAACCTCGCTCACCTTTGCGTAGTATCTTCTTGCCATCACTCGCAATTGTATCTTTATACTTTTCATAAACGGCTTGAATTGTGTTACGTAATTGTATTTCACCTTCTTCAGTGGCATTTTTAAGTGTCTGTCCTTCTTTAGCTAGTAATGGAGTGAGAGATATTCTATCCAGATTTGGCAAGATAATATCTATATCATCTTCTAAACTGTCCGTATCATCCCGGTATTTATTTAATTCTGCTAATTCATCTTGGCTTGCTCTCCTGACAAAAATGTTCCCAGCTTCATCCTGTTGCACCAAAGGCTGTTCGTTTGATGCGGCACTCTCAGAAGCCGGGAAGTTAGGAGAATCTTGATTTGTTTTTGGTGTTGGTTTTTTTGTTACATCCGGTGTTTCACCAAATGCAGACTTAAACAAATCCCCAATAAAGTTAGCCCCTTCGCTTATTCGACCGGCAACTTGTATAGGTTGCGGCTCATCCGGGTTAGGCATGATTGGTATTTGTTGCTCTTGTTGAAGAGGAGACATTCGTTCTTGGTTATCAGGAGGTATTGCCATTACTCTGCTCCTTCTATCTTTTTAATTGCCTCATCTTGGATTTTTGCAGCATCATCGTAATTATCGAATACTGGCAACGTACTTTTATCTATCCCACCAAAATAATTTGGGTCATAAACAAATAAAATTACATCTGGCTCACCGTTGTTGAATACTGCAAATGTTTCTTTATCCCATTCTTTTGCGGCAAATGGTGGTTTTGGTGCATATTCATCATTCCAAGGAACTCTTGCTACTGGTCTGAAGCCAACAGTCTCATATATCTCTGGCAACATAGTGTCAAACGCATCTAGCTTTTTTCCACCAGCTTCTATAGCCGCTTGCATAGTTGCATATATTCCGCCTTTTGGTGACCCCGGTGGAGCAAAAACAGAAACAATGTCACCATCTTCTTTTAAAGCAAAACCACCATCATCACTAGTTCTATACATTGTGAAACTTTGCAAATCATTTACTGATTTGAGTTCAACTTGCGCTCCGTATTTATGTTGAGACATAGCTGATTTCATTGCATCAAAATATTCTGACGCATAATCTGCATTTTTTATTTCAATAGTGGGCATTCGCAAACCAGCTTTTTCATACCTAGCTTGCGTTTCAGCGTTAGGGATTAAGCTCCCAGTTCGTCCAGCATTTCCTGTGCTATCTCTTCCGTAAGGTTTGGATGACGAGCCATCGCGCTCTGGATTATTGAGGCTCTCAAGCTGTTCCCTTCGGTTGGTTCTGACGGTTCGTTTGCCAATTGATTGCTCTCTGTATCCCGGGAGTTCCTCTGTTCCCTGTTCAATCGAAGCTTTAACTTCATCGCCTCCGCGAATTCCAAATCCTTCTTGTCCACTTACTAACTCCGCGCCTTCACTAAATGTTTGAGGATAACTAGGTACACCCAAATCGGTGTAAATGTTTTGCTCTCTGAACCATAATATAGCCTGTGCATCTTGTTCTGACAACTTAAAAGGTGCTAATTCTGGGTCTGTGATTAATTCTGCTACCATTTTGTCCATTACTTGGCGTTCAGAAATATTTCTAGGTGACCCTAACTCAACAACTTTTTCCGTTCCCGTTTTCTTATCTCTTTGTATAGCAGTATATTCACCAAATGTTCCTTCGCCTCTTCTTATGGTTCTAACAAACCATTTGTCTTTAGTAGTAGCCGGATAACCATTTATGTTTAAAACAAACTTACCAGCTTTATCACCAAATATAGTAGAGCCTAAATGCAAACTATCCGCTGTGCCACCCATACCAGCAACCGTGTTTCCTTTAAACCCGGCTGCTTGACGCATCTTAATCAAATCGCCTTTTGTATGTGGACTCAGTAAAAAGTCTGCTGTCCCTTCTTCTCCTAATGTATCAAGCAAATGCTGTAACATTTGCAACCCTCTTGGATATCCATACTGACCAAATCCAGCATTTTGAATTCCGGATATAGCAGTCCCGGGAGGCGGTGCTTCAGTGCTAAATTTTCCGGTTTGTTTATATTTTAGATATTGTGCAGCTCCAGCTTTTGTGTTTTGCGCTACTTTTGGACCGGGGGAGGTGACACCTAAAATTGCAGAAAATATGACACGTTGCGTTTCATTATCTTTTAAATCTGCAAACCCGGGCATATTGGCAAATGTAGAAAACATTTTGAAAACATCTTCATCATACCAACCTTTGCCGGTTACGGTCGCCTTAGATTGTATTTTGATATCTCTTATTAAGTCTTTTTTAACTGTACTATAATCATCCGGATTATCTACAACATTAAGCTTGCGACCATGTCTTTTAAGGGCTTCCTCATCAAAAAAGGTATGCAAATCATCAACTGTGATTTTGCCTTTTTCTGAGGATGTTCTTATGTTTGCTAATTCTTGCACACGTTTTGTAGCATTTTGTTTTTGTACACCAACAATAATATCATCAATCAACGAGGTAGGGTCGACACCAGAGGTAAGGGTAGTGCCGGCAGCTCTCTCAGCAACACGTTCCGGAGCGCCAGCAACATAATTACGTATGCCTCGTCCTACCGCTTTGGCTGCTTGTGGCACAAATGGAAGTCCAGCAACTGTCCCTACATCAAACGCATCGGCTAACATTTGCCTTTGGTCCTCAGACAAATCTGTTTTATTTATTAAATCTGTAGCAAAGTTTATAGCAAACTCAGAACCAAACCTCTCGGATATGCCCGTTACGGTATCAACAAACGCTTCGGCTCTTCCTTTGTCTCCGGGAAACAAAAATCTACCAACACCACCGGCTAACGCTAAAGCATCTGGTATAGCTGTTGCAATACCAGCAGCCCCTCCAGCAGCTAAACTAGTAGCCGTTATGCCAACGTCTGCTAGTGCTTGCCCGGAGCGCTCCATAAGATTCCCTTCATACTCAGGGCGAGGCGCGTCTCCTCCCGGGTAGAACAGCCTACTTTCAACGGGAATATTACCTACAGCCTCGTCAATGGTTTGAGTATCTTCGTTAAAAAATAGATACGAGTTTTCGGATTCTTGAGCCGTTTTTGCGTTCATATATAATTTTTCAAACGTATCCATTAGTTATCAAAGCTCTTTTTTACTCTATTGAAATTTTCGTCAAACCAAACAAGTGCATCAAAATCAGCCCCTCCATCTTTCGCACCGCGTATCGCAGCCATGAGCTGTATTTCAAATGCATTTAATATTTTTAAATTTTGAGTATTAACAGCAGCTCCCATATTCAACCCGAACACATTCGGAGGAGGGATGTCTAAGCTGGCTCTTGCCTGTTTGAGAGCCTCTTTAACTCTTTGGTCTTGCCGTGTAGATACCTTTTCAGAACTTTCTATGAAAAAGTCGTAAGTGATTTTTTGCTCAAATAAAAGTCTGTTAAGCTTGCCCAACGTCAACTCAGTGTCTGGGACTTCTAATTGTTGACGGACCAACAACTCGCTGCCGGGTTCATTTTTAAGGGCAAAGTTAAAACGTTTGCCATCTACTTGCATGGTTGTAAGCATATCTGAGTATTGATTTGCTTTCTCTGCATCATCCGGCAAGAGCAAACCAGTAAGTCTTTCTAGCTCAGAATATTTATAATCTGTAATTGAGTTGAAACCGGATGGAGGCTCATCCCCCGGGCCAAGAGCTAAAATGGTATTTATTTGGTTATCAAGTTTATTAACTCTAGCTACCCTTAATTCCTCTACTTGTTTAGCATTTCCCTCTATCTGATTGTAATAATTGCTCAAAGCAGTTTGGGCCGTTTGCAATACATCAAGCTTTTTTTGGCCTCCCATATATTTAATGGCTTCATTGACTTCAACAGGGAGATTTTGTTGACCGAAGTTTTCACCAGCAAGAGCCGATTTTATATATTCTACTTGCAAATATGGATTTGCATTAGAAATGATATATCCATCAATAATATCTTTAGCGCGATTTTCTACTGTTTCATCAAACCGATTGGCATACCCTTTAAGTTCATCCGCAGTTCTGCCCGGGACAGCTGCCTCTTGTTTTAAAAAAGTTTCTCGTGCATTGGCTATTTTCTCAGTAATTGTAACATTATCGTCAGGATTGCCCCCTTTTGAAGCAACGAAAAACTTTGCATTTTCCAAATACAGCTCGGTAGCTAAAGCACTTTTAACTTTAGCGTCCGATGCTTGCTTGGCAAGATACTTATCTGAATAACTCTCGATTTCAGCATTCCCATAGATGCCTAACGCTGCTCTAAACTTCTTAGCAAAACCCGGCTCTTCTTCTTCTAAGACAGAGGCAAACCCTTCTACCGTTGCTCTAAGCGCACCTTTGAAATTTTCTATTTCGATGATACCGCCTTGTTGTTCTGCATAAACTGGGTCTTCTATTCTTTTCTCGGCATCTAAAACTGTCTCAGCTATCGTTGATTTAGCTAACAATTCCATTTCATCTGAGGCGGCAGATAGTGCAGCTTTTCTTGCGGCTTGCCCAAATACCGAGTAATCATCCCCGACAAGCTCAATATCCTTATCATTTACAGCGGCATCTATGAGCTGTTGCTGGGTAGGTGCATTTAGCTCACCATAGCGCTCACCTTCAACCTCTGCTCTTGCTTGCGACATTTGCAAAAAGAAGGATGACATTTGTTGCAAGTTTTCGCTGAAAGACCTAGCCCGACGTATTGCCGCCTCACTTCCAGCATAGTCAATCTGAGGTATTCTATTAGCTAAACCCTGTTGCTCATATGTTAGATATCTAGGTGCCATTATTTATATGCCCCCAAATGTTCCGTAATTAGAAAGATTTATCGAACTGGTGGGCGCTGATGTTCTAAACAAACTTTGAGCGCCACCAACTTGAGCAGCCCCCATAAATCCACCAGCAACCTGAGTAAACGCAGAAGCTCTAGAAGTTTGTTGTGCTAAACTGCCAGCCATTGAATATTGATTTGCTTGTTGTATTCCAAACTGTGTCGCAAGTGTGGCATTGTCCTGTGTTTGGTAATAATCCGTAACACCTTGTTTGAGAGTATATCGGTTGAGCAAGTCTACTGTCTGACCACCCATAAACGGTTGTATATTTCCGGAGAACGCAACCGCTACATTGCGAGCCATTATCTCATTGGTTTTTTTCATAACCGCAACACCTTCGCGCCTTGCGGCTATATTCTGTTGTTTGCTTTGAAGCTTCGTATCGTAAGCTTTTTGTTCATATAAAGCTTTTTCTGCGTCACCAGCGCTCATAGTTGCACTGGCAGCAACAACAGAAGTTACAATACTTGCAATAGCTAATGCACCACTACTCATCTTCCTATACTCACTTTATAATCTAATGCTAAAACTGTAAAAAATACCGGCTGATTCTGAGAGATGGTTATCTGTGCATCTCGGTCATACCCAAGAAACCCTTGTGTTTTTTTCACACCAGTGAAAGTTGGAACAGCTCCGGAGCCACTTGCTGGTAGTGTCTGTAAGCTGATTTCACGCCCGTTGAGCGTTATATTCTGTGAACGGTATAAAACAGGGCTAACCTCTAGTATGCGCCTTCTATGACTCTGTATCGTCCCGGAAGGCAGTCTTGGCTCAAAAGGCATCGTTTTAACAGTCACGGTATAATTTAAACCGACCTCTGCGTAAGTCGTTGGGTTTGGAAAAGCTACAGATGTAGCTACTTGACCGGAGGATACAGTACTGTCATTGCCCATGATATCATCAATGATAAGCTTAACGGTTTCTCCCTCTAAATGAGTCAGGCCCGTATAGGTTCTATTTGTTGGTCTGGCTTGGTCAGGTGAGGTTGGATTATTAAGGTATTGAATGCTGCTATCAGTTGTTCTGTCCTCATCGAAAGTCTCAAGATAATATTTAGTTGCCCCACCGATTGTTCGTTTCACCACAACATAAATAGTATCTAAATCCACACCTACGTCCACAAACTCCCCGTCTGTCTGCCAAGTAGCCGGAGCGACTATCTGTTGACCACGATTTAACATAAACGCAGATATGGTTCCGGTTTTGCCCGTACTAGCAGCTCTATATCCAGCACTATCACTCCCGTTTAAAATAAGCAGTAAATCGCCTTCAGTCGTGTCGGTAGCTTTTCGTAAGACCATTCTTTCCGGGTCAATAATCATATGAGAGCAAAGCAAACTTACGTTATTGCTCACGTAGCTTAACTCTGCGTCCGTAAATAAAAACTCACGTAATGATTTGCCGCCTCGTTGGATAAATAAAGTGCCACTATCAACACCTATTGGCATGACACCCGGCTCCGCACCTCGCGCAGTGACACCCTTGATAGAAATGTTTTTAGGTGTGATTGGCTGTAATTCACCTTGCGGAATATAAAACTCACCGCCTGTTGTAAATATCTGTAAGTCTCGACCAGAACGTAATCCGGTAATAGCGTTTTGTTGGTCAGTCGATAGTGTGGCTATAATAGCATCATCATCTAACCCTTCAGCTATCGAAAAATCATTTACATTACCTACTTTAGAGCCAAACAAAGTATTTGGTGCTTGAGGAGCGCCACCGTAATACAACCGCCCTTCATGGAAGGTACACGCAGATGGATAGCCTCTAGTGCTAGAAAAAGCTGCCTCATACCCGGTTTCAACCTCCCAATCATTTGCATCAATCGTATCTGTATTGAAAAAAGGTATTTCAACAGTAGCTTTAGCCACTGTAGCTGATACACGTTCAGTGATTCTAGCTCGACCAAATCCATTATTTACAACAACAAATTGGTCAACCATAGACGTTGTCCAGAAAGAACTAGCGCACGTAAGCGTTATATTACCGGATACAGCCGAGGGGGTAACATCAACGCTGCCATTAGTACTAGTGCCAGAGTATCGAAACAAAGGAAAATTGCTGGATGTTTGATAACTTATGCTCCAATTATTATTAGCATCAAGTCTGGCAATTCGTATAGGGCGAATAGATTCATGTGTAAGTATCAAAGTATCTGCATTTTGAGTAAAATAAAACTTGCTGAAGTCAGGATAAAACCCTCCATTAGACCCCGGATTAGCCGGATTGTATAATCCGGAATCATACTCGAAGCTTATATAAGTTGTATCCGTTTGACCGCCCGATGTAACATTTACGCCATTTAGTTGTAAATTTTCAGTTATAACTTGATTATTGAATATGCTTAACCTCAAACGTCTTGGCGTACCGCTATTATTAAACTGGCTTATTAACAGCATGAATCTTTGAGTTGTAGAAAACTGAAACGGTATTAACCGGCTCATGCCATTCGGATTATTAGTAGTACAGTCTTTGACAAAACGTAGACCGGGCCTTCTAGAAAACCCTCCTTGAGGCTCAAACACAACATTGGTAGCAGTATCAACCGAGCCATAATATTGCTGTAAATCTATTCGGCCCCGGAGTAGGGGGTCTAACTCGCCAACAGTAAAATTTGATTGATATTGCTGTACTCTGCTCATCTCACATCCGTCAGTAAGTAATCACCGACTACTGACGGAGTCTGACCGCCAGCGTCAATATTCGCAGCTTGCCGAAAAAACCCACCGCGCAAACCCTCGCCCGGTGTACCAAGAGCAACTGTTCTCCAATACTCAGCTTTGGTTGTTTGGTCAGTAATGACTTCAGCCAAATGCCAAGCCATCTGATAACTTAAAAGTGTAACGAAATAGGTAGGCATTGAGCCTTCGGCTACTGATTTCTGATAATCAATATGTATCTCAGTAGCATCCGTCATAAGAACAACACCACCGCCAGTAGATTGCGCTATCTCCCATTGTTTGAATAACCCGGCACCGGGACTAGAGCTTGTCCTTACCGCTCTTGGAACTCCAAGCAACATATCATTGGGAAGTGTAAATTGGTTTGTCCATTCATTTGCTGGGTCATTGCTGCTATCTTTTGATAGTTGCGTTTTAGCAATCGTAAACGACCACGGATACATCCCAAGCGTAGATAGTTTAACCTCGTCGTAAATTACTTCACAGGCAGCGCCAGCCGGTGTTCCATCAGTAAAACTCGTAATAGAGTCTGCACCAAGTAACAACAGAGCTTTATTACATATTCCTACATTTGTATCACCAGATGCCATAATAAATCACTCCGTTGGTAAGAAGGGGCGATTTCTCGCCCCGTCTAATATTAGTCACCATCAGTCTGAGAAATTGAAGTTCCGTTGGTAACGTCAACCACACCGCCAGAGTTACTAGCGACTGTGTGAATTGATGAAGCTAACGTACCTCCAGTAGATGTAACCGATATAATTACATCCCCGACTGCAACATCTTGCGACACACTATTGAAGTAACCAGCTCCATCAACGACTGTGACTGCATCTGTTGTTGTGTAGGTGAACAGTTGAGGAGCTGTGCCTTTTTTAGACTGACCCCCTATTGGATTCCATCCATCTCTTGCAAAAGCCATGTTATAATCTCCTCTTAGCTCTCGTCCATAACCACATCCACGATACCATCGACATCGATGGCAACCGCGCCCATTGAAAGCATCGAGGTTACTAAGAACGATGTTTTTTCTGGGATGTAGTTGATTTCTGTTTTTGGAGCGATACCAACCGCTACACCAATGGCTGACCGGTGAAAAGCAAATCCGGTACGGTCATTAGTCGATAAAGGCAGACCACCCTCATCTCTATCTCCAACCATATGGAATTGAAAGCCCATCATGGTGGAAACTTGGCCTTGAACTAGCGCTTGTATCTGTTGGAAATCAGCACTAATCGCTCTTTCATCGCCCAGCAAGCCAGCCAAGTTATTGGCGTGAATTACAAAGTGACGGTCCGTTGGTGGTACGTTTTTCGCATCCAAGGCTTTTTTGGCTGCTATGATTTTACCAACATTCAAATTAGATGCTGAAGCAGACCCGGATGTCACTACGGTTTTTGCTACCGATGAACCAGCCGATGCAGCATTAAGTGCGTCAATAATGATTTGGTCCTCACGACGGCCTATAGCGTTTCCAAGTAGACTTGCCAATTCTGACCTTTCGTCAAAATTAACTTTTGCCTGATTGAATACATCTGAATACTCCGCTGCAACAAAGTCGGTTAGACTACAAGCAACTGTGTTGAAATCAGCATTGATTGGAACAACGTCGGTTTGCGGTGTTCTTACACTTGCCTGACCTTTACCGACCTTGGGGAAGTTTACCTGACTTCCTACAACACCGGTTCTAGTACGACACGCACCAGACAGAACCGCACCGCTTTGATACGCTTGATGCACCTCTGCCTCAAATAGTTGGACGAAAGCGTCCGATAATTGTGTTGACATGATTTTACTCCTAATTAAACACACAAAAACTTTAATGCGCCTATGGGGTTGTCGGAGTAACTCCGGCCTCTGGCTTCGCGATACGTCGCGCAACGGTGTATTTCTACACGCCAGACCGGCCCTTATGGGTTATCAGTCTCTTTCTGAATAAACGATATTCACACGTTTGTAAATATACTAGTACTACCTTTTTGTAATTGTACTATCCGTATCGTTTCTCAAACCTTTTTTCAACAGTCTGAGTAAAGGCCGGGTCTTTTCCATATTTGGGGTCTTGCATGAGAGAACGAGTTTCTGCTTTGAACTCCTCTTCAGACTGTTTTCCCTCTTCGATAGAGGCTACGGGCATTTTCGTAAGGTCACCTGTCATACCTCGCACCTTTTGCATAAGACGCTGCCCGACGGCAGTGCCACCCCAAAAAGCAAGCTCCGTTCGCTCATCTGGAGAGATAATACCTTTATTTACCAGACTATCAGCCCATTTAACATTGGACTCAATGATAGCATCGGCATTCACCCCCAATGCTTTTTTCTCAGCTTCCATTGACACTTGCGTATCTTGTGCGCTTGAAGCGGTTAGTTCAGCAACACTTCCAGCTAATTCATCGAAAGCAATCTGTGACACCCCGTGCTTCTTCGACCAATTTAAAAAAGTATCAACTACCGGGTCTTCGGTGTTTAAATTATTATCTTCAAAAACTTTAGTATCATACTGCTCTGGCGCTTTGTGCTTACCCTCGCTTAATTTCTTTTCAAGCTCGGTATAAGACTTAGTCATATTCTCTAAGTCCGGGCCTTCCTTTTCATCCCAGAATTTCTCCGGGAACCAATCCGGGCGCTCATAGGTTTCATCCTCTTCAATACCCGGCTCAGTTTCAGATTCTTGTAAATGCGATATTGGCTCTTCTGTTGTAGATTCTTCTGCTTGAGCTTGTGCTGGCATTAAGCCTTCTGCTCGTTGGTTTTCATCCTCTGACACGTTTTATCCTCTGTTCAATTTCTCTAACAAGTGAGTTTTGACCTTCCCTTGCATATCCGAATGAAGGGTCAGCCCCCGGTATCCAAGCTGGTTGCTCGATTGTTACTTTGCGTAAATATTCTAACGCTTTGACACCAGCGTCGGTTTGAAATGTCTGAGCAAAGATAACGTCTGTTTCTTTCTCAACATCCTCTGAAATCGTCATTTCTGGGACTGCATCTAAACCATCCCAACCCGGCTGATTGATGCCTCGTATTTGATTTGCTTGATTGTTCATTGTATTCCTTGCTGTTGGGCAGCGGCTTGAGCAGCTTGAACAAGTTGTGCTTGTATCTGTTCACGTTCTTCCGGTGTTGTTCTGACACTAGCCGGAACACCCATCTGGTCTGCTATATAATCGCCAACTGCTTCTGTTTTAAGTAAGGTTTGTCCAACTGGGCCAAGGCTTTGCGCTATCTGAAGGAATTGCAAAACCTCGCTCAGTTTGTCCATGTTTGATGCCATTGCTAACGGAGACAACGGAACAACACCAGCTTCTACCCCGTTGACTTTCAACGGTAAACGAATATCGCCTTTCTCATCCATCAGCTCTAGCGTTCTTCGCACAATCGGAAACATTGTTTCAGATATGAGTCTGCCAAACGCTGAACCAAGATTTGCAGCAAGCTGAGATAGCCGAGCATTTATTTCTGTAGCCGAGCGAGCGCTCATATTATCCGGGGGTAAATCATCATCGAGCAATGTTTTTTTGATATTCATGCGTAAATCATTCGATATGATTTGTGATAAAGATGTATCCCCAGACCGAGGCAATGGGGCTAGGGAGGGTCCCCTTGGTCCACCATTGCTAGAAACGCCAATAACTGCTCCGGGGACTATGCTTATGGTCTGGGGGTTTAGTACTCCATCATCGACGGCAGTAAACACGCCTCCGATTGATAGAGAAGCATTTTTGAGCGTGAGTTCGACCACCCGATTTAATGTCTTTATGTCAGGTAATGCATAGAGTAGGGGACCTCGCCCATATCGCTCATTTGATGCTTTCATGTATCGAGCAATCACAAACGGAAAACTTTTAAGGTCGCGGTGTAACAGTTTATAATCGCCCTTCATTGTCACGAGACAATAATGAATCTCACCATGCTCGGTGTAAGTTGCTTCAAGCAATTCGATTTGTTTATGTGGGTCATCTTGATAGTCTTGGGCTATCTCTGGCGGTATTTCAATACCGGGAAACTCTTGCTCTAGGACTCTAAAAGGACGCTTGAGTTTTCTGTACACCGTATCAACAGTGCCATTTGGACCCTCATCAAATGTTATTTGATAGCTGGGTATAGTGGTATATCGGATAGGGCTGATATCATCCCCATCTTGAATCAGCATACACGCAGTACCAACACATAAATCTAGCAGAAACTCACCCATTGCCAAATCAAACTTGGACTGTTTCATTATGCTAAACATCAAATCGGTATAGCTGTCTAGGATTCGTTGTAGCTGGGTTTTATCTGCCTCCGGAAACTGGTCACCGGGTGTTAGTCGGCACCAGTTTCTCTGGGGAGGAAACAGGCTTGATTGAATACGATTGGCAAATCGAGCGGTTGAATGTATGGCAGTAGAATCAAACACACGTTTCATTTTATTCTGACCGGGTACATCTCCCTCATAGTACCCATCATAAAGATTTCGCATGGGTAGCGCATACTCATAGGCTTCCTCATAAATTGAGCGCCAATGCTCCTTGTGCGTCTGAGATATCTTGTATCGTTTTTTTATTTCAGTTGTTTCTAACGCTGCCATTATGCTTGCCTATGTCGTTTTGCAAAATTCCTAGCCGCCTCTACGGACCCAAACCCCCATGCTTTTAAGGCTAACGCTTTTCGGGTAGGTCGGCCCTTTTCATCTTTCATGGGGCCTTTCATCCCGGCAAAACGTGCCGCAAACGAAACTCTGCGAGGAGAGGTCCCAGAAGATAACGGGCGTTTAAGGTTCGAGCCTTCGGTTTTTTTAAAATGCTTACGTCCGGCTTCATTTAAACCGCCCTTTGGATTCTGAAATCGTTTAGCTACCATTAGCCTTCTTGGCGTACTTCTTCGCTGTTTTCTTTCGCATTGCTGTCATTTTGCTGTTGGCCTTCTTTGCTGTTGGCCTTTTCTTCATCCCGTACATTTGATTCCTCTCTATGCTTTGGGTTTCTTACAAATCTACGCATTAGCTCTTGGGTTTCTTCCATACCCCAAATTTCGTTGAGTGTTGGTTTGTCTTTGAGAGCTGTAAAGTTGAGCCATATCATCAATGCCCGGTTGCATGAGCAAACTCAAACCACCACGTCGCGCATTCTGACTTGCAGCGGTAGCAGCTTTTGCCTCGCGCTCTTCAGCTTCAACTCTGGCTTCATCTCTCTTCAACGCTTGTTCAGCGGCTACATTTCTTTGCGGTGGCCTCGGCCTAGAACCAAATAAACTACCCATCGTATAACCTCGCATACATCCAATAGTCCGAGCCTTCCGGTCCGTATCGCTCAAGAAGGCCCTCACGATTAAAATAACAACGATTTGCCCATCTGTCAGCCAGACCATTCGACGAACAAACCGTGATTTGTAGTCTTTTTAGCTTCATTTTCTTAGGAACGTAGTCAAAAAATCGCAATGCAGCACGATGAAAGGAGAAGGTTTTTTGTTGAATATGCCTTGATGGAATGAGCCAAGCCTCACCGACACCACTCCAAAGCTGATAAATGCCAAACATACCCATCACACGACCATCAACAATCGCAGTATAAGCAATGCCATGCGTCGCATACGCACTCAAATAATCTTGAAACCCATCAAATACATGAACAGTTCGAGCATCAAACTCGTTGAGTTCAATCATTTGCAGATGGATTGGCCTCCAATCAATGAGTTTCTGCCGGGGATAATTAAGCTTCAACACGCGGTGAAGCTCATCAACCGAAAACATCAAACTCCAGTACCTTTGCTTTTGTTGGTTTGCTCATAAACGATGTAGCTGACTTGGTCATAATCTTATGCTCCGAGCCAAGCAGACAATACCCGGCAGCATCACCAACGTGGGAATGTTCATTTTTATTCGGGCTATCTTTGAAGCGCTCATGTCCGGCACCTATCGCAACCCTCTTGTAATGATAGCCACCGCCCAAAGACTTGCGAAGCTTGTAGCAATTCCGATTGATAATAAACCCCGGCTTACCATCTATCAGCCGTCCCATCGGGATTGCGAGCGCCTCTCGTCTCGTTCTAAACGCATTGGTTGCCGTAGGCCGGGC
>VMHT01115804.1_pt1 | contig 16932 bp, 16 predicted proteins | sample 4693611 | NCBI WGS metagenome assembly VMHT01 (sample SAMN12280063, study PRJNA550983) | marine metagenome | isolation source: seawater sampled from same location over 5 years 0.02-0.2 micron viral filtrate | place: USA: collected off the coast of southern California halfway between the port... ...
ACGGATAGACTGTTCAAAGGGTTGAGAGCAGAACTCGGAGAATCTCTTGAACTTTCCACTCTTTATGACGTCTCACACAACATCGCAAAGATAGAGGAGCATGTGATTCATGGCAAGAATTGCACATGCGCTGTTCATCGTAAAGGAGCGACTAGAGCATTTAGTGGAGATCAATCAGACCTACACAAATCATTTTCGAAAACTGGCCAACCTGTCGTTGTGCCCGGTGACATGGGGCGGGGGTCTTGGATAATGGCAGGCCCTCGTGCAGAGCAAAATCAAGCATTTGGGAGTGCTTGTCATGGCGCAGGCAGAGCATTATCGCGTTCAGCAGCAAGAAAACAAATTAATGCTGAAGCCAAAGAAATGGAATTGCGTAAGAAAGGAATTATCGTTCAAGCAGCAACCAAAAATATCCTATCGGAAGAAGCTCCAGAAGCATACAAGAATGTCGACACAGTCATCGAAAATACGACGAAGGCAAACCTGGCAAGGCCAATCTTGCGTCTTGAACCAATGGCTGTCATCAAAGGTTGATCACATACAGGTGTTTGCCAACGGATGGCCACCGGTGGGTGCTGAACCAGTATGCACACCATCAGGCTCTTCGACAATTACTGAAAGAAGTGTATTTACAAGTTCTTTCAAATCGTCTACCTGAGATTGGAGTTCTTTTATTCTGGTTCGTGTATCGTTCTTCTTTTCAGTAGCAGTGCTCATGTTTATCCCATCCGAAGAAGTTACCTTCTTCAAACTAAAGTTACCCACGACGACACTTAATGTTTGTTGAAAAAAAAGAGGACACAATGGAATTTGGGAATGGAGCCACCGGCGAGGATCGAACTCGCGACCTCCTCATTACCAATGAGGTGCTATACCACTAAGCCACGGTGGCGGTGTCCAAGCCACCAAGCATTTCGATATAACCGCTTCGCGACACGGATAATCAGCAATCATCCAAGTGAGTTGGCGCCGAGAGAGAGATTTGAACTCCCGAGGGACAGGCCCACGCGATTTCCAGTCGCGCGCACTACCAGGCTATGCGATCTCGGCTCGCAAATCAACCCAATCTGCATCAGGGTTTAACGCTCTCGCTTGTCGTTGTTGCAACACAACAGACTCAAAGGTGAACCCTCTCGGCCCTACATGGACGGTGGGGAATCAGCGACCCATGATGCATCGCATGAGGGTCTCCCCTTCCGTTTGAGTGATGTGAAAATTGAGCAAAAATTCTTCGATTTCCATCCAATTATCCTTAATATCCGACAAGAATTACTGTTCCAATGGAAGTTAATCCGAACCGATTGGAACCCTCAGTTCACCCTCGCTGTCATTTCTGCATTAATCGCTGTGCTCCTCGGATCATTAAATGTAGACATCTTTGATGGTGGAAACGCAAAAATCTCAGGTTTAGAAGGCCTTCAAGATGCAGGGGGTACAGCATATTTCCAGATGGTCATTTCGGTATTGTGCTGGGGCTGGTTTTTGTTCTCGTTGATTCAACTTTTCCCGATTATGAGAACTCACACAATCACATTGCTGTTGATCTGGGGAGGATTTGGTATTTCTATGGTTTTCTTCCATTCAGAAAACAAAGATTTCCCGCTGTACTTTTCATTGTCGGATATGATGGGCGGGCTTTTGATTTCACTCGTCTGTATATTTTTCTTGTATTTCTTCATTAAAGCCGTCAGAGAGACGAGGGATTTGCATGTGGAAACGCACCATTTACACGAAGATGTTCGTGTAATGGAAACCGCAATGACTGAGCATTCCCTTCGTGGCTGGGTCTTCATCAGCGCTTCTTGGACTGCTTCAGTTATGCTAAGTGCTTGGGCAGGAGCCCACTACGTCGCAGAACGAACTGGTTCACGAACATGGGCTCTTGTTCTGCACCTTATCTTTGCGTTGATTGCAATACCACTTATGCTATGGGTCATATGGTTCCCACAGAAAATGTTGGGTTCCGAAACAAAAGTTCGAACGAAAGCCGCTGTTGTAGCGGAAGAAGATTTGTTGAGTAAGGCAGCATTACTCGACGTTTCTCCAGATGAGGAGGCATGGTGATGAATTTGAAATCGTTGCGAGAAGATTTTCCAGCATTGTGTCTTGATGACCCTATCGCTTACCTCGACAATGCCTGTGTTACACTTCGGCCTCAATCCGTGATCGATGCGATATCTGATTATTACGTCAACTCACCCGGATGCGGAGGTCGATCTGTTCATCGTTTCAGCACTACAGTTTCGAAAACCATCGCACAATCGAGAAGAACATTGGCGGGATTTTTTAATGCGCCTTCTGTGAACGAACTTGTTTTTACGAGAAATGCTACTCACAGCTTGAATCAAGTGGCAAAGGGTTTGTCATGGAACAAGGGTGATGTGATTCTTACCACTGATCGTGAGCACAATTCAAATCTCGTCCCTTGGCTCCAACTTGAAGAAGAACAGGGAGTAGACCATAGAGTCGTGCAATCCAATTCCGACAATACGTTTGACTTGGAAGCCTTTGAAACGATGTGTTCAGAAGCAGGAAATCAACTCAAGATGGTTTCAGTCAGTCAAGTAGGAAATCTTGATGGAGTAGAAACTCCAATTCGGGAAATCACAAAAATTGCGAAAGATTTCGGAGCACTCGTTTGCGTTGATGGAGCACAATCTGCCCCACACATGCCAGTCGATGTCCAAGAAATGGGAATTGATTTCTTCGCCTTTTCGATACACAAGATGCTCGGCCCATCTGGAATGGGTGGCCTCTGGGGCCGAGAGGAACTTCTCAATTCGATGCGAACGATTCAATCAGGTGGACAAACGGTCAAGACATCGCATTATGATGGTATTGAATGGGCAAAAGCCCCATCCAAATTCGAAGGAGGGCTTGGTCACTTTGCAGGCATGATGGCTACGGGAGCTGCGATTGATTATCTTTCAACATTAAACATGAACGAGGTTCATGAACATGAAGTTCGACTGAATACGATTATGTCGAACGGGGTGAAGGATTTGGAAGGCGTCTCAATCATTGGTCCCGATGACCCGTCCCAAAGAGGAGGTATATGTTCACTCCTACTCGATGAAAAACTTCCCGTACATGATATCGCACTTCTACTCGACGAGGTATCTGGAGTCATGGTTCGATCTGGTCAACACTGTGTTCACTCGTGGTTCAACGATAGAGGATACAACGGTTCGTTAAGGGCCTCTGCATATTTTTACAACACTGAAGAGGATGTTCGACGATTCGTAGACACATTCTCTGAAGCAGTTCAAGCATTCCAGTGAGGCGGATTCCATGTCAGAAGAACAACGTCCTACTGATGGTCATTCTCCAATCACGCCTCAATTGGAAAAGGATTTGGAAGTTGTTCGAAAGATTGTCAGCGTAACTATGGGCGTTTTGCTAATACTCGTAGCAGGTTTTGCTTACAACATATTTTTTGGAGATGGTTTGAGTTTTGTCAAACCTAGTGAAGAGTTGATGGATTCCGAACGAATCTACCAGAATATGATCAATGTACCATCCGACCTCTCCGGCCAGGGTGTTAATGTTTGTATTGTTGATACAGGTTTGGAATTGAATCATCCCGACCTTGATGGATTTGATGTTGCTGGCTGGGTCGATATTGTTCAAGGTAAATCAAATCCGTATGATGACAATGGTCATGGGACGAATATGGCAGGAATATTGATTGCAGATGGTTGGATTAATGGTATTGCAAAAGATGTCAACCTCTATGTCTCGAAAGCCCTCCTTGCCAATGGATCTGGTTACGAAGAAGATGTCGTTTCAGGAATCGATTGGTGCATTAACCAAAACGTCAACATCATCTCCCTTTCATTAGGAGGAGGACAAGACCTCTTCCCGCTCTTGGGCAGTTCTGGACGCACGATTGAAGATTCTGTCAATGATGCAACGGCCCGAGGAATATTCGTTGTAGCCGCTGCTGGCAATGATGGTGGTGACGATGATGACGGAGACGTCTCATCACCCGGAAGCGAAAGACGGGTTATTTGTGTAGGAGGTGTAACCCTTTCAGGAGGACATTGGTCCAAATCGTCGACCGGTAACAATGCAGCAAATTTCTTCCCGCCCAAACTACCTCGAGGCGACCCAGACAAAAAGCCAGAACTTGTCGCTCCTGCAAAGGACGTTCCAGTTTTGAATACACAAGGGACATGGTCATCAGCGAGCGGTACCAGTGCAGCAACTGTATTCGTTGCCGGCGCAATTGCTTTGCTGCTCGAAGCCAATCCCGAACTTGCGAGCAATGGAACAGATGGTGATGTTTCAACAGTAGACCAAGTCAAAGATTGGATTATGCAAACGGTCCAGCCAAAGGATGGACAATCTGGGCACGACAATGATTACGGCTATGGCCTGCTCGATATTGAAGGGCTACTTGAGAAAGCGGCGCAAGAGACTAGCGCTTGAAGAAAGCTACAATCGTCCCTCCAAAGAGTGGAACAAAGGCGATGTGATGCGTTGTTTGTGTCGATTGAATGAATTCAATCCAAGCATTGAATCCATCGACTTTGGCTTTCCCATCTTGATCCAATTCATCATAGTCTCCAACGGGAGTTTCTGGTTCAGTGGTGTAGAGAACACCGTTTGACGAAAGGAGTTCCATGCCATTTTTCAAATCGGTAGAGAGGCGAGAAAGTGGGGCATCAACAATGATTGCGTCATAATGTTCTGACAACCTTCTTTCATCGGCCCCAACGCCGGATGCAGTTGTCAATTTCCATGCCTTCTCTTCAGCACAGAGTGTTGAAAAATCATTGACGATGATTGATGACCATGCGGATGCATCGTATCTTGTTTGGAGTCTGTGAAGAATGACACCAAATTTCGCACCTTGTTCGATGATGTCAAAGCGATCAACGGGTTGTTCTTTGAACAAATCAAAAAGCCATGCTGAGCGATGGCCAATACTCCCACCTACTTCCAAGATACTCCTCGGCTCTTGTCGACCAATTGAATCACGCAGACGGCGGAGGACAGAGATAGACCACGTGGACAAGCCCATGTGCTCGAGTTGAGTTGCGATGTTCGCAGCAATCTCAGGTTCATCACGTGAGCGTTCATGGTCGGCGTTGAGCAAATTTGGCAAGACTTGGTCTCGAATATCTTCGCTCATGGGCATATCTCAGAGTAGGTTTGTTTTGAACACTGTGACGAAACCACATGCGGTGGATTCAAAGGGGAAACGCATCGAGCCCGACTTGATAAGCATGGATGATGAATACGACGAGGATGACTTCGATGATGATGAAGTCATGGAGAACGCTGTTCTCTGCCCCAATTGCGAGGACGTCACAGGTCATCAGATTCTCAGGGAAAAGGAGATTGGGAGAGGCATTGACTACCTTTTGAGATGCGAAGAATGCTCAACTGTACATGAAATGCAATTTAGAGCACCCCCTCTCAAAAGAATCCCATTTATGCTCACAGATGGGCCTGATTCTTACATGGCAACAATCGACCTCGATGCTGATGAATGGCTCGAACTCGGAGATGTATTCGAACACGATGACATGGCGTGGAGAATTACTCGTATAGAATCTGAAAAGGGTCCTGTTGATGCCCTTGAAGCAACCAAAATTATCCGGGCAGTGGCGCTTCGACAGGATATGCTCAGAGTCAAAATCACAAAAACACGTGGTGAATTTTCAACTCCTGATGTTTTGATTGTCGAACAAGGAACCTCGTTCAAGGCAGGAACCATCATTGACATCGGCGTTCAAACTTGGCGCATACGTGCCATCCATACTGGGGAAGGACGAACCCTAAGAGGTACTGTTGATGCTTCAAACATTAAACGAATGTACCTCCATGAACCGCCCCGCCCAGAACGATTTGAACCAAAAACACCCCGAGAACGTCGACAGGCATGGAAAGAAGGACGCCTTGGTTTTAATCCGAATCCAATCTTACCAAAAGAACAGATCAAGAAACGAGTTAAGCCTACGAGCCGACGTAACAAAAAGAAGGCTCGTAAGTAATCATGGACGATTTGTCCATGGCATCAAAAATGCCTTAGCGACTTGTAAACCGATTGTTGGATTTTCCTGAAGTCGGCGAACGCTGTACTCATACCATTTCTCACCATAAGGAATGTACACACGAGTTCGATGCCCTGCTTTCGTTAGTTTACGACGCATTGGACCACGAACACCAAGCAACATTTGGAATTCATATCCTGGACCTTTCCCTTTGCGAGAAGAACCAGAGTTTTCACGTGGATCATCGAGAGATGGACCCATCTTAAACTCATCAAGTACTGAGAGCGTATAATCCACAACGGGAACATCATGCGATGCTATCCCGACATAAGCTCCATGTTCCAAAGCCAAGCGAATCGCTTCGTTTGTTTTGTTGCGGATATCACTCTTTGAGGTGTAAGCAATCTCTTCGGGCTCCAAGTAAATTCCTTTGCAGATTCGATAATCTGCATTCGCTCCAATTGAGGATGCCACACTCTCGATGTCGTCTGGAGTACGGTGCAGGCGACCTTGAAGGACAGTGCCTACATTCGTTAGCCCTTTAGCATGTAGATCCAATACTATCTGGATCGTTTCGGTTGTAACTCGGTGATCTTCCATATCAAGTCGAACAAACATGTCGTGCTGAGCAGCTTGCTGAACAAGAGATTCAATGTTCTCCATTCCTTTTTCTTCATCAATAAGGATTCCGAAAGCAGTTGGCTTGATTGAAAGATTCGCATCAATACCGTGTTCCACAATCGCATTCATTACGCGCACATATTCATCAAGAAAATATTGAGCCTCGTCCAAAGATGAAATTTCCTCGCCAAGAACGTCAATGGTGAAACATGCGCCTTCGGATTCTAAGCGTTGCATAACCCGTACGGCATCGTCAAGGGTTGCCCCGGCAACATATCGACGAGAAACCCATCGAACAAACCAACGTGGCATTCGAAGAGTCATTGCAACAATCATCTTGGACAACACGGGACACCCTCAGTAATTCAACGGCTCGCTTGGCATCCTTTGACCATTTCCAAGAACGCATTAGATTTCACGACTTCAACTCCGATTGATTCCAAGTATGCATAAATGAGTTGTCGTTGCCACCCCTTGAACGACTTTTTTTCAACATTGCATACAATGGTGCCTCCTGGATATGCCTTTTGGGTCGAATCGATTGCTGCATCGATGGATTGTTTCCAAAGCAGACCAGGATTGTCTTGTGAATCAAAAGGAAGGGAGTGATTAGCGAGCATATGACCCAACCATACGTTAGGTTGCAAAGCTAATTTGTTGGCCTTAGGAGCGTAGTGACCCCCTCCCAACGTGATCAAGACGGGTTCACCATCGTTATTTGATTGCCAAGTAGTTGAAGATTCACCGGTAAGGCCGAGCCCCTCGATGATAACCTCTGCGAGTAATTTTGCAGCTGTTTCATTTGGCCAGTATGGCTCGGTTGAACCAACTTCAATGAACAGCGAGGGTACATCAAGAATAGGCCCGTGATGTGTCACCTCTAAGGACAATGAAAAGTCGGGAATTGCGTGGTCATTCCATTTTTCGTGGAGAAGTCTCCACCAAGGAGCAATTCGCGGATTTGGAGGTGAGGCAAAACCTGGTCGCCCACCAAACGGAGGTTCCTCTCCAATCGGGTGGTGAGGAACGCCAATAGGATGTAATGTGAGGCATGGTTTACCACTCTTCGCCGCATGACGTGAGGGAAAGATAACTTCTGAGACGGATTCCCCAGTCGCTTCGCTCCAGCGGATATCGAGATAATCTTCCCATAAAATTCTGCTTGGCAGGTACCATAACCGTACGTTATCTATTTGATATGACGGATATGTTTCAACATCTGCTCGAGGTTCCCATGAAACAAGTTCTCTGAGATACTTTGCCTGATTGGTCGAGGCGATGTCATCGCTATTGATTGCGATGAGGACGATATCGGCCATAGTATTGCGAGGGTATTGGCCTTCTTCAAAGCGAGTATTGACAAAGAGGCAATGTGTCGTCTTACCATGGTCGAAGGAAAGGACACCATTCAGCTTCCTTTTCGGGCCATCAAAATCTTGGAAACACCTGAAGTTGAGGGAGTACATGCTATCGCAATAGGTGTTGATGGCGAACTCTGTAGACTGGATGAAGACTGGAAACCCATCGAACAGCATGCAAAGCCATTCCCTATGTCCATTCAACATGCAGTTGTGGTCAATGACGTTTTGATTGCAACATGGATTGACCGAGAGTTACTTCTTGCAAGAATGGGATGTATGCCACTTGACAAGCCCTTTTTAGACGGTGTTGAACGAGGCGATTTGCGAATTGCAAGACAAATAGAGCACGCCCATTTGCCAGAAGGATCTCTCTGGGCCCATGTTTTGGATGCCGAACCTTTAGCTCTCACAGCGATGGATGATGGATTTGCATTTGTTCTTTGGAATCGAGGAGTATACGGATTTGACACCAATGGTGTCGAGCGATGGAGAGCACCTCCACCTGAGTGGCCAGAGTCATCCCATCTTCCAATGAGCCAAGAAACGGTCACACTTCACCAAACAGAGACGACGATTGAGGTCTGGTCCAGAGCAGGCGGTTGTCTTCGACTTTCTAAATCAAATGGCACACAGATTGGAACTGGACACTTCGAACTTGAGGGTGGCCTTGCGGATGTGTATGGAAATGGTTCGCAACGTCTTCTCGCCCTATCTGACGGACGTTGTTATCTCTACAAAGGAGGTCAATGTGTCGCTGATATTTCAACAAAAGGACCGATTCAACATGCTATGAATATAGATGAATCCACGTGGATAATCTCTGGTTGGCGGGAAGAAATTGTTCTCAATGAAACTGGAGTTAAGGTTGTTCAACAGAATGAAGTCGTTATGCAACATCTCCTCAAAGAAGAGCAACTTTGGTTACTCACGAACGATGGGCTGCTTACTTACTCGGTTTTAACTGAGTAACCACATCGGCCGCAGGATTTGCGATCAGCATGAGTTGCTAGGAATACGCCTGGGCCACAATTTGGACAGTGTTCGGCTTTGCGCTCGAGTGTTCCATCCTCTGCAATACCGTATTTTGACCACTTGGCTTTTGGATTAGGTTCGCCCATCATTCACCACCATCCTCTGATTCTTCAGATGATTCTTCAGTTGCATTTCCACTTCGGAATCCCTTGTGGCGCTCATGAATGTAACTAGGTTCGACAGTCATTGCATCGGAGGATTCGTAAATCAATGCTTGACCCGTTGTGAGTGCTTGTCCGTATCGAGTCTTGCAATTCTTGACAACGATGAAATCAGGGTTGGAGCCTGGTTCGAGAGTCTTTACCAAGTCCATGACTTCTTTCTTAGATGGAGTTTTCGATCCTTTGTGACTCCACTTAAAATCAATTTCAACTCTCTTGAGTAGTTTGTTTTCTGTTCGACTTACAATTTCCATGCTTTCGTCCTCCTTACCGGATGTTCACCTTCAAAGCGTATCGACCGGGTTGGTCAATATTCAATCGCTCTGCAATTTCAGAGCGTGAAGGATGAATTATGATGACGTAGCCTTGCCAGTCGGTGGTGGTTTGTGCTGATGGATCTCGAGGGCATTGGTCAACACCATCTTGGAGTATTAGTCCACAATCTGCACATGCATATGGATTCTTAGCCATAATTACTCACCTGTTTCGCCTAGCCATTCGAGAGAGCCAAGTCCTGGTTGTTTGCATGTAAGACCAATCTTTGAACGTCGCGGGTCACTTGTATCAGGGGACAGTGAGACAATCCGTGCACGGACTGCTGTACCGATTCCCAATCGCTTGTCATCGTTGCGTCCTGAAATAGTTCCTGCCCCGACGTTGACCTCAACCTGGTCGTCTAAAATTTGAGACTTGTGCAGTAGTGCTTCCATTGGCCCTATTCGTACGAATGCACCGAATTCATTGACTTCGGAAATTGCACCTTCGACGACTTCGTAGTCATCCATGCAAAACAAAAGCGCATCGAATCGAACGCGCTGATAGATTGCACCGTCTCCGTGAATGATACGTCCACGTCCAAGTGGTGTGTGGTTGCTTGTGACCAAAATAAATCGGTTTTGTTCATCGAAACGACCCTCGAAAGCAGTCATAGCCAAGCGGTCGATGTGCTGATCGAGTGATTGGCCTTTCTTCATGTACTCTGCAGGGATACGAATGGTATCCTCCTTTGTGACAATTTTGTACATCTTGTTCCTCTCCTTGGGCTTCTCTCATCGGTTGATGAAGGGGGAAGAGGTAACACCTTTCCGTCCTTCACCGGCTTGCGCCTCGGGAGAGAAGTCGACCGAAGTCATTTCGCCCACTGTCGGCCCCTATATGAAGCCCACGCATGCATTCAAGCAACTGCGCTTTGAAGAATGGAGTGATGAAGAGTAAAATTTGAGCCGAAAAAGCAAGTGTGGTGATGCTTCTAGAGCAAAACAATAACAACCCCTCACGATGCAATAGAAACAATGGGCAGCGTAAGCCATTCTGTTGCAGGGCGTCGTCTCTCTGCAGGCATCATCGTTTTGTTGATGCTGATGGTCTCATTTACTCACATCAAGTTCACTCATTTTGAAGACACATATTCAATCCTAGAGACGAATCAACAGCCGTGGGATGATCAAGAACAACCGTGGAGCCAATACGGCGGAACTGCCACACGTAACGGGTCTATGCCGGACCATAGTTCCAGTTCGGGCAACATGCTCAGTATTGACGACCCCGTCATCAACTGGGTTGCTCTCGATGATGGCATCGGCTCAGATGCATACGGGTCTATCATAGGGAACTTTTCGGAGAGCCTCAGTGTCAGTCCGGGAGCAGTTGAACGATGCACTCCTTCCGGCTTATTTGCTGTCATCCTACATGACAGCACTTCCACCTCATCAACCAAATTATCACTCACAGCAGGAGATAATGCTGCTACTGCGTGGCGTGTAGATTTAGGGGATACAAGAGCTGCTCGCTCGACTCCTGTTCTTGCTGATGTAGATCTTGATGGTCGAATGGAGATTATTGTGGCCTATGATACTGAAAATTCTCTAACTGTGGAAGCTTGGTCTCCTGAAATTTCCTGTGACGAATCTGGGTGGCAGACTGGGGGACACTCAAACGAGTTGATGTGGTCCTGGACCAGCACAGATTACCGCATTGGAATCACCAGCCCACATTTCCAAACGCGTCAAAGCAACCATCTCTCCGTAACGCAACCGCTTCTCGCAGATTTAGAACTTGATGGGACGCCCGAATTGGTCCTGACTGTTGTTGATACTACAACAGAGGACCCTCACATTATCAGCCTACCATTGGGGTCCAACAGCCCAACAGAAAATTGGGATGTTACCTTGGACAGAGGCACCCATCCTAGTGATCCAGTATGGGCTCAACTTGATGGCCAAAATTCAGTTGTTGTAGCCACAACAATCGACGAAAATTCAGGCAACATGTGGGTATGGAGACTCGATGGGAGTACTGGTTCAAATGATTGGGGAAGGGTGTCGCTCTCAGGAACAGACACAGATTCAGATGCTCCCCGTCTCCGTTTACCGAGCCCGGTTATTGTGCAACTCGATACCGATGATGCACCAGAGATGATTCTGACCGTGCCAACAGATGCCAATGGTAGAACAGTTGGCCTTGGGGCTCGTTTTATTGGTATGGAACTAACTTCAACAGAGGAGATCTTCTCATTCCGAACGATCAACGGTTATGCAGATGCCCCCCCGCTTCCTATTGACTTGGACATGGATGGAGTCCACGATCGATTGTGTTGGACGACATGGTACTCCGCATCCTCGGTCACCTTCGATCGTGAAGGAATGGTTGGATGTCACAATCTCGATAATGACCCTCCAACAGAAGAGTGGAGCAAGGTCATGAATCGAGGTGCCTCAGGAAACGACAACGATGAAATCGCAGTCTCACCACCTGCTTGGATGGATATTGACGGAGAAGGTGACCCGGAGATTGTTGTCGCTTTTGGAAAGCGGATTTTTGCCTTTGAGGGCGATACTGGTTATGCAAATGAAATTTCAGAAGGATGGGACGATCCACTCTCAATGCCTCATCGAGTGTGGTCAGCCCCAGCATTTGCAGACATGGATGGAGACGGTTATCTCGACATCCTCTACGGGGATACGCTTGTATCTCAACGTCTGCTTGACCTCGCCCCACTACCGGATAACAATGGAATTTCATTCAATCCCGCATCCCCTGACCCAGGTCAAACACTGACTGTTACGGGTCAATTTGCAAATGTCGGAACATGGGAAAATGAAGACAGCATTGATTGTGCATTGTATATGGATGGACAAGAAATTACAAGAGTTCGTATCGATGACCTGGAACCCTTATCACCTACTGGAGAGGGAGGCCCTGCAACCTTTAGCGTCGATGTCATTGCGACACTTGGAACACACTCGTTTGAGATGGTCCTTGATGTAAATCAAAATTTAACCGAGACAAGAGAAGATAACAACATCGAATACGCTTCGCTTACTGTTGTCGAACCGTACTCGGTCTTGATCCAAGGCCCTGAATTGATCTCAAGAATCGAACCCGGAGCATCTGACACTGTTGATGTTACCATCACTGCAATTGGCTCCCGTACTGCAAATTGGAATATCTCGTATGATACTTCCAACCTTCCAGAAGACTGGGTTGTTGAGCCCGAAGTAGGGGCAAATCTCGAGGACGTCGAGTTGGTTCCATCAACACCAGTCGAAATTTCATTCATCGCATCACTGCCTTCCGATGCTCTTGGTGACGAAGATGGATACATCGAAGTCACAGCAACACTTGTCAACGATGAAACTGTTCAAACAACATCCTGGATTCCTATTGAGGCACTACGGACCCGTGGATTATCTTTGGTCGGCCCAGATGGGCTTTCCTCATCGCAGGGCTATGGGATCCCAGGTTACAACGCTGAAGCGTATGTACTCATCGAAAATTTAGGCAATGCAGTTGAAACAACAACCTCTATCGATTGGACAAATCCATCATGGGGAGGTACTCCGGTCTTGTATGATGGTTCAAGCAACGTGTACTCCATTACACTACAACCTGGTGAGATGAAGGAATTGACTATACTCCTCGATGTGCCTAGTTCAAAGTCACTTGGAAGTATCACTTCAACCACCCTAACAACCTGCATTGGAAGTGGAGAAAACACGCTGTGCCGGTCACTCGATGCGAATTTTACTGCAGTTGGAGCACATACATCGCCAACGCACATTCGCACGGTACCTGCAACAAATCATCAGTTCGAATTCAAAATGGAACTACCTCAATCAGGAACACTCAGCTGGGATCTGAATCAGGCAAACATCGCTCTACCGAATTGGCAATGGAATGCAACAAGTGGCGGAACAATACAGAACGGAATTCTTACCGCAACAGGAACCCCTAACTCTGCTCATACCGTAGGGCTAGAAGCCTACATACCACCAAACGCACCACCACAGCGTCTTAGTTTCACTACACAAGAGGTAAATTCGATCCCACAACATGATTTCGACATGAGTATCCACGTCCTGCAAATACACAGAGCAAGTTTGTCTGTTATCAATCCTCAACCCTCTTTGGAACCTGCAGGGTTCAATGTGAGTACAACACATCAAATCCTTATCCAATTGGAAAATCCAGGGAATGGGGAAGACACATACGAATTTGAAGCACGAGTCATACCTACCGCTGAAATATCAAGTCAAAATGTTGCGTTTACCTACTACAACCCTCAACGCACATTAGGACCTCTTGCTACGACGATAATGCCACTTGATATCATCCTGAGTGATACCCTTCCAGCAGCACAACCCTTCACCATTGAATTCGAATGGGCTTCAATCATTAACAAATCCGTGGTAGCAACTACATCACTCCTTATCGAAGCTGAACAACGTCATGAGTGGATCATTGTACCATTGGGAGGAAATCAACAATTCGTTGAACCTCGTTCTGAACACCTCCTCCAATTCAACATAACGAACACTGGGAATTACATTGATGAAGTTCAACTGATACCAACCGTTTCAGTTGCATCATCTGAAAATGATTCATCCGTGTGGCAAGTTCATGAGCCAGTTCATTCCTCTGCCTTAGACGTCAATGGTTCTATGACCCTTAGCGTGGTCCAATCAGTACCATACGCTTGGAAGAATGCACAGGCTACGATAACCTACACAATCGTATCGGGAGGCTATGAATTGGGTGAATTTGAGATTGATCTGATTATTCAGGAATATGCAGAGTGGGGATTCAACCTTGCGAATAGTGACCTTGAGATTATGCCTGGCGGTGATTACATTCAAGTTGAGCTCGAACAAAGAGGAAACAGTCCATCAATACCGTTCATGACAAAATTCGGTCAAGGATGGAACATTTCACTCCCTGAAGGCACCCTCATGGAACCTGGTCAAGTGACTACGATTGACATCTTTGTTGAGACACCGGCAGAAGCAAGAGAGGGTGATGTCAATCTTTTGGAAATCAGAGTTTCGGATGCAACTGGTCAAGGAATGGAAGTTTTTGAAGTACCAGTACGAGTCATTGGCGCATCAGACTACAAACTTGAAGGAACCACTGATTGGTACGTCTCATCCATTGGAGGATACCCTCTTTCTTGGATTGAGAACACTGGAAATGATCTACCTGAAATTGAGATTGAAGTCATAGACCTGCCACAGGGATGGGTAGCCAATCTTGTATCGCCAGTGGTCTTAACTCCAGGAGAGATACAAGGATTACCAATCAGTCTTATTCCGCCACAGGATTGGAATAAGGAATCTTTCGAAATCAACCTCAAGATAACACATTCTGAACTGGGTGAAGAGATGAAAGAGTTCATGGTTCATTCTTCAAATTTATCTTTTAATTCAACACCGGTTCTTTGGTCTCGAAGTGGAATGCAGTTATCCGTTGATGTCATCAATGAAGGAACAACTGCCATCCAAGAAGTTTCAGGAACAACATCTGGATCAACGTACTCGTTCATAATTTCATCAGGTGAAGAACATCTTAATCTCACCAATGGCCAAGATAAAATCCAATTGGTACTCATCGGCAAGGATTCTCCACGAATAAGTGCATCATGTTCATTCATCAATGAAGCCTTTAACGAACTGGGCAAAACAGCCATATCAGGTGATTTGTTAGCATGTGAGGCCCAAGGAGATCCTCAAACCAACACGAGACTCTCCTTCGTGGTTACAACCAGTCGAGGCGACAGTATCCCTCTACAATCAGGTTCATTCACCATTCCAGCCAATCAAACAATGTTTACCAACTTAAGTGTCCAAAGTTGGGACCCTTCCCCCGGAAGGTTCACTCTTTTCATTAATGGATATGATGAATATGGAAATATCATTTCAAGCATCAGTAAAGATGTGGTCTCTAGGGAATCAGGATGGAACGTGGGAATAAGTAGCATATCTGCTAAAGGTGACATCAATGTTGCACTATCTCGAACCAACTATGCAGTTCTCGAAGGGGCCGTATGTATGCTTGTTGTCGAAAGTTTAGAGAGCGATTACAACGCTGAAGTTCTGATCGATTTTGCTGGAAACCAATTCTCACCGAATGTCAGAATTGATGCGAATGGGCTAACAGATAAGGAACAACTCAAAGCTACAATCGGGTGCAATAGTCCATTCGACATCGATGATGATGTGAGTGATGATTCGGATTCCATAATTTATGAGGCTGAGGCTGAGTCGGCACTTAGTTCGACAAACCTTGTGTGGGGTGGTTCAGTGGCAATCCTAATTGTCGGATTGTACTTGTTCATAGTTCAAAGAAAGGATAATCAAATTGTTCGCGACATAATGAAAGACGAAAACAAGAAGCCAGGAAAAAGCCCTCAACCTGAACCTCAACAAAAAGAACCAGTTCAGCGAGAGGTCGAAGTGGATGATATCTCTCTTGAACAGGAAATTGTGAACGAAGTCCCGTTAGAACAGTCGTTGATCGAAGAAATTCCACATGAAGAGGAGGAGAGCGCATCTGGAAGATTGGATTCTATTCGAAGGGAGCTAAACCCCGATGAAGAAGTGCAAGAGAAGTCAAGCATTGAAGAACGAATGTCGAAGTTCTTCCAGTGACATCACATACCTCAATAGAGTAGATGCTTTCGGCGGTTTCATGAAGGCATCTCATCAGAGCACAACTGCATTTTACACGCTAGATGGATGTCATTCAGAGTTAGTCTTGGATGTATTTACTGCATTAAGCGCATGGAATAATGACTCACAGGAGCCATGGCTTTCAATCTGTGACCATGTACGCATTCAGGAACGATTACGCTCCCAAGGTCTCGACAATTATGCAAATCGGGATGATGTTCAATGGGATGACCCCACAATTCTCTTTACATTGACAAGAATGCTGGATCGTGATGGTTTACCAATCATGTTGGGACAGGATAAGAATAGAGAACGATTTGGACGATTCCCTCATCCTTCAGGTTCAGCAGTTCAATACATAAGGGAAAATGTGAGAAATGTGAGTTCTCAAACAAATGATTTGTATGATGAACTAACAATACACCTCGACTATCTACTCACGAGGTCGAATTCTGATGTTGTGGGTGATCAACGATACATGCGAGGAAAGGCCGGACTGAACATCATGGGATTCCTAACTGCTGATGAGGTCAAGACGCTACGGTCGACATTGCTCGGAGGAGGATGGTCCGTGGCAAAGGACGAGCCTCTTGACGGAGGAGTACGCGATGCTGTGCGACATTTGAGTGCATTATTGCTGGCTGCAGAACGTAACGGCGCAGGCTTAATCCACCGAATGCATGCTTGACGTCAGAATGTCTCTGATGTTAGCCTTTCATACATTGATGCATAAAGAGCTGCTGTTTCATCAATAACGGTTTGTGGCAACGCAGGAATTGGAGGATCAGTAGTACCTGCATCACGAGCA
>VMHT01223278.1_pt1 | contig 16932 bp, 15 predicted proteins | sample 4693611 | NCBI WGS metagenome assembly VMHT01 (sample SAMN12280063, study PRJNA550983) | marine metagenome | isolation source: seawater sampled from same location over 5 years 0.02-0.2 micron viral filtrate | place: USA: collected off the coast of southern California halfway between the port... ...
TCTTTTCCGATCCGGACCAAGAATTAACCAAGCGATACATTACAGGACGATTTGGATGAGGTGGAACAATGCCAATTAGAACAGGACTCGACGAACGAATAAAATCCGTACAGAATGAACTCAAGGAGTACTTTGAGGAAGCCAAACACATCTACGATGATGCCATCGATGCATTCACAAAACTCGATGCTCAGGTGTATTCTGAAGCAAAACGAGCTCGTGCGAAAGCAAGAGAAGTCAATTGGGATCTTACTAACGACTTGTTGCTCATTCTTGCCCTCAATCAACCCTTGATGCAAGATTTGAGAATTATCGCTACCTACCTGCGAGCAGTTGACACCGTTGAACGATTGATTCGTCACGCTCGAGACATAGCCCGCTCCGACCGTTCGATCGATGAAGATGCAGACGAGTTGCCAGAAGAGATTGTCGCCCCTGTGCTGGAAATGCATCAATACTTGAAAGCGTTAATTGAGATCACTGTCGAGTGTTTGACGAAAGGACAGGAAGTGCCTGCTGATGATGTTCGAAAAAATTGGCGTCAAGTCAAGGATTCTCACGCAAAGGCTGTTGCTGCTCTTTCAAGTTTGAAATCCGATACAATGGGTGGAAAAGCAGCCCGTCTCGAAGTTGTAAACATCGTCAATCGCGTTGATCGTTCAGCTTACAATATCGTTCGGTTGAACGGAATGTGGCATCATGCGCTCAACAATGAGAATATTATTCTTGATTAATGCTCTAATTTCGAACAATCATTTCATCATAGAGTTTGAGATTCAACAGAATCTCGCCAAAGTCTCTCGCATACGCACACATCCGACGAATCGATTCTGACATTCGAAACAGAAGCAAGTCTTGTTTGGATAACTTTCGTTCACCAATGAGTTCATCTTCAAAATTGAGAATATCTTGCTGTGTTTTTTTGAGGGCTTGCCGACATTCCTCAATATCGTTTGAGTTACGCGTTCGTATGTTGATCATCAACCGCTTCAGAGTATTTTGCCATTCAATAATTTGAGCAATTGGTTGGTCCCCGACTTCGATGATTGTATCGTTATCCTCATCAATCAACTGTGCCATTTGGTAGGCATGGTCCATCATACGTTCTAATGAACGGGCAAGATTACTGTATTCAACGGCCTGATTCCGAGTCAATTTTAGTGCGGATGCGACCAAATGGGAGTCAAGTGCAACACTCAATTGACGGTTGACAAGATACAACAATGCATCAACCTCTGCTTCCCGTTCTTCGACATCTCCAAGGAGATTCTTTTCTTGACCGGATGCCACAGAAACGATGTCTTTTGTGAGCGATGTAAGTTGTGAATACATTCTGTTGATGCTCGCAATCAATGGCATTTCAGCTGCATTGATTAAACACTTCAAATCAATCCTATCTTCGGTTTCATTCATACGTTCGAAGCCTCTTGTGTTCCGGAGGAAGCGACGGATTTGTTGTTGCAAAAATCGATTGTCCTGCGTTGAATGAACAATTCGTATCGAATCAGCACCTGCAAGATAGGCGCCCATGAGGTGGTCGTGAATCGATGCTTCAGGAATGTCATCTGCGTTGATGGTGATGATTTTTTCCTGATTTGCTAACATCTCGAGCGGTGTTAATCGAAGTGCTCCACTCGGTCGCCAATCGACACGAATCGAATCGCGTGGACTCAAGTCCATTTTCTCAATCCATGGTTTTGGTAAACTGAGTGTATAGGTTACTCCACCTGTTAGTTGCACTTTGCGAACATCGATCTCGCCTGGTCCGAACGCCATGTCTCTCGGTTCTTCGCCTATTTACATCTATATAGATTACATGGACTCTAGGTATTATACTGTATTGAGAGAGTTTGCCAACATGGAACCAGTTACGATGGTTGTTATCGGTCTAGCGTTGATTGTATGTGCCTATATGGCTTGGAACATTGGTGCGAATGACGTCGCAAATGCGATGGGTACTTCGGTTGGATCACGTGCATTGACCCTCAAGCAAGCGGTGATTATTGCTGCTATCTTCGAGTTCGCCGGTGCCTTCTTGGCTGGTGATGCTGTTACCAAAACGGTCCGTAAAGGAATTCTTACCGTCGATTTTTCAACAGTTACGCCTGATATTTCTCACGACATTGCCTTTGGATTCATTGCTGCAATGATGGCAGCAGCTGTTTGGTTGACCATCGCTACACGTTTTGGTCTCCCTGTTTCTACCACACACTCCATCATCGGCGGTATCATCGGTGTTGGTCTTGTTCTCGAAGTCGATCACAATGCAGAATACATCGATTGGGAAGTTGTTCAGAAGGTTGTGATGAGTTGGGTGGCGAGCCCATTGATGGGCGCATTAATCGCCTTCTTCTCGTTCTATATCATCAAGAAACTCATTCTTGATTCGGATAATCCAGAAGAGCGTTCGATGTGGTTAGCACCGATACTTGCATTCCCGACCTTCTTTGTTCTCGGACTTGCACTTCAATTCAAAGCACTCAAAGGCTTCTTTTCGAGAGCAGAAGAGAACGAGTGGATTGAAGACAAATCCGCATGGCTTCCAGCGAAAGAAGACGGTGTATGGGATCCATTTGCAGATGCTGCATGGCTTCCAATCAACTCCCTCGTCCTTGCAGCAGTGATCGGGGCAATCGGTTCTCTCTGCCTCTTCTTGGTCCTAAGAAAAATCGACATCAAGGAAGAGAGCAACGGCTTCCGTGGTGTTGAGCGTATCTTCGTGTGGTTGCAGATCATTACCGCTGCATATGTTGCATTCGCACATGGAGCGAACGACCGTTCCAACGCCATTGGGCCAATGGCTGCAGTTTGGCAGGTTCTTTCCAACGATACGGGTATGTTGATGGAAAAAGCAGATATTCCTCTCTGGCTTGTTCTCCTCGGTTCTGCCGGTATCGCTATTGGTGTCATGACTTGGGGATGGCGAGTTATGGAAACCATCGGAAAGAAAATTACCGACATTACACCAACACGTGGTTTCGCAGCTGAATTTGGTGCGGCTACAACCATTCTCATCTTCTCCATGCCGTTCCTTGCAGTTCCTGTTTCGACTACGCACACATTGGTTGGTGCTGTTGTCGGTGTTGGACTTGCAGGCGGTGCGAAGGCTGTTGATTTCAGAGTGTTTGGCAAGATTGCAGCCTCTTGGGTTGCGAGTGTCCCAGTGGCCGCCTTCGGTGCAGCAACCATCTACATCGCCTCTGGTGGTGACGATCTCAAGATGATTATTCTCCTACCAATCGCCTTCCTTGCAGTAGGTTTTGCTATGTGGCGTACCCGTGGAGCGGAAATCCATGTTGAGGATGCACTCTCAGATGCTGGCGGTGGTGCAAAGACCGATGGTCCAACGCCATTCGATATGTTCCACCACCATGCGGAGATTGTTGAGACCACCGTCGAGAAGATGGTCATCGCAGTCGAGAAGGCTTGTGCTGGTGAAGATGCAAGCGAAGAAATTGAAGCGACCATCGAATCTGAATTCGCAGCTGACAAGGTCAAGACAAACATTCGAGATACTGTACGAGAAGACCTACGATTCGGTATTGCTGCCGATTCCAAGTCCTTCCTCCACATGGTCAGCCGACAAGATCGTATTGCAGACTATGCACAGAATGTTGCAGAACAGTTGTCGTTCCGTCCACTCATGGAGGACGATGAAGCTCGTGAACACCTCGCAAAGATGGCAAAGGCTGTTGCAGCAACGGTAGCAACCTATGAGGATTTGATTGAAGCATTGCGAGACTACCACATCAGTGGACGAACGAAGGCTGGTGCTGACAAGGTCATGGGACTCATCCGTGAAGTCAACCTTAGGGAGCATGAGGCCGATATGATCGAAGCAGAAGCTGCTGCATTCGTGTTCACAAACGGTGAAGATCAACCGCTCGCAGCCATGCACATGTATCGTGTCCTTCAGCGACTCGATGATGTAGCAAATGCTTGTGAGAAGGCTGCGAACGCCTTCCTCCCACACTTGGCAAATTGATGAAGGCGAACTGATTCAATTTCCGTTGGACTATTGCACAGTTCCAATGAGGTCGGCGAATGGTTTATTTTTTCCAATTCTAAGCGGAGAACAATGGATGAAGACAAGGCAGAATCGGACGATTCTACGGATGCTCCAGAGGGATTTCAACCCAACTCACCTGCCATGAAGCAATGGAAACAAAGATACCTCAATAACGAGGATTCCGATATTCCCGCAGATGAGGGCGAGAGTGGTGACCCTAGCGTGGGTCTCCACGAAATCTCAGATGGCAATTTACAATTCAGAGGCTTCTGCCAAATTCTCATTGCTATGGTCATCATTGGTGCAATCTTCGCATTCATTGGGTATACATCTGGCCCTCAAACATGTGACGATGACAATCTGTTTGAAATTCTAGGTGTCTCTATGTTCTGGCTTGGTATGCTTGGAATACCGGTCAATTTGTTGATTTTGCTCATCTCATTTGCGAGCTCTGAATTGGATTCTAAAGATGTCTTTATGTGGAGTCTTACTCACTTTGTTGTGTCAATTCTGTTTCTGTTCCTCTTCATTGAATATATCTTGCAGGACATGTTCTGCGATGTATGTATGGGGTTCCCTGGAGAGGATTGTTCGGACTGAATGTTATTCAGGACATTACTTTGACCACATCGAAAGATCGGGTGCGCCAGGGACCGTGTTGTCATAATTCACTGATTGTTCCAATTTGACCGGAGCTTTCGGGCGTTTCCAACCGAGGACGGTTACAAGGAGGAGAATAATACTCAGAACAACAACTGTGACAATGTTTTCTTGAAGTTGAGATGCATATGTTGAGCGTTTTTCTGGTTCTGAATTGGTTGTAGGAATCACTTCTTTTTCCTCGACAGATGTGAACACAACAATGATTGATTCACAGTCGAAAGCCTCATCTGTGACAGCACAAACTTCGCCTCTATAGTTTCCTGGAGACACTGTAGTGATGGTGGCTTGGTTTGTTGAAACTTCGACCTGGAGGTCTTCATCAAAGTCGAAGAGAATAATTTCTGTGTCTGCATTGGCATAGGCAGTGATGGCGATGTTCCTGTTGACTTCTGCAGTTTGGCTGGAATACGAAATTATCAGAATTTGTGGATTGAGAACGGGCAGGCCTTCGTCAATCTCTCCGTTGCAGTTGTCATCGATTCCATTTCTGAGTTCGTCTGCATATGGGTTGATGTTGGAATTGTTGTCATCGCAATCTTGGAACCATCGAAGACCATCACCATCATTGTCAAGATCGGCAAACAATGGATCTGTTCCGAAAAACAACTCATAGCCGTCATTCATACCATCATCGTCCGTATCGGCATCTTGCCACTCAGTCATGTGTACAAGATACTCATCGATGTCAACAAGGCCATCTCTATCTGCATCGGTTGTCAAGAAATCCTCATCAATGTCTTCATCACAATCATCATCAATTCCGTTCAGCCATTCGGATAATCCTGGGCTACGGTCCGAATCGTTGTCGTCACAATCTTGGAACCAATAATACCCGTCACTGTCATCATCTGGATCGGCATACGTTGGATCGGAAAAGAAGACTTGCACCTCATCACCATCATCCATTCCGTCACCGTCAGAATCAGGATTGTTCCAATCGGTATTTTGAACGTGGAATTCTGCCCAGTCGCTCAATCGGTCGTTATCAGAATCGAGGACATTGAACCCTTCATCGATTCCATTTTCACAATTGTTATCGATTCCATCGAGCAGTTCAGGCTGGAATGGTTTTACGTCTGGATTCGAATCGTTGCAATCTTGGAACCAATACCAACCATCGCCGTCTCCATCATCATCAAACAACAAGGGATTGCTAAAGGTAACAAGCACTTCGGTTCCATCGCTTAGTCCGTCGTTATCCGTGTCTTCCTGCAGTGGATTTGTCAAGAAAATGAGAATCTCTTGTCCATCGTTGAGCATGTCATTATCGGTATCTGAATCGATGGGACTGGTTGATGAATTGAAGATTTCATATCCATCCATAAGGTTGTCATTGTCGGAGTCAGGATTCAATGGATCGGTATTGTGAATACTTGTTTCATCCTCATCGGGTAGGCCATCGTTGTCTGTATCGATGACTTCATCAGCACCGTGAATGACAAGTTCCCAATGGTTCCACGTTCCAGTATCTCCGTTCCCTCGGTCATTGACTTCAAGTGTCCAAACACCGTCTGAGGATTCGTCCCAGTGAAGCATCGAAGAAAAGACCCATTCGTTGAAATTGTTGTTGTTGTCATCGTGTTTTTCAGCCAATCGTGATTCAGTTCCATCAGGTGAGGTCAAGGTGATTTCAAGATCGCCTCGGAAGGTGTGGTCTGCATCGAATCGTACTTCAACAGATTCGACCAGAAGCCCTGCATCAACGGTGACGCTATCCGACAACCCGTTTGCAGTGTTGTCAGGGATTGATTGGGAGATATCTCGCTCTCCGCTTGTCCAGTTGTATTCTTCATTGACATTGGTCCAATTGCGTGCGATATGAACTGCCAAACCTGCATCGATTGCACCGTGACCATATTTGTGGTTAACATCGTGACCTCCACCGTTTGTGACCCAGTCTCCATCTGTTGCATCGTTGGTGCGTGCGCTGTGAACGAGGACGTGCTGAACATCACGATACGTGAGTGTTGGATTTGCTTCGAGCATCAAAGCAATCACACCTGAAACGAGTGGAGTTGCGCTGCTGGTGCCCCCAAAGTTGTTGTTGATGTCCGTCGAGGTATATCCACCTGAACCACGAATGTCTGCAGTGGTTATTCCTTGTGCGCCTCCCTTTGAATGCGCCGCAACGAGAATATTTGCGCCATCTTCACTGTACCACGCTTGGTTTCCGTAATCCGTGATTGCCGCCACTCCAATTGTAAATCGAGAGTTTGCATATCCGTCATAATTGGAGTTGTCATCGTTGTTTCGGCCATTTCCACCTGCAAGTGTGACAATCGTCCCTAGTCCACCTCTTCCTTGGTACATGTTGTCTTCAAGGGATGCTTGTAACAATGGCTCTGGGCCACTTACAACCTTTCCTGAATCACTTGGGCCCCAAGAGTTCGACGAGATTGAAACAAGGTCACGTCGATGGCCAATCGCATCTGCTTCATCTTGATCCGTGTTTGAACAAGCAATCAAGCGGATTCCGATAAGATCTGCATCCATTGCAGCACCTGAAATCCCGTAATTGTTGTTTCCGATTCCAGCTGCAACGCCTGCAGCAGACGTACCGTGGCCGTCGTTTGAGGTTGGAGATGGATTTCCATCATCACCGCAGTAATCCCAATCGATCGTATCTTGATAATTCGGTGACAGATCGTTGTGCTGATGGTCCACGCCATCGTCGACAACTGAGATGAGGACGCCTGTTCCCTTGACACTGTCCCAGGCACCAGTGACGTTGGCATCTTCTCCAGAGGTGCCTGAACCTTGACCAGCGTTTTGCAGATGCCATTGGGAAGAAAACGATGGATCATTTGGAATGAAACGAGGTTGATTTAAGTGAGATTTCATCATCGACCAGCGTTCCACTTCGTCAACAGATTGAAGTTCATCTCGAACGTCAACTGGATTCTCCAAGTTCAGAATGAATGAACCAGGGATTTGATTTGGTTGTTCAATTGATTCGATTTCAAAAGTAAACAGTTGAAGGAGTGTCTCTCGGGTTTGGCCACACATACTCGGCATGTATACCAGCCATTGATGCGATGCCTTATCCGACCCATCGGTCATTCCTCGAACGAACGCGTTGTTCACACCAAAGCTCAGTTCGTTTGGGGAGCACTCGATTTGTTCCGATTCTATACTAGGTTGCGCTTGGGATATTGGAGCGAGAAGCGTTAACAAAATCAAGAAAACGCTAACTCGCATGTAGTGTGTCACAACCCAACTGCCATAGAAAACCTTGCTTTTCAAGATAGCAAACTTTGACATTGAGGAAGACTACCGCAGACCATGCGAAGTCTAGTCACCGGAGGCGCTGGGTTCATCGGTTCTCATCTCATCGATCGATTGGTTGCTCGTGGTGATGACGTCCTTGTCCTTGACAATCTTTCAAGCGGAAAGGTGGAGTTTCTTTCCCATCATACCTCGAACGTCACGCACGTCAACGTCGACATAACTGACTTTGATTCAGTGTTGCCTCATTTTGAAGGGATTGATATCGTATACCACTTCGCAGCCAATCCAGATATTCGACTTGGGACACAAATTACAGATACAGACCTCAAACAAGGGACGCTTGCAACCTACAACATTGTTGAATCGATGAGAATCCACAAGGTTCCAACCATCATGTTTGCCTCATCTTCTGTTGTGTATGGTGAGAATGCACCCATGCCAACTCCAGAGAACCACGGTCCCTGCATGCCAATTTCGTTGTATGGTGCTAGCAAATCTGCTGGTGAATCACTCATCAGTAGTTGGACAGGAACCTTTGGTTTGCAAGGCTACATATTCCGATTTGCGAACATCATAGGCGACCGGGGAACGCACGGCGTCATCTTTGATTTCATCCATAAACTCAAGCGCAATCCTGCTGAACTGGAGGTTCTTGGCGATGGGCGTCAAGAGAAATCCTACATGGAAGTAGGAGATTGTGTTGATGCCATCCTCCACGTCATGGCAACAGAACATGAACCTCTCAATCTGTTTAATCTTGGAAGTCACGATACGTGCAGTGTTCGGCGAATCGCAGAAATTGTCGTCGAAGAAACGGGCTATACAGACGCTGAAATTGTATACACCGGTGGTTCACGTGGTTGGGCAGGTGACATACCAAGAGCAATGCTTGGCATAGATAAAATGCTAGCGACAGGGTTCAACGTCAAGTACAACAGCGAAGATGCAGTACGCCACACAGCACGTGTACTGATTGTGGAAATAGGTCTTGAAAATTAAACCAAGTTCTCTGCAACAAACCATTGGCCTTATGCATAAGAATGGCTTCGCCAAAATAAGTGAGAACATGAAGTCAATGCTCGATAACCAAGATGCAAGTGCTCGTTCGGATGCAGGACTCATCGTCATGTCGATGTTTTTCGCAGGAATTTTGATTGTGGCCTTCACTACAAGTCCAGTTGCATCAGGTACACAAGTCGGAGAGCGTGCTCCGATCTTCAGCGCAGATGCGTATGATGGAACCAGTTGGAAATCATTCGATTTCGAAGACCTCCTCGATTTATCTTGGACCTATAATTCCACAGAAGACTCTCCTTGGATTGCAGTTGAATTCCTCGATACTGATTGCGGTTATTGTAAGAATTCTGCAACGGAAGTTGGTCAGTGGTCAGACATGTACACTGCCGAACAATGGCCTGGTCCCGATGTTATCTTCATTGCAATTGCAGTTGAATTTGTTGCTGAATCATCACGTGAAGAAGTCATAGAATTCAGAACTCAATACAACAACAACTTCCTTTACGTCGACGACCTTGACATCTCCATCGCAAAAGAATGGGACGTTTCAGCAACGCCGAGTTATTTCCTCGTACAACCTGACGGTATTGTAGCATGGAACAGTGGTCAGTTATCCAACTCTCTTGGTTGGGATGCTAAGGAAGAAAAATCGATTTCACTCAACGGGCTTGATGACGGTTATGTTCAACTCAATGAAGCAATTGAGCAACTTACCATGATGCACGGGGGCGAGTAAACATGAACGAATACGTAGTTCTGTCCTTCCATGGGGCAATCATTCTCTTTGGTGTACTTTTGCTTACTCCACTGGGTGCAAATTTTTCGTCAATTCTTCATAGTCGATACCCATCGACAACGACTAAGCGTGGTCAATTGATTGCTGGAATGGCATTCATATGTTTTGGTGGATTTACGGTCTCTGCCCACACCCTGTGGATGCACAACAAATTGTCCGAAGGAGCGAGTGTATGCTCCGGGGATTCCATTCTCAATTGCGATGGTTTGATTGGAAATATTGCATACAACACTGATCCACTTTTCGGTCAGCCATGGGGTCTTATTGGCATGGTCGCCTTTACTGCGTTGATGTGGCTCGTCCTTACCATTGGAAAGGAGCCCATGTCCCCTCAAACTCCTTTGTTCATTAAAGCTGGACTTGGAGCCACTATTGCTGGATTGCCAGTTATCGCTCTGCTTGTGAGCTACGAGATCAAAGAAAAACTGATTTGTCCATTTTGTACCACTGCTCACATCGCGAACATCCTGGCACTCATTGGGTTCATTCTTCTGTTCAGGCTCTACGAATCCGGTGAATGGGCTCCTGATATGAAGAAATCCTCTAGGAAGTGAGCAGGTTGAACCGAGATGTTGCCATCGTAGCCATCTCTATCGTCGCTCTCCTTCTCGTCTCGTATCAAGCAGGTTACATCGACTTTGGAACAGACGATTCCTCAGAGCAAGCCATTGAAGAGGATACGCCTCCTGTAGATGAGATCCCTTCGTCTCTTGATGAGATTCACCCGCTTGCATCGACATGTCTGGACCATGGAGGACTAACTCGTCATGATCACATGTATCTCACTGTTCGTGTGAACGGTGATTTTGTTACAATCCCAGAAAACACAGGCATCAACACTGGAACATGCAACCAATCTGGCGCAACCATGCACGTCGTTCACACACATTCATCAGACGGTAAACTTCATCTTGAAATGCAGACGGAAGAAGATGTTGAGTTGGGTGTGTTCTTTGATATCTGGGGCCAACACTTCGATGAAACAGGGATTTTCGAACATCGTGTCAATGAAACTCATGGTATGACGATGAGCGTACGTGATGCTGAAAACAACGTTACAGTAGTCGATACCTACGATCACTTCATCCTACTCGAAGGCCAAGAGATATTCATTGATTTTGGACCCGGCATTTAGGGAATGAAGAGGCCTTCAAAGAAAGTATCTTCTCCTTCTGTTTCGATCTCTTCTAAGCGAACAATGGTAACATCGATTCGTTCTGTATCGGTGTAGATGCGTCGTAGTTCGTGAAGCATTGCTCTCTGAACATCTTCTTGGTCCGTACCATAAAGAACAGAAAGATGGTGGTGCTTTTCGTTGTTAACCATGGCAATGAATTCAACCATCCATTCCTTCACATGGTCGTCTCGGGTGTTCGCCTCAAATGTTTCTTCCATGGTATTACATGGACATGATACCTTATCAATGAATGGGTCATTTGCCTCATCTATTTCCGGAAAAAGGTAAAACAATCCATTTTTCGGATTATTTTTGTTATTTTTACTCCTCTTCTCTTACCTTTTCCTTCGGATTGATGGAAGCGAGACCAAGTGTTCCAACTGCCAAGAAAATCAGAACCGGTAGAATCAGGGGGACTTTTCCACTGTCATCGAGAACAGAGGATTGCATGGAGATTTGAACAACTCCAAGCGGTTGTGAGTTCATTATGGTTCGATTCTCAAGAGCACTTGCCGTATATTCATGAACGACGATTACAGACCATTCCTCCAAATCTTCTGTAGGATAACTTGCAACAAATGGTGCAATGATGGTTGATCCAATTGCAGTTTGTTGTCCTTCGAAGGGAAATTCAGCGAGAGCGACCAAGACTCGATCACGATGGGATTCGCCGGGATTCTCAAATGCCTTATCGACAGTTTTCTTGTGTTGAACGAACAGTATGGTGTATTGTGTCAGGTTGTCTACTTCTGATACCTGAGGTGGCATGACGGTAACCACCAAATGTGTTTCATTTGTTTCAGCAGTAACTGTGAGGGAAGTGTATTGTCGTAGGTTTGATTCGGATTTGAGAATGTCACTCTGGACATCGGGCCATGAAGAAACATCCTCGCGTAGTTTCCCATTATGAACGACAAACGAGGGGTAGCCAGCGTCGTTATCATGTTGGATGTTGAGTCGTTCAATTCGATGTTGGGCTGCCTCAGGTCCAAACGCATCAACCCCATCATCTGGATGATAGGAAACCATTGCTATTCGACTTCCGTGCTCCTCCGCTACAATGCCCAGATCAGGATCAATTTCAGCGCACCGTTGACACCACGTGGCTGTGTATTCTTCAACAAGGATACTGTGCCCGCCTTCAACGACCTTCAAACCGGTCCACTGGTCTGGCTCAATTTGGACAGCATGAGCATGGGGCATTAGAAGCAATATGGAACACAAGAACATCGCCTTGCGGACTGCGCTCATGTCCCTGCCAAGCGCTCGTCCTCCTTCATCTCATCGTTCAAGCCATGAAAATACGGAAGATGTTATGTCTGCGAGTTCTCGCATTGGTAACTGGGGATTCGTCATGGCAGACCATTGGATTGAGAATCACAAGCGTGATTCATGGCGTCGCCAAGCCAAAGCCAGTGGTTATCGTGCCCGTTCAGCATTCAAACTCAAGCAAATTCAAACGCGGTTTGAATTGATGCGTGAAGGAGATGTTGTTCTCGATGTGGGGTGTCATCCTGGTGGATGGGCTCAAGTCGCAGTCGAGGAAGTCGGTGAAGAAGGAATTGTCATTGGTGTCGACCTTGAGCCCTGTCAACCTGTTGATGGAGCGCTTCTGATGGTTGGAGACATTACTGACCCGTTGACTCAAGAACGAATTGTCAAGGAGCTTGAAGACCGTCAGGTCAACTCCGTTATTTCGGATATATCTCCTCACATCACCGGAAAGTGGGACGTGGACCAAGCCGTAGCAATGACGCTTGTTGCCAAGGTCTTTGATTTCGCATTACCACTTCTCTGCAGTGGAGGGTGGTTTGTAACGAAATTGTTCCAAGGGGTTGGGGTTGAAGAATTGATTGATGCCGTAAAACCTCACTTTTCCTACGTTCGACGTTTTTCACCCGAAGCCTCCAGAAACTCCTCTTCAGAAGTGTACTTGATTTGTCGCAATCATACTCCATGGAATGCAACCTCAACGTCCGTACTCGATCGTTATGAAGAAGGCGTGAACAAATTGCTGGGTGGCGATGAAATTGTCGACGATGTCATTGCAACAAAGACCAAGTTCACTGTTCGTCGAAAGAAAGTCGAATGAAACTCTCATAATGCTAGAGGATTATGTTAGGGACATGAATCCCATCAGTGTTCACGATCTCAAACCAAACAGGACCATCTCTTGCATCAATGGGGTCATTACGCGATGCTATCCGATTTCGATGAAGTGTGCCAAGGGACGTTGGCTCCACTTTCGTCAAATTGTCCTTGAAGATGCAAGTGGATGGGTGCTAGTGAATGTTTGGGGACTGGTTGCAACAGAACTTTTGCGAGGCCAGAAAATTCTTGTGACAAAGCCCTATTGTTTTCAACGGAATGGTACGCTGTGCCTTACTCTAAGCATTGGTTCTCACCTCAAGATATGCACGCAAGCATAAAGAGGGGGAGGTCATGGGCCAATTACTACTGAGGCATCACTATGACAGAGCGAGCAAAGAATTGCACATCCTCCGGAAAACCGCTAACAGAAGTTGGTTCGACCGCTTTCCCCTGCCCAAACTGTGGCAATCCAATTGGACGTAGTCCTCGATGTCGTGACCAAGGTGTCTCTTACACCTGTTCACAGTGCGGATTTGTAGGACCCTGAGGTGAGAACATGGGCATGGTAGCAATGACATACAAAATCAATCCTGATGCAGAAATGGAAGATGTCGACACCGACATGATTTCCTCAACAATCTCAACATTTGGGGATGACAACTATGACGTACAAAGCGTCGAAGTCAAACCTCTTGCGTTTGGACTCAAATTTGTTCAAGTTCACGTCGTCATGAACGATGGTGAAGGACTTGCAGATGCTTTCGAAGAAAAGATGGCTACAATCTCTGGCGTAGGCGAAATCGAAGTCATTTCAATGGGCCTTCTTTGAATCAAAGTTGATTCAGTGGTGTTCGCATAAACTCGCGAAGCAAGATTGTTGCGTACGATCCACTAGAAAGTGTAAATCTAAACTTCAAGCATGCACCGTCTGGGTGCCATCGACTTCCATCTTTAGGACCCTCATTCCAATGCTCTCCCAAGGTATCATCTGATGCTTTTGGCGTTGCTTCAACTGTGAATTCATCGAATGATGATGTGAGAGCACGTCGTGTACCAGTTGTTGTTAGTCGAGGGATGTCTTCTATTTCCCAATTCAATTCTCCGAGACCCATTTCTGTAAGGATTGATGCCTCCATCTCTCCTGGTGTACCTTCACATGTTCGAACATCACGGCCGGGTAAAGGACCGGTGACTGAAAGTCTTCCAAGTTGACAATTTCTTCCGATTCGTGGTGCAGTACGCTCTTCAACAACTACACAGTTGTTTGCGGATAACTGGCCCTTCTCATCGAGTCGGCCAACTAGGTCGCCTGCTTCAGGGGTTGTAATGCTCATGCCCTGCTCAAGACGCATTCGTAAACTACGATTGAAAACAACGGATTGCAATGCATGGATGGTCATCAACTGAAGGTTATTTGGTAACTTTTTGAATGCACCAATGTGATCTTCTGGGTTGTTGAGGAGATGTTCTGTCATTCGACGCTCATATCCGAGCCAATCTGGTGCGAGAGCGAGTCCTTCTTGCGTAATGCCATGTTCCCTGATGTGTTTACGGAATGCAGCTACGTCTGGACTTTCATGTTCGCCTTCCATGCTGATGTAGGTGTGAACAGCTTCAGCCCATTGATGTTGGACAACAGACCTACCTACTTCTGCTGTTACAGCGCGACCACTGCCGAATCGTTGAGGTCCAATCCAATTAGGGAATCGTCCACTGCCAAGTTTCTCTTCCATTCCCGTTCTGATTTGTTCAACTTCCAACAGGGCTTCTTCCTCGGTCATTGGTGTTCCATCTTCATGGGCACAACCCCGTACAACGATTGTGAAACGATTGCCACGATGATTACCGAAACCAATTTTCTGATGTGTCCGGCCAAGGACTTCGATGACAACATCGTTCATCTCGACTTCAGAAACCTTGAATTGCGGTGCATCGATGACAAAGAGTTGTGATGTAACAGCCCGTTTATCCTTCGTTCCTGCGAAGAAAATTCGGTTTCTTGAGATGCTTAATTTCTTTGCAAGGTTGTTGCAAAAGCGGTTTGTTTCCCAGTTCGTAAGTGTAACCTTTGCAACAGTAAATCGTCCTTTGGGATTCAAAGCGATTGTCGTTGCGATTTCATCGACTCGGAAATCAACAACCCTTGACTTCAAGACGCCTCCAATACCAGCATCCTGAGTAGCGTAACCGATTAGTCCGATGGCTTCTGCCAGCGAATCGTTTGGCTGCATAGCAGCGACCTCATAGTGTTAGGCTGTCAAATTCGCTAGATAGGCTGTTGACGATCTCGTTGAGAACTGCGTCCGGCTTTGCCTTTCCAGTTGTACGAATGTAGAATTCTGGTGGGTCAAGGTCTGGGTGGCCAGGGAAGTAATTTGCATATTCGACGGACTTGTGGTTGTTCAAGCGGTCTCGGAGAATTTGGAGAGCGGTGTGCGTCTCTCCAGTAATTCGGAGTCGGAGTTCATTTTTTTCATGAATCAGGACCTTTACTGGCATGTTATCGTTTTGGCGACCAACCTCCCCGTCTTGAACCTTGCCGTCATCTAATGAGGAGGTATTCACTTCAATGATGTTCAATTTACCCTGTCACTTAAACACCCTCTACTCTTCGGATTGCGCATGGACACCTCGAATTATGAGGACCAAATGGCAGAATATGCCGGTCTCTTCAAGCGACTGTCTATTCCTATCCTCGTTGTTTCAGGATTGCTAACCGTTGCACTGAGCGCTCACCTGTTCATTTCACCTCCTGAGTTTAGGACCGATCTCAACGACTTTGCTCCTGATACGGACTCAAAAAAAGCGCATGAAGAGATTCATGCTTTCTTTCCAGACGAATCGAGGCCGTTGTTTGTGCATGTGACTCGAGACAATGGGGGCAACATTCTCAGCATGGATTCTCTGAAAGAGATGGATGAGAACCTAGCAGTACTCAAATCCGATGAACGTGTCCAACTTTCAGCTGTATCCTCTTGGACGACAACTCCAGGAATGATACAAATTGCTCTTGATGAGCAATCTCCTGGAAGTAATCTTTCCGATTATCAGTCTTGGCCTGAACTCGTAGATGCCATTGTTGATGATGATACGACTTGTTCCATCAATCAGGACGATGCTTTACTCAGTACAGTGAACTTTGTTGGGTCTGCGTTAATCAACAAAAATCTGGACATATCCAAGACTTGTTCATACCTCTCCAATGGTGATGGTGATGCGGTTCCAGCAGCAGATTCAACTGCATGGGTTCTCGAAATTGACCCAGAATTAGGTGAAGACGAACGAAGAGAGATCCAGCACCAAATCCGCCTTGCTTTCAAGGATTTGAGTGATTCATCAAGTCTAACCTATTCTGTAGCTTCACTTGATTTGATGTCTTATGACATTGATCAAGGAACATTCGACAATCTCGCCCTCCTCATTTTCTTTGCAACTCTTGTTGTCATTGTGTTGCTGTTTGTTGCCTTCCGTAATGTGAAAGGCGTTCTTTTCCCACTTGTGAGCCTCAATGTGGCCTTGGTTTGCACGTACGGTATGCTCAACCTTTTCGGTATCCAGTTCACTGCTCTTGAGGTTGCGGTAGCCCCACTTGTTCTTGGGTTGGGAATCGACTATGCGATTCACTTGCAACGTTCCTTATCCTATCATCGAGGCAAAACAGATGATGTTGCAGAAGCCTGGATGCGTGCTTGTGGGAAACTGAGTGTGCCTCTTTCCTTAGCAGTTGTCACTACTGTTGCAGCATTCTTGGCAAATGTTGTCTCTCCTCTTCCTCCACTGTCAACGTTCGGTATCGCTCTAGCATTCGGTGTGATCTGTGCCTTCCTAACCTCAACTCTCCTGATCGGCGCCTTGCATGTGACCTTTAACGCAAAAGCAGCCTCTACGCAACGTAAACCACTCAAACTCAGCAACCTTACACAACCGCTTCTTCAATTGCATCGACGACAA
>VMHT01022623.1_pt1 | contig 16928 bp, 16 predicted proteins | sample 4693611 | NCBI WGS metagenome assembly VMHT01 (sample SAMN12280063, study PRJNA550983) | marine metagenome | isolation source: seawater sampled from same location over 5 years 0.02-0.2 micron viral filtrate | place: USA: collected off the coast of southern California halfway between the port... ...
GTAGAAAAGATATACCAGGAATAACTTATGAGGAGTAAAAATGTTTGAATTAGGTATAAGTACTGTAGGAAGTGTTAATGTTATGACTTCAGATAAAGGAGGTTTATCAAATGAGCAAGTTGCAGATTTGGCAGTTGATAAAATAGTTAGTATATCTGATGAAGCTCCAGCTCATATTAGGCAACAAGCGAATCAATTTAGAGAACATCTTAAACATGTTCTCTATCACTATCTGCTCTTGGCAAGAAAAGAAGAGCGTGGTACTATAATTCAAGCTTTGAAATCAAGTGGTCATAAAGAAATGGCTGAATATATAAGGAGATTATAACATGGCTATAGCCCAAGCGATGTGTACATCATTTAAACAAGAATTGATGTTAGGAACACATAACTTTGCAACAAACGGAAATGCTTTTAAATTAGCACTTTATGCAGAAGGTGGTGGTGGTAAATCTTCTACTACTGCAACATTAGGAGCAGCAACAACTGCCTACACAACAACTGGTGAAATTGCTAATAGTGGTAGTTATACAGCCGGTGGTGGTGCTTTAACAAAAGTAGCTCCGTCTACTTCTGGCACAACTGCTTTTACAGATTTTGCTGATATAAGTTTTACTACAGCAACTATTACTGCTATGGGTGCATTAATATATAATGATACAAATAGTGATAAATCTGTATGTGTATTAGATTTTTCTTCTAATAAAACATCTACATCAGGTACATTTACTGTTCAGTTTCCAACTGCTGATGCTTCAAACGCTATAATTCGTATAGCTTAAAGTAAACCGTTATGGCTAACGGTTGGGGTCAAGGTGCTTGGGACGATGTAGGTTGGGGAGGTATTGGTAACCTCTCTTTTGCTATTACTGGCGTTGCAGGAACTGGTCAAGTTGGAAATGAAGGTGTTGGTGGTACTTCTCTCGTTATTGAAACGGGTTTAGAAGCAACTGGTTCTATAGGAACTGTTGTTGCAACTAGTGTATTCGTATTTGGTGCAAATGGAGTTGTAGGTACGAGTGCCGTTGGTAACGTACTACCAAAAATACCAATTACTTTTTCTGTTACGGGTGTGTCTGCTACAACTCAATTTCTAACTGGTTGGGGTAGTGGTACTTTTGGCAGTGGTATCTGGGGTGGTGGTGTTGCTGCTATTCCTGGACAAGATGTTGTTCCTACCTCTGTTGTGGGAACAGGTTCTATTGGAACAGTTACTCTCACGGGTACGGCTATTTTTAGTGTCACTGGTAATGTTGGAACGTCTGCCGTAGGTAATGAGGTTGTAGACGCTCAAATGCTACATGCTGTCACTGGATTGACAGGCACTGGAGCCGTTGGTAACACAACTGAAACTGGCATATCTAATTTAAGTGTAACTGGCAATGTTGGAACAACGGCATTAGGTTCTGAATTTATCACAACTACAACTGGAGCACCTGTTACAACTGTTGTTGGAACAACGGCATTAGGTAGTGAGTCGGTAACTGCTGATTCAAATGTATCAGTTACATTGGCTGGAATGGAAATGTCGGTAGGAACACTTGCCATAAGTGGTGGTTCTGTGTTATCTTTAACAGGACTTGAGGCTACGGGTGGAACTGGAGAAGAACAAGTTTACGGATTAATTACGCCAACACAATTGGCAAATTGGATTGAAAGGGCAGCATAATGGCAACATATGTTAACAACCTCAGATTAAAAGAAATCGCAACTGGGGATGAATCTGGTACATGGGGTGCTTCGACAAACACCAACCTAGAACTTATTGGTGAGGCTCTTGGATTTGGTACAGAGGCTATAACGACTAATGCTGATACTCATACTACAACAGTAGCTGATGGATCAGCTGACGCTGGAAGAGCAGTATACCTAATATATACTGGAACACTAGATTCAGCTTGTACTATTACTATTGGTCCAAATACACTTAAAAGGGTACATATAATTAAAAATGGGACGAGTGGGTCTCAAAACATTCTTATCAGTCAGGGTTCTGGTGCGAATGTAACTATTCCTCCTGGAGACACAAAAGTTGTTTCTTTAGATGGTGCAGGTTCTGGTGCAGCAGTCACAGATGTGTTTGCTTCATTAAGTGTTGTTGATTTAAAAGTACAAGATGACCTTACAATTAGTGACGATTTAACTTTAAGTTCAGATGGTGCTGTTGTAACTTTTGGTGCAGATGGAGATACTACATTAACACATACAGATGGAACTGGACTTACATTAAATAGCACAAACAAATTATGTTTTAATGATGCTACTCAATTTATACAAGGTGCAAGTGGTACAGTTTTAGATATAGCGGCAACAGATACTATAGAGTTGACTGCAACAACAACTGCTATTGTTGGTAACCAAACTGTTTCTGGAACATTAGTGTCAACTGGTAAAATAACTTCTGATGCAGGAATAGATATTGATAACTTTAATATTGATGGCACAACTATAGCTTTATCGTCTGGAGACATAACTTTAGATGGAGCGGCAGATATTATTTTAGATGCTGATGGTGGTAATGTAAAATTAAAAGATGATGGCACAGAATATGGGAAACTTGCTATTGATGCTGGTGGTTTAACAATAAATGTACCTACTAGTGATAAAGATTTTAAAATAACTGGTAATGATGGTGGTAGTGGTATAACTGCTCTTACACTTGATATGTCTGGTGCAGGAGCGGCAACATTTAATAATGATGTAACTGCTTTCTCTGATAAAAGATTAAAAACAGATATAAAGCCAATAACAAATGCTTTGCCTAAAGTTATGCAAATGCAAGGTGTGTATTATAAAAGAAATGATGTAGAAGATGCTAGAGAACAAGTTGGTGTTTTAGCACAAGATATGGAAGCTATTTTACCAGAAGTAGTTCTTACGGCAGATGATGAAATACAAACAAAGTCAGTAGATTATGGTAAAATAACATCAGTATTGATTGAAGCTATAAAAGAGCTAAAAGCAGAAATAAATGAATTAAAAGGAGTGTAATTAATGGCTCTTCCAGCAGTTGGCTCAGCAATAAGTTTATCTCAAATTCAAACGGAGTATGGTGGCTCTAACCCTATATCTCTCTCTGAATATTATGGAAAAGGTAACGCTCCCGGATCTGGTGCAATTGATATGTCAGCAGACTTTGGTGGTACTAGTAATGCTCCACCAGACCCACAAACATTTAGTGGTGCCGGTACAAGTACCTTAACTATTGCAGATAATGTTCAAGCTATTGGTGTTCAAGTTGTTGGTGCCGGAGGCGGTGGAGCCGGTGGTGGAGGAATGTTTAACTTTAATGGTGGTGGCGGTGGAGCCGGTGGTAATGTTATTGCTTATTTTAATGTCAGTGCTGGTCAAACTGTAACCGCAGCTCGTGGTTCAGGTGGTGCAGGTAGAGGAATGTTTTTTGGTGGTGGTGCTAATGTTGGTAAACCAGGTTTACCAGGTTCAGGTAGTTCCGTTAGCGTTCAGAGTACGACTATAGCTACTGGTAATGGTGGTTCAGCAGGTCAGGCAGGTCCAGCAGCAGGTGGAGCAGGTGGTGGCACAAGTACTAATGGAAGTGCTTACAACGTAACTGCAAACACTGGTAATTCTGGTACACCTGGTTCTGCCACTATGAGTACTTTTACTGGTGGAGTAGGTGGTTCCTCGCCAGTAGGTTCAGGTGGTTCACAAGGTGCAAATCAGCCAGGTTCTCCGGGTGGCGTTGGAGCAGGTGGTGGTGGAGCAGGTTCTAGCTCGGGCATAAAAAGTGGTGCTCCCGGTGGTGGAGGATATGTCAAAGTTACTTTTTACACTTCATCAAATCCCCCAGCAGACCTTAGTTTTTAGATAAAATTACAGGAGTTTTTAAAAATGCCAACTTATGTTTTACCAGAAGATAGAGCAAATCTCTTGATTAATGATGCTGATTTTAGACAAGTTATGTATAATGATATGCTACATGTGACATCAATAATTGAAGAAATAATAAGTGGGAATGTTGTAATCATGTCTCAAGAAGAACTTGACGCAATGGATGATGATTTTAAACGAGACGTTGTTACTCATAATGTGGCTTTTTTAGAGACTTTGGTTAGCCAAGATGTTTGGACAAGTGAGGATATGACGGCAGTCAATAATGCAATTACAAACGGTAATGCTTATTAAGATAAGTAATATTTGTAAAAATACTTTTTATATGTTAAATATTTAAATTCATTATGTTTCAAGGGGAAAAAACAATGAATGATTTAAATAAAAATATCAGACCTAATTCTTCTGCAAATCCTAATCTTATTCAATCTACATCTTCTGCAAATAGAACTATAGAAACTCCACGCAGAACTATAGAGACTCCACGACAGAACTGGAAAGTAAAAGTTATGAAAGATGGTGAAACACCTTTTGTAGTCTTTGATAATTGGTATACACCTAATGAAGAAAAAAATATTTGGAAAGAATTAGATTGGTATTCGTCTCAAGATAATGTTGAAAGAGCAGAAAATACTTATGTTGCAACATATGCAGATGGCACACCAAAATCTAAAGCATCTCGTTTTCATATACAAGAATTTTTTAAACCTGAAGGAGCAAAAAGAAGTCATGTTTTAAATTATATGTATAAACAAAGAACAGAAGAATTTCATGATATTGTAAGACAAATACAACCTTATTCTCGTAGTTTTTTTGCTACCAATTCAGATAGTACATTGATTCATTATTATGAAGATAGTGAATATTATGATGCACACCACGATAATTATGCATGGTCTATGTGTATATGGTTTGTAAAAGAACCTAAATTACTTAATGGTGGTGATTTTGAATTTACTGATTCTAAACAGAAAGTAAAACTAAAACACAATAGAGCAATATTTTTTCCTTCTATGTTTGAACATAGAGTAACTCCAGTTAAATTGAAAACAGAACCAGAAGAAGTGGGCTATGGTAGATATTCAATAACACATTTTTATATTTCTATGCCCCCTGGAAATCTTATAGGTTAAAAAAATGCAGATAGCTGAACAAAATATTAATAATCAAACTGTGCCAAATGCAGAACATATGTTCTGGGTTTTTGAAAATGCTCTTAATAAAGAAACATGTCAACGTATAATAGATTTAGGTAAAGATAAATGGATAAAAGGTAGAGTTATACAGCAGGAGAGCTCTGTAGGGACTGTAGCCACAAAAATAAGAAGTTCAGATGTGGCTTGGTCTGATGATGATTGGCTTTACGACATTTGTTGGGATTTTCTTAATACTGCAAATGTAAATTCAAATTGGAATTTTGAAATAAGTGCTTGTGAAGCTATGCAGATAACTAGATATAGAAAGAATGGGTTTTACGAATGGCATCAAGATGGTAATGGATTTACTAGACTTAATATACCAGAAGATGAACTTATACATGGAACAACAAGAAAGTTATCCATGACCATTGTACTTAATAACAATTATGAAGGTGGTGAGTTTGAATTTTTTGACCACAATAATAATTTAATTAAAGAAAAAATGGGTACCGTTATTGTGTTTCCCTCTTATATGGTACATAGAGTTAGACCAGTAACAAAAGGAGTTAGGTATTCTTTGGTTGTATGGTTTTCTGGACAACCTTTGAGGTAATTAAAGGCATAGCCTAACCATATTGTATGTTTCATCAAAGTGAGTTAATATCTGTTCATGCCATTAAGTAGTTTAAAATTCAGACCTGGAATAAATAGAGAGATAACTTCGTACTCTAACGAGGGTGGCTTTTTTGATTGTGAAAAAGTAAGATTTTATAGTCCTTTTCCAGAAAAAATAGGAGGATGGGTAAAACAATCTAGCAATACTTATCTAGGAACAGCAAGAGCTTTACATAATTGGGTTGCAATAGATGGTTCTAATTATATGGGTGTTGGAACACAGTTAAAATATTACATAGAAGAAGGTGGTGCTTTTTCAGATATAACACCAATTCGTAAAACATCTACAAATTCTGTTACTTTCTCTGCTACAGATGGTTCTTCTAGTGTGACTGTTACTGATAGTTCTCATGGTGCAGTTGTAAATGACTTTGTTACTTTTGGAGGTGCTGTTAGTTTAGGTGGCTTAATAACAGCAGAGGTTTTAAATCAAGAATATCAAATACTCTCAATAACCAATGCTAATAGTTTTGTTATTGTAGCAAAAGACACCAGTGGTGCTACTGTAACAGCTAATGGGTCTGATACTGGAAATGGTGGGTCTGGTGGAGATGCTTCTTATCAAATTAATATTGGTTTAGATACAGCAGTAGGTGGAAATGGTTGGGGAGCAGGTGGCTTCAGTGGAGTAAACGCAGATCTATCAACTTTTGGTTGGGGAGAAGCAGCTGATTCTGGAACAACTGCAACTGTTCGTGTTTGGTCGCACGATAATTTTGGTGAAGATTTACTTATTAATCCAAGAGATGGGGGTATCTTTTATTGGGATAAAAGCAATGGCACTGGTTCAAGAGCCGTGGCTCTATCTTCTTTAGCAGGAGCTTCTAATCCTCCAACAGTTGCTAAACAAGTAATGGTTTCGGACATTGATCGACATTTTATTGCTTTTGGTGCTAATACTTTGGGAACCACGGTCCAAGATCCATTGTTAATACGTTTTGGTTCTCAAGAATCTTTAACTGATTTTACGCCTACCGCAACAAACACTGCTGGAGATTTAAGATTAAGTAGTGGATCTAAGTTTGTCCAAGCAGTAGAGACTAAACAACAAATACTAATTTTTACAGACAGAAGTTTGTTTTCTATGAGATTTATAGGTCCTCCATTTACATTTGGACTGCAAGAGCTTTCAAAGAATATTACTATAGTTAGTTCAAAGGCAGCAGTAGCCGTTGATGAAAGTGTTTTGTGGATGGGTAATGAAAATTTTTATGCTTATTCTGGTGGGGTAGCTCAACAAATACCATGTACTGTTCGTGATAAGGTCTTTTTAGATTTTAATCAAACTCAAAAAGACAAAGTAGTTGCGGGTGTAAATTCTCAGTGGAGTGAGATCTGGTGGTTTTACCCATCCGCTGATAGTGAAGAAAATAACAAATATGTTATTTTTAATTATGCTAGTAAATCATGGTACTATGGAACATTATCAAGAACAGCTTGGCATGATCGAGGAGTGAGACAATACCCTCTCGCAGCTGGTTCTCAATATTTATATGAACATGAGAATGGTAACGATGATGACGGTTCTCCTATGACTGCATCGATTGAATCAAGCCAACTAGATATAGGTGATGGTTACCAATTTACTTTTATCAAACAATTGATACCCGATATTACTTTTGAAGGATCTACCTCAACCACTGGAAACCCCAATGCTACATTTACATTGCAGGCAAGGAATGGTCCTGGGAGTACATATGATACAAATACTTCTGGTGAATCAACTAGAACAGCCACAACTCCCGTAGAACAATTTACAGATGTTGTTGATGTCAGACTTAGAGGAAGATCGTTTAGTTTAAAATTAGAATCTACTGATCAAGGAGTGGCTTGGAAACTTGGTACTCCTCGTGTCGATATGAGACCAGATGGAAGAAGATAATGTTAATTAATGCAATACCTCAGTATATTCAAAATATAACAAATGCAAAAGCAGATTTAACAGGAACTGGTGTAGTTACTTTGTATACAGCACCTAGTGGAGCAGAGTTTAATTCATCTGTTATTAACTCAATTTTAGTTTCAGAAGATTCTGGTAATGCTGATACGATAACAGTAACACTTACAAATGGTAGCGATGTTTTCAGTTTATTTAAAGTTGCAGCAGTAGGTGCAAACGCTACAGTCGAATTACTAACACATAGTCTTGTTTTACAAGGTGGAGAAATATTAAAAGTTCAAGCAGCAACAGGCAATAGATTACATGTTGTAGTAAGTGTGCAAGAATATGCACAGAACAGAAGTACAACAGCTTTATAGGATTGAAAAAATAACAATTACTTGGTATTATAAACTATGGGTATATTTAAGAATATTACAAAAACATTAAAAAAAGCCGCACCAATTATTGGAGCTGGTATTGGTATGTATTTTGGTGGTCCAATGGGGGCATCAATTGGATCGGGTATTGGATCTCTTGCAGCAGGACAAGACACAGAACAAGCTTTATTAAATGCCGCACTCGCAGGAGGTACTGCATACATGAGTGGATATGGTAAAGGTTTTGAAAAACTACCTGCATCTGGAAGTATGAGTAATATATCGGGTCCAGAAATGATGGTAAATCAAACAACCACAACTCCCGTTTCAGCAATAAAACAAGCTGGTGGTAGTGGTGTTTTAAATCAAATAGGTAATTTTGTAAAAGACAACAAAGCATTGACTGCTGGTATAGCAGGTTTAGGTTTAGCAGGTTTAGCAGATGCAGAAGAACAAGAAACAAGTTCTATAAAAATGCGTGACTATCCAGTAGGTAAAACTAGGTTAGGGTATGGACGAATTGGAGATAAGATGTATAATTTAGATGATGAAGATGAGCGTAGACAATACTTTGAAGATAATAGAAATAGACAGAATGACGAGGACGATGTAGGTATTCTTGCGGCTGCAGGAGGCGAAGTTGAAGGACCTGGAACAGGAACATCAGATTCTGTGCCTGCTAGATTATCAGATGGTGAGTTTGTCTTAACTGCAAAAGCAGTTCGTGGTGCAGGTGGTGGTGATAGAAATGTCGGTGCTGCAAGAATGTATGACATGATGTCACAATTAGAAGGAGCAGCATAATGGCTGAAGAAGTAAAACAAGAACAAACCGTAAGGTTAGCTCCTTTTCAAGAAGATTTTTTAGCCGATATATTTGCAAGTGCGAAAGGATTGACGGGCGAAGGCTCGCAAATGCCTTTTTCTGCTCAACAGTTAGCGGCTTTATCACCGGCTCAACAACAAGCAATATCAAGTGCGATGGGTGGTATAGGTTCTTATTCTCCTTATATGCAAAAAGGGGCTGAAGCACTGGGTCAAGGAATAGGTGCCGTGGGTGCAGGACTTGGAACTCTTGGAACTGCGATAGATCGAGCTGGACAAGCAAGTTATGATCCAACTTCTTATAAACAGTTCATGGATCCATATACAGAAGATGTGATTGCAGCAACACAAGCAGATATTGCAAGACAAGGACAAATGCAACAGAATCAAGCAAGTGCAGGTGCCGTGGGTGCAGGTGCTTTTGGTGGTTCTAGGCAAGGTATTCAACAGGCAGAAATTGGAAGAAACGTAATGGATCAACAAGCAAGAACTGGGTCACAATTAAGATCTCAAGGTTTTGCTCAAGCACAAACTGCCGCACAACAAGCAGCACAACAACAATTAAGACAAGCTCAACTTACTGGACAGTTGGGTCAATCAACTGGTGCTCTTGGTCAAACTATAGGACAACTAGGAACTGCAACAGCTGGTTTAGGACAACTAGGACAACAAATGGGTGTTCAAGATATTAATACATTATTAGGTATTGGTGGTTTGGAACAAGGGCAAACACAGAAAGAACTTGATGTGGCAAGAGCAAACTCACTTGCAGAACAAGCATTACCTTATCAACAAGTTGGTTTTATGTCTGATATCTTCAGAGGTGTTCCAGCTTTACAGTCAACTTATTCTACAACCACGACTCCTGGTCCAAGCACCAGTTCTCAACTGTTAGGTTTAGGTATTGCAGGTCTTGGTGCTGCAGGATCAGCGGGCAGTTTTGGTAATTTATTCGGTTAGGAAAATTAATAATGAATGATCCTTTACAAAGAAAAATGTTCCGTCAAGCGGGTATGTCTAAACAACCTATGGGTATTCTTGCATCATCGCCAGAGTTGATGGGTGCCGTTAAGGGGTACAAGTTTGGTGGTGTCCCCGAAATCCCTATGTATAACACTCCTAAATTTACATTATTTAAGAGTCCTGGCGAAGATCTTGGATTAGGAGAGATTGGTACTTCTAAAATAGGAGATAAATTAAAAGAAGAAAAAGTCAAAAAAGAATTAGAAAATAAAAATGTCGATACTTCTCTTTCAGAAGTAAAACCTAATATTAATGATACTAATAAAAATATTTTAGACAACGAAAAGAAAGAAGAGTTTGATGTAAACAAGTTAATGCCTTTTGGTAAAAATCTTAATCTTAGGGGTAAGCAAGATTTAACAGCGGCAGAAGATCCAGCTCTAATCGGTGCAAATCAAGAAGTAACAACTGCTATGCAAAAGGTAGCCACTGCTACAACTAAAGATTTTAAAGACACTGATATTGCAGGCACAACATACAATAAAGCTATTAATGATTTAACTGGTCAACTTACTAAAGAAGGCAAAGAGATTAGTCTCGATGATGTTTATGATGAGGGTATTAAGTTACTCGGCTATGATCCTAGAGATTTAGAAAAAAATTATGACTCCGACAGAAGACAAGCTTTCTGGTTTAACTTAATGAATGCTGGGTTACAAGTTGCCGCAGGCGAAAGCTCTAATGCCTTGATTAACATATCCAAAGGTTTAGGTGCAGGTCTACAAAGTTTTGGAAAAGATGTCGGTGATTTAAAAGATGATCTTAGGGCAGACAGAAAAGAATCAACCAATGTTATGTATCGATTGTTAGGTACTAAACGATCAGAGCAGTTAGCAAAAGAAGCATTAGAGTTAGATAAGAAAGCGAAGATTTTTAATATAACTTCAACAGAAGTTGGACAGATGAGAGCTGACGGAATAGCCGAAGCTAACGCAGAATTTGAACAAAAGAAATTTAATCTTAACTATTTGGTCGAACTTAAAAAGATGGATCAAACAGAAAGACTAAGTGATAATAAAATTAAAGCAGCCTTAAAGAATACTATTATAAACAACAAAGCTATTTCTACTCCTTTCATGTTAGGCTTAATTAAACCTAAAGATGGATTTACTATGGATACTGTAGATATCTCTGATCCTAATTCTTACTCTTTTACTCCAGAGGGTATAAAGATCGCCAAAGATATTTACGATAATACAAGAACATACAGAAAAACAGATACAGAAAAAAATATAGAAATGAATAAAGGTAAATCTGTAGCTGGTGTAGGTGTTGTTTTTTCAAATGACGGAAAAGACAATGATGGAACTTTTCAAAACCAGTGGCAAAAAATTCAAAAAGATTGGATAAAAGATGCTGGAGACAGACCAGATTTAGCAGGTGAGACTTTGTTAGCTCAAGTTAGACAGTATGCCGATCAAGGAGCTCAAATTGATATAAATCAATTACCCTACGTTGATGTAAAAAGGTATCTTACAGAAGATAAACTAGATGATGATGGAGAAATCATAATAGGTTCTGCTCCAATAAAAATGTTTCCTCAATTATTTAAAGACAGTTCTGTTGACTTGAGCCAAGGTAAATCCTAATGAGTAAGACTCTGAACTACGGAGGTGTGGACTATACCTTCGAAGATGGTGTTTCTGACGAAGAAGCTCTTAGCAGAATTAAAACTCATTTAGCTAAACAACCAGCGGCTCCCGAAACACGATCCACGGCTGCTAAAGGCACATACGAAAATCCTAAATACGAAGGTTTCCTAACAGAGATGGGTGAAGGTGTTGCCTCTGGTGTTATAGGTATGTTTCAAGGTGTGGGTGAACTTGTTGGAATACTTACAGATGCTTCTGGTCTTACAAAGACATTAGCTCGAGATGTTGAAGAAGAAGGCATAGCTCTTAGAAATAAATTAGGTATTGATCCCGCAGGTATGACGGGAAAGATAACCGAAGGACTTGTACAGTTCGGTGTACCAGGTTTAGGTGCTGCAGGGTTAGTAGCCAAAGGTACTTTAGGTGTTACTAAAAATTTTAGACGAGCTGCAAAGCTTGCTCAAAAAGGTGGTAATATAAGCAGAGCCAGAAAAACTGGTATAGCTATTCAACAAATTGGTGCAGCAGGTTTGGCAGATGCTATTGTATCTACTGATAATACTGAAACTGTATCTGACTTTTTTGAACAAGGTCCTTTTCAAACAGATAAAAGACTCGGGCTCCAAGGACGAGAGGATGCTTATCGTAGGTTCATGAACAAGGTTCACATGGGTGCCGAGGGTGCAATAGCAACGGCAGTTATTCCAGGTGCTATAAAAGGGTTTTTAAAAGGAACTACTGCTTTAGCTTCTGCTAATATTCCAGTTGGTAAGGGTGGTACTAGTGTAGCAGAGATAGCTTCTTACCTTCCAAGAAAAGGTATTGATGCAGTTGGAGAAAGACTTGGAGGCTCTATAGAAAGATTTAAACTTGGAGAATCTGTGAATACTTTAGATGCAGCCGTTGGTAAAGTAGCCTCAACATTGACATATAAAGGACTACTAGATCCCGTTACTGCAAAGATGAGATCATTGATTGCTCCTGCTATTGAAGGCGATGTAAAAATAGCAGAAAGAAAACTAAAAAACATTGATGATGCTATATCTCAAGAGTTAAAAAGAGAAGACATAAGAGGCTTATCAGGTAATCAAAAAGTTAGATTAATGAATTCTTTTATGGATGTATTAGAGGGAACCAAATTCAATGAGTTTAATTCTTCGGCAGACAATCCTTTAAGTATTGAGCTATTTAGAGAATTTGAAAAAGCAAAGAATGTTATAGATAATTTATCTAAACAAATGGAAAAGACAGGTGCTTTCAAAGCTTTGCCAGAATTTGGTGCAAATGACAAAGTCATGGATCAAACAACTTTTAAACGTCTTATTGCAGAACAAATATCTTCTGGTGGATATCTACAAAGAAAATATCAAATATTTAGTAATAAAAATTATAAGGTAACCCCCGCAGCTAAACGAGCTATCAAAGCTCAAATCACAGGTAGAGCTCCTCAAGAAGGTACTCCAGGAAGTGCTATTAATATTGAACATATGCAAAAAATATTAAATAGTAAGACAGGATTATCTGATGAAATAAGAATTAGTGCAGACAATGTAGAAGAATTCAAAAACGGAACATACTCAATTACCGAAAGACAAGCAGATATATATATAGATCAAGTTTTTAAATTAGCTAAAGACAGAGCAGGTTTTGATAAGTCACCATCATCAACTAGATATATAATAGATAGACTTAATCCATCTTTGATAAATAAAACTAAAGTTGATGACAAAATAATTCAACAAATTTATGGTCAAGTTAAAGACCCTAGAGAAGCTTACATATCTACTGTGGCAGAACTTTCTGGTTTCTTATCAACTGATGCTTACTACACTACATTCAAAAATATGGCAGACAAATCTATTAGAGAAACAGCAGAAAGAAATGCCGTTATCAGATCAGCTAATAATGATATTAGAGCTAGAAACAATGAAGCAAGACAAAGAGGCGTTGCAGAAGATCAATTGGAAAGAGAACAAGATTTTATTAATGATGCTTTTATAGACACTAATAAAATGTTGGAAGACTATGCTTCTAGGAGAAGAGTAAACATCGATGAGCTAACAGATGCACAAAGATTTGAAGCCTTCGAAATGTTAAAAAGAAGAACAAAAGATTTACACATTTTAGGTAGAACTGAAGGTAATAATTTAAATGAGAGAAATATTATGGGCACAAGTCCATATGGTGCTATGTTTGGCTATGCTGTTCCTAAAGCAGTATACAAATCTCTTTCTACTCAAGTTCAATCTGAAAATTCTGCTACAGAAATAGCAAGAGCTTTATACGCTCCTCTCTTGAAGATGAAGGGAAGATCTCAATATGCTAAAACAATTTTATCTCCTTACACTCAAGTTAGAAACGTAACGTCTGCCGCCATGTTTGCTTTAGCTCAAGGTAATATTGGTAAGGGTGCTAACGTATTTGAATCTGTTGATATGGTATTAAGAGATATAGTGGACACAGGAAGGTCTGTAAAAACATTAGGATTTGATTTTAAACAAGATGAAGAATCACTTAATTACTTAGCTAAATTACAGAAGCAAGGTGTTATCGGAAGTTCGGCTAACCTTCGTGAGATTTTAGATAATATTCAAAAAGGATTAGGATACAGAAAAACTGCTACAGATATAGAAAGAGCGGCAGACACACCTGAACAAGGAGCAAATTACATACGAAGAACAAAAGACATTCCATACATTGGTAAATTTTTACAATTCAGTGAAGACTTGTATAGAGGTGGTGATGATATTTGGAAAATTTATAATTATACTTTTGAAAAAAATAAGTTGAGACAAGCTCAAAGAAAGATAATAAACAGTGAAGTTCAGAAAAGAATAAATTCTTTTGGTAGACAAAATTTTGAAGATCTCGATATAAAGAGACAAGGTGTTCTTATTAACACTGCTCGAGCCGATGCCAATAAAAGATTAATCATGTCTATGGGTGGTAAGCTTGATGGCTTAGACACTAACTCAAAGATAGCAAATTACATGGATGAAATGGTTGAGAATACTGCTTCGGATAATGTAAGAAACTTAGTACCTAACTACGATCTGACTCCAGAAGCAATCAAAGGATTAAGAAAGCTACCTTTAGGTAACTTTATATCTTTCCCCGCTGAAATAATGAGAACTGGTTTTAACACAATTAATGTTGCTTTGAAAGAAATGGGAAGCAATGAAGCGGCTATAAGAGAAATTGGTGTTAGACGAATGATGGGTGCTATGACTGCTTTTGGTACGTTAGGTGGTACAGTTCAAAATTTTGGTCAATACATGACAGGAACAAATGAAGAAGAAATAAAAGCAGCACAAAGATTATCTGCACCATATCAGAGAAACTCTCAGTTTATACCTGTAGGTAGAGATAAGAAAGGTAATTTAGAATTTGTTGATTTTAGTCATACCAACCCATATGATTTATTACTTAGACCTATTCGAGCTGCAATTACTGGCATGGATACAAGTGGTAGATTAAAAGAAGGCGTTACAGATACTGTAACTAGAGCCATGTGGGAATCTATGTCTGAATTTTTTAATCCTTTCTTAGACGAGTCAATGATCTTCTCGGCTGTTGCTGATGTTATGCCAGTGAATGCTCCTTTGATTGGAAGAAACGGTGAGACAAGATCTGGTGCTAAAGTTTATAATACAGAAGACAGCCGTTTAAGACAGTTTGAAAAATCAATGGTACATATAATGAATACCTTTAATCCTGGCATTCTACCAGTAAGAGTGCCTATTGGATCAGAAATCGGAATTACAAGTTCAATTGAAAGAGGGGAATTTACTCGTCCTGTAAAAGGAATAGAAGTTGGTAGACTTTCAAGAGGTATCGGTTTTGGAGAAAAGAAAGAACCAACAACTGGTAGAGAATATACACCAGCAGGTGAGTTATTTAGAGCATTTACTGGTATTGGAACTCAAACTATCGATAAAGAAAGAATACTAGGATTTAAAGCTCAAGAGTTTAAAGAAAGTAGATCCAAAGCTGCATCTATATTTAATCAAGTTGTTCGTCAAGAAAGACCTACAACAGATCAAATAATGGAAGCTTATAGACAAGCAGATGATTCAAGATTAACTACCTTTAGAGAAATGAGATTAAATATTCAAGATATAAAAAAGTTAGGAGCTTCGGATAGATTAATAAGAAAAGTCTTGAAAGATTCTGCTTTGGGTGTAAAAGAAAGAAGTGCTTTAATGAGGGACAAATATGTTCCTTTTAGACCAAGTAAGGAGAAAATGTTAGAGTTAAGAAAAAAGAATGTTAGAATTCCAACTTCTGCTTTAAATAGAGCTTACTTATTAAGAAATGGTTTGAAGCTAAGTGCTAAGAAAAAACCTTTAGATAAGGAAGCACCTGGAATGTTTAGACCTATTGATCTTAATAAAGTTCAAAGATTTAACTTGACTGAAGGTGAGCAAACAAGAGGACCTATCAGTCCTTTGGCAGCTCCTTTACTGGCTACAAGACCATCAACAAATAATGTCAGTACTAAATTTCCAAGTTTATTTGGCTCGAGCACACCCGTTAGTCCTTCCATTTTAGGAGATAATCCAGAGGACGTTTTAAAAAATATGCAAATAGCGAGGAATAGATGAAATTATCAGATAACTTTTCATTAACAGAATTTACTAAATCACAGACAGCCGAAAGAAAAGGCATAACTAATAAACCTAACGAAATACATGTTATGGCTATGGAATCTTTATGTCATAATATACTAGAAAGAGTTAGATCAGCTTTTGGTAAACCAATCAATATCAATTCGGGTTATCGAAGTGTTGCTTTGTGTGAAGCCATTGGATCAAAATCCACATCACAACATTGTGATGGAGAAGCAGCAGACATAGAAATATATGGCGTAAGTAATTACGACCTAGCAAAATATATAGAAAACAATTTAAACTTTGATCAATTAATACTAGAATGTTGGGACGGTATTGACCCTAACTCTGGATGGGTACATGTTTCTTACGTCAACGATGTTGCTAATAGAAAAGATGTGCTAACATATACAAGAGCAAACGGATATACGAAAGGTATTATATAATGGAAGATGGACCTTTTAAGCAGTATTTAGAACAAAGCACCGAAGGTGTTATTAGACAAGAACTAATAACATATAGAATAGAAGATGGTGTTTTAAAAAGACAAATAGTCACAAGAGATTTTATTGAATCTGGTGACTACCATGATACTTCATACTCACTACCTTTGGTGACTATGCATTAATGTCCACTTTAATTTGTAATTTACCTTCCGTAGACGTATGGGTTAGACGAGAATATTTAAGGGATCATCAAGATGGACATGGGGAATTCGTAAAAGGTGTCTGGGTTACTGCTAAATCTATTCCTGGTAGAAGTTTTTATTTTGAAACTTACCTTCCTGATTATGGTGCTTTGTATGACAAGCTACCTATTTCAGCATTCCTATCAAGCCCCGATACCCCGAACACAGATATGGATCTTTACAATCTTCAGTTTTGGAATTGTATGGATTATGGCGTGGTATCTATTTGTAAACAATTTATAGGATCAATGTCCTTTGAAATACTA
>VMHT01052254.1_pt1 | contig 16919 bp, 40 predicted proteins | sample 4693611 | NCBI WGS metagenome assembly VMHT01 (sample SAMN12280063, study PRJNA550983) | marine metagenome | isolation source: seawater sampled from same location over 5 years 0.02-0.2 micron viral filtrate | place: USA: collected off the coast of southern California halfway between the port... ...
TAATCAACATCAAAGGCATATGCTCTAAAATCACTATTACCTAAATTTTCTACAGCATCTTGTCTTGGGTGAGCACAATGAACAGCAGACATATATTCATCATAAGGAATTAAATTATTTAAATAACCTGAATCTAATATTTCTTTCATACCCTTTCTAGATATCATATAAGCATGAGTATTAAATGTATAACCACATCTAATAACATGATCATTTACTCGTTCTTCCTTATCCTTTTCTAATGGGCTTCTACCTAAATAACAAATACTCCAATCATCATTTAAGTGATTAAGTTCAAATTCAGGAAACTTATCAAAATTTTTATTTAGAAAGAAATCTTCTTCCAATATTAAAACATTATTATAACCAGAATTATAAGCACCTTCAATTACTTGATAATGGGATAAAGCACATCCAATTTCACCTGGTGTTAAATCTCTATTCCACCAATTATTTTGTGGTTCACTAGGTCCAAAATCTTTTTTCCACCAATTAGCTTGTTTAAAAGCATAAGGTGAATCAATTTTACCCTCAACTAATTTCCAACCATCAACAGCTGGGAACTCATAAAACGGTACTGAGTCTTTAAAATTTAATCCTTCAATATTTTTCCTTATTTTAGCTGAATCTGTAGCTAAATTTATAACATATATAAAATCTATTTTCATAACGTGTCTGTTTTAATTATTTCCCATTTAAACGGTTGTCTATTTCTTTGATATTGTTCCATTGACCAATCTATTCTATCTGTTTCTAATTCAATCTCATAGGGTTTAGTTGAACAATATTTTGTTTCGGTTAAGTATTCTATTTTAATAGTATATTTTTTCATAATAGTGAATTAATAAAGTGTATAGTCCAAGCTGTTAAGCCATTTAATTGTAATAAAACTAAATTCCATTGTCTTCTAACCGCTACTTGAAATATAACACATATAAAACCTATTATAAATAGTAATGGTTCTAAAGTCCATTGACCAGCCATTAATAACCCTGCACCCATATAACCTGATCTAGATGATAATCTTTCTATAGGTGATAATTTCCTTTCTCTAACCATAGCTCTGAGAATGTTCCTTCCCCAATTTCGTTTTACTTTATTTCTCATTTAATGTCATCAATTATTACATCAATATCACCTTCATCATCAATAATATTTTGATAGTATTTAGTCCATAATTTATGGTCTTCAATTAAACATGACTTGCAAATGTGTTTTCTATTAACAGTAGATAATAATTCATCATAAGCTAATAATTCAACCTCAAATGCAGCTGGTAATTTTAATTTAGACCAGTCTGAATTTGCTCCCCAAATAAAATTTCTATCTAGTTTTTGAGCGGCTGCAAACATATTTATTTTTTCTTCTACCCATTCAATTAAAGGGGTTTCGGCTGCAAATACAGCTGGTAGTGTAGTTGGTCTACTACACCAAGCGCATGTATTATTTTTTCCTTTTCCACTCATATACTATTTCTTTTGGAATAAAATAACCAAAACTAAGTAATACTCTAGGTTTATCCAATGCTACTTTAGTTGTATAATGTTCATCTATACCAGCAATACATCTCCATATTTCATTTTCTTCTACCTTATATTCTACTTCTTCTATTACAGGATTTCCTCCAATTAATGGTTTAGAAATTAATGTATTAAATCTAACATGTACAACATCATCTAAATAATCATGTGGTAGATCTTCATTTAATGATTCATCAGGTCCTTCAACATTAAAATTAGCATCATTATGTTTATGTACTTGATGTCCTTGAGTTGAATAACAAATTAAAAAACCATAATTAGGTTCAATTGGGGTATTCCAAGGTAATTGATAAAATTCTAATATTTCAGTAGCTAATCTATCTAATTCAACATATGGAAATTTAGCTTTAGCCAAATCCTCATCTATAACATGTAAATAATCTCTAGCTCTAACATTACCCCCATGTTCAGGTTCATCTGTAATGTATTTAGTTCTATTTTCTTCAATTAATACCCAGTCTAAAATAGGTTGAGTTAATTTTTTAGGTAAAATATAATTACTTTTCATTATTAATTACTTGACGTTCACCACTTCTACCTACAAAATACCAATAGTTATTTGTAAATTGATGATCATTATTTAATATATTTTCTAATTCTGGTCTAACTGTTACATTACCACTTATGGATATTCTATTTACATTTGAAGCATTTCTAGTAACAAAATGTAAAATATCTCTTGAGAAAAAGTATATTTTACCTGCTGTTGAATTTATTTCCCACATTATTCTTTGTGTTTCAACTTGACATTGGAAAATTAAATTACCAGCATTATCAGGCATATGAGGATAATAAACCCAAGATAAACCTTTAACACCCTTCTCATAATGATTATGAATCATAGTTTGTTCACCTGGTGGTGTAAAATGACCCCATATTTCATTTATCGACATTGCTTGTTTTAAATTGAAAATGCTATCTAATACTGAACTAACTTGTTCACCTATAGTATCAAATGTTTCTTGTTTTAATGGAACATCTTCATAAAATGTATGTTGCATATCAACATCTTTATGTGATGGTCTAGAGTCATCTAAATTATCACCTGGATTTTCTCTGGTGTTAGTAATTTCTTTAACAAGTGTTTCGTTATCTAATTCAAGCTCATGCTCGTAATAAAATAAACCGTTAATTAATTTTAGACTCATCTTCTATTATTTGGGCGTCTTCAACTTCCCTACAAATTAGTAATTTATCACCTTCTCTTAATACATGATTCCCATCATGGTATTTAACATATAATCCTAATAATTGTTGATCTATTTTATCAGGGTGTCTTTTGGGAACTATCATTTGATTAACTTTATAGGATTTGACTACTTCAAATAACCTATCGTTAACATATTTTAAATATCTCCCATTACTCATACAATATAATAAAAAAATTTATGAATACCAAGTAATTTTAATTACCTTTATTCAATAATTGTTGTAGTTTTTGTATTTTTAGCTTAATTTCTTGTGTTTGAGGTGTTATTAACTTTAATTTCACAATTTGGTCAATAATACTTTCTTTAATTTCTTGCATAATCGTCTTCTATTCTTATTATATCGTCTTCACCAAAATACGTTCCTGTTTGTACTTCAATAAACACAACTTCTTCATCTGTTTCATTCCAGGCTCTATGTTTAGCACCTAAAGGGATGTGTATCGATTCACCTGGGTATCTAAATACTTTATCACCATCTAAAAATATGGTTAAATTACCTTTAACTACAATCCATTGTTCTCTTCGTTTATCATGATATTGATATGATAACCTACTATTAGGGTTTACAGTAATACGTTTAACTTTAACATTCCAAGCATCAAGTAATACTTCATATTTACCCCAAGGTCTTATGTCTACTTCATTTTCCATTTTAAAATCCTAAATGTTTATCTCTACAAAATTCTAAATCAATAATACTACTTCTAATATCTAATCCTTCTATATTAAATGGGTTTTTCCAAGGTTTAACTGTTCTCCAACCAGGACCCCATTTTTTAAATAAATATTCAAAGTTTTTATCATTTGAATATGATAATTTCTTGTATAATTCAGGACTATATTTTTTAGTATTCATTCCTGTCTCATAATAATCATGATCAGCTCCATCACTCATTGTACCCTCACCATGATAATATTTAGATTCTAAATTTAACACCGTTTTTACCGGTTTTATATGCAATCTCATTATGTAGTCACTATCTTCGCCGTAACAAGGATATAAATTTTCATCAAAGTAACCATGACTTTGTACAACAAAATCTTTAATTAAAAATAAATCAAATGAACCTAACCCAAAATCTCCACCATTTCCAAATACTAATCCTGTTTCTTCATCTTGAGCTGCCTCATACATTTCTTTTAGAAATCCACTACCAAAACTACAATCATGATTAATAATAACCCAATAAGGTGAATTCATAAATGATTTCATAATCATATTCCAACCACCAGCACAACCAATATTATAAGGCATATGATACACCTTTAAATTTTTAATATACTTATGCATCCAATTATCAGCAACTAATTTTTCTAAATCATTATCTAAATCACCTCCACTGTTATTAATAATAATATAATTTTCAACTGGGAAGTCAACACTATTAATTTGACGTTTAAGCCATTTTATTTCGTTAACTATTAATGTTCCAACTACTGGTATCATACTTGTTCTTTTAAATATTCTTCTAATGTTTTTAATTTACCTATATCAAGTAAGCTAGTTTTTATAGCATACTTTCTATCATGACCTAATCTGTCTTCAACAAACTCATATTTTACTTTTTTACCTAATAACTCACCTACTTTTTGTACTACTTCTTTATTAGTCCATCTATCACCTGAACCTATATTAAGTGGACCTGTGTTTAATAAACTATTATTTTGCATCATTTCAAAAATAATCCTAACATTATCTTCAACCCACATCCATTCTCTAATTTGTTCACCATCACCATAAATTGGAATTGGAATATCATTTTTTATACTTTCAAATATAGTAGGTAAAAACTTTTCTTTATGTTGTTCAATACCAAAATTATTACATGTACGAGTTATAATATGAGGTAAACCATATGTTTTACCAGCTGCCATTACTAACATTTCAGCTGCTGCTTTAGTAGCTGAATAGTAAGATGATGGGTCTAATCTATCAAATTCATGTGATGGTTTATTTCCTGAAACGTCACCATATACTTCATCTGTTGATATTTGTACAAATCGTTTTAATGTAGGTATTTGTCTTGCTATTTCAAGCATATTAAAAGTACCTTCAACGTTAGATTTTAAAAATGGTTTACCATCTTTAATTGAATTATCAACATGAGATTCAGCAGCAAAATTAACAATATAATGAGCCTCTTTACAAGCCCAAGCTACATCATCACAAATATCTTTTAATACTAAATCATAATTATACCCATTTAATCTACTTTTATCAGCAGCATAAGTCATATTATCAATAACTGTACAATGGGCACCTTGGCTTGAAGCGTATCTTACAAATGCAGAACCGATAAAACCTAAACCCCCAGTAACAACTATATTCATTGACCTAATTTATCTTTATCACTTATTACTATATCCCCAACATGTTTTACTTTATCTATCATTACTTCTACAATTTTAGATATTGAATGCCAAGGAATACTATGATCATGTTCTGGAGTGTAGTGATTATCAATTAGATAAGTTACTATCGTATTAGGTTCTAATGTAAGAAAACCATGAGCTTTTGTTTTAGGTACAAATATAGCTTCCTGGTCATTCAATTCGTACCATTCAACTTCTTTAGTTTCTAAATCGTATAAAAAATCTATTATTTTACCTTGAATAACTTTAACATATTTATTTTGTGCTGTTTCAAATGCTTGATAATGCATTCCTCTAAATGTAAATTTTTCAGGATTAACACTTATATTTGCTTGTAACCATTTTTTAACTGACTCAGGACCACATTGTAAATCTATAGGTGTAAAAGAACCCCTATCATCTAAAAACGTTTTATGATTTCTTACTTTTGACATTAATAATTTTAGGATTTTGTTTGTATGTTTGTTGTGTAATTAAATCTTTTAATTTAGTAGTAGACCAACCATGTGCTCTACTTGTATATAAAACAGGTATATTTAAATGATCACCTGTAAATCTTTTACCTAAATAATCTTCACCTAATACTCTTAAATCAGGTTTAAAATGTTCAATTAATTTTAGTAATTCATCTTCATCTGAATAAACAAATACTTCATCTATATATTCTATAGACATTAATGCTCTATATCTTTCGTATAATGGAATTACTGGTTTGTATTTGTTTCTATTATACGCAGATGGATCAGCATGTAAAAATACTATAAAATGATCACAGTGTTTTTTAGCATCTTCAAATGTGTAAATATATCCTGGGTGTAATAAATCGAAATTACCAGCGGTAAACCCAACAACTTTTTTTATAACGTTCATTTAAATACTCCTCTTTTTAATTCTAACCTTAATTTTCGAATAACTTCGTGGTATTCGCCCCACTTATCTCTATCTTCTTCGTAGTAGGATTGTTCACAACCTCGTTTGCATTCATCTTCTACTACTTCTAATAACTTTATAAATTGATCCTTTATCATTATACTTTCCAAAACACTTGTATGCTTATAAGTATTAAACAAAGACCAAGACTTATCAAAGTTTTTAAATTAATTCCCTGATCAAAATAATGACTAACAAATGTAGCATAAATAACCATACCACACCCAAAGCCAATAAATCTAGCAGGCCATAATAGACCTTCCATAGCACTAACAGTATATTTAGTACCCCAAATATAAAAGAAGGATATAAATAAACCAGCTGAAGCTACTATTACAGTATTTTTTCTAAACCACTCCCATAAAAACTGTCCATTTAATTGGTACCAAACAAAAATATGGCCAATAAAGAAACAAGTTATCCCTATTAATAAATGTTTTATATTCATCTACTGATTGTTATATATTTCTTTTGTTTCATCTCCCCAACCCCAATCATATATTACTGTTAGGAATGCTACTCTAAATACATAACTTTCCCAAGGTAAATCCTCAGTTGGGTCATAATAATCTAAACTAAAGCCAAACACAAAACCTTCGTGAGGCCATTTTAAATTAAATTTTAATCCAAACCATTTATTCATCATCATTCATGTTATTTTGTAATTGAACTAATCCTTCAATTACTGATTCTAATACTTTAGGTGTAAATGTAATACCTTTTTTAGTAGGTAATCGTTTACCATCTTCAGCATCATAAAATTCTCTTACATCAACATAAGGATGACCCTCATATTCACGTAGTTCTATTTGAACATAATTTGTTTTGTTCTTTTTAATTTCTATAATTTGACTCATAACTTGCTATTTAAATAATTTATATCTTTTTTGGTTACACCAAATGCTTTTTTATTATAATAAACCCAAACAGTATCATTAACCCAGCCATATTTTATAACAGCGTAATTAGGTCTATCTAATTCCTTTTCTGATTGTTTAAGTGTTTTTTTAATGTCTTTAATTAGTTGTTTATAATCAGTTTGGTTTAAATTTAATTTACCATAACTAATTATTTCTTCACCATCTAAGTACCATTTATCATTAAATTCATCTATAAAGTTAATTTCATAGTTATTATCTAATTTACTAACTGTATATGATTGAGCATTTAATGATGAACAAAACATTAAAGCAAAAAAAGCTAATGCTATTAACGCTAATTTATCTAATGTGTCTAAATTTGGTTTTTTCATGATAACATTAAATTTTTATTTTCTAAAAACATCCAAAATCTTTCTAACCATAGTTCAACTCTAACACCTTCAACTTCATCCTTAGCTTTAAATCCTGCACTACGTTTTTCTCTTACAAATGCAATACCCATATCGCAGTAATCTCTAGCTTTATCTGACTCACCCAATCTATAACATTCCTTTGCCCTATCCAAGCAATAGTGTAAGGTTTTTTTACCTCTCATAATAAATCTTTTAAAAAGTTAAACGCATAAATAAGCACAACAGCTGTTACAAATGTAACAACAGTATAACCTAACATTTTATATGTTGATTCCATTCGTTCAGGAGATCTACCCTGATTTGATCTGTATTGTCTAGGTTTTTTATATTCATTTTCTTGATTATTAAATTTTTCTAATAACCAACTTGATGATTGTACTTTTTTACCTAAACCCCAAACCATATCAACACCCATAGAATCACAGTAATCAGCTTCAGGTATATTACCATCAACTCTATCACCACCATTACCAAATGCCATACTCATTTCACCATCAAATTTTCGTCTATAAGCTTGTACCGCTGAGTAAATACCATCACAAACTGTTTTATCTGAAGCCGATCTAGGATAAACAATAAATGTTTTAGTAACACCCTTTACTTGAGACATAATATATTCTCTTTCTTTTTCCTTCATAAATGATTGACCTTTTTTCTGTCTAAGCCAAAAATCATTATTAAGTATAACCCATACTTCTTCGGCTTGTTCTCTAGCGTGAGCAATCATTTCTAAATGACCTTTATGGACGGGGTCAAACCCACCACTCACTAACATTACCTTATACTTCTTTTTAGCCATTATGTTAAGTTGTAAGTTTGAGGTCTTAAATCATTTTGCTTTTCATTCCAGTACTGTTGAGCCCAATCATATGCTTTTCTATCAACACCACCAGCATCTTTAGTTTGATCATTTATAACACTCATTAAACCCTCAAAGTTTAATATTTGCTCTAAAAAATCATCTGGGTTAGCATTGGAAACATTTAATAACCAATTTTGGGTGTATTGCATATCTTGTTTTAACCCACTGTTATTAGCAATAGATAAATACTCATGTACAAATCTATTATAATCTTTGTTTTTGTTTTTGTAATCTATAAAGCTATTTGCTTGCTCGATTACTAAGTCTATTTCATCTTTAATTGAAATTGCCATAATTTTAAATTTGTTTTAATCTTGTTAATATAACTATTTGATTGCAGTTGTCACAGCATCTACCTTCAGTAGAAATTGGATCAGGATTGTGACCAAACCCTGTAAATAATTTTTTACAAATAACACAAATATATTTAATCGTAGATTCCATCTTGTATTTCTTTTCTTAAACCTTCTAACATTAACATTACACTATGAACATCTCTATCTGTTAATTTATCAATCATACTATTTACCTGATAATATAATTGTTCTTTAGTTATTTTATTCATTATCTTTAAATATTTGGTCTATATCTTTTCTGGTTTGCCATCCTATAACATCACCACCTATCATTACTTCAAATTTAGAAACATCACCTTCAGTTAGCAAATGATTACCTTTTCTAAGGCCAAACTTAGTAGTACAATATAAATTATCACCAGCAACAACAGATATTTCTTTGCCGTTATTAAAACGATATTTAGCCATAATACCATTTGCCGCTTTATTAGGATGATCAATAAATACTAGGTTTTTAAATGCCATAACTCTAATTGTTTTATACGTGAATATACGAAAAAAAAACGCGGTATCCAAATAGATCCGCGCTCTTCTTCGTTTGAAATGTGCACCCGCACTACATAAATCTCTTAAATTGCTTTTTTAAATCTTCGTCTATTTCTCCAGCACTAGGGAACATATAACCATAATTAGCATCAAAGAATTCTTGAAAATCCTCTAATCCATCTTCATATGATTTACCCCAGATCATATCCCAATCTTCATGTGTATTAAAATACTCACTTACTATTTTTTCATCAACCATAGTTTCCTCTGGTTTGTTAGGGTTTCTATAATAATCCATAAGATAATCAGCTACTGATTCTTCTTCGGCAACATCTTCTTTTAATTCTTTAGTAAAATCTTCAGCATCACCATTTTCATCTATATCAATTTTAGATAATCTCTCACCTGCACCTAAAAAGTCATCATAATACTTACCTAATTCAGCAGCTAAATGATTTACAACATCATCTATATCAAATGGATCTTCTTCAAGTAAGTCTTGAATTAAATCCATTCCCATATCTAAGAATTTTCTTTTTAATGGTTGATTAAGTAAACCTTCTATACGATCAGATAAACCACCTTTATATAGGTCTTTTCTATCTTCAGCTAATGCTCCTTTTTTAAAAGAATCAGCTTCAATTTTATCTTTTTCAGACGATTTCATTGATTTGATTCTGTTTTCTAAATCATCTAAATCAATACCTAATTTTTTAGCTAATTGAGCTAATTTCATATCTTCATACATTGGAGGAGGGTTTTGAATTTCTTTATCTTCTTGGTCATCTTCAGCTGTATTAGCTGATGTTTCAGCTCCGTATCCAACACCTTTAGCACTTGGACCGGCTACTTTATCTACATTAACAACATCATCTTCAGTCTCAGCTTTATCACTTGGACCTGTAGATTCTTTTTTTAGTTTTTCTTTAGCTAATAGAGCTTGGATAGCTTTTATTTTATCCCTTTCAGGATGTTTTTCTAAACGATCCTTTTCCTGGGCATCAGCAAATTCTTTATCACTCATACCTTCTAATAAATCTTGTAGATTATATTTACTCATATTATTTTTTCTTTTTACGACCTTGTCTTTTTTTACCTTTAGCAGCTGCACTAACGTCTCCTAATTGATTACCCACTTCTTTAGCTGCATCAACAACGTCTTTTAATTCATCTTTTACGTTTTTAGCTCTGCGCTTAACTTCTTTAGCTGCTGCTTTTACATCTGCTGCTGCATCTTCTAACTCATCAGGAATAAAATCACCATCTCTGTCATTGATTTTACCTTTTTTATAAAAACCAAAGTAATAAATTGCTGCTCCGGCTATTAAAACTAATACTATAAGACCTATAATTTTTAACATAATAAATTGTTTTTAATGTTTGTCATAAATATATAAAAATTAAGCTAAATTATATTTTTTTGTCCATTGGTCAATAAATGATTTACCAACTCCAATTTCTAAAATTTGAGCAATTTCAGGAACACCAGGTAATTTTTTAGCTGTTAAAATATAATCAATATTTTTTCTAAATATTTTCATTTTAGTTTTAGCATTTGAACGATTTGATGTTTTAAATACCATTACAACTGGTGATTTACCATACATTCGTTGGTCAATTTTTGGTTTAGGATATTTAGTTGTATCATGATTTACTGACTTCCAACACCCATTTGGGTTTTTCTTAACATCATAGTAATAAGTCATATTACCTGTTTCTAAAACCCATTTGCTAGGTTTAACTGTATTTTCACTTGGTCTACCTCTACTTTCCATAAATAAAACTTATAGATGGGCGATAACTTCTATCATTATCATATTCAACTTCATAATCATCAATGCCTTTACATTTATACCCTTTTTTAGTTAATACTTCTCTAATGGTTTTCTTTTCTCTAGCTGACCAATTTGTATTATTATTTTTAGTAAAATACCAACCTTGAATACCATTATAAGTACCTGATCCTAATCTAGGTTGGTCTGTATATTTAATACCTTGACCCACTGATTCAGCCCAATCAATTTGATAATCGATTTTAATACCTACTTTTCCTAATGCTTTACCTAATGTTTTAAATTTATTTTTATTCATATAACCTTTCTATTGTTTTTTTTAATTTAATAATATCTCTAATATTAGCACATTTTTCGTAATCTTCTTCAATTATAAAATATTCAAGTAAATCTTCTGCCATTTCTAATTCAGTTTGTTCTGGATCTGGAATGAGTATCATATCCTCTACTTCGTCACTATCATTAGGTACAAATGGAGTTTCATAACCTAGTAACATTCTATAACCTACGTTCATTGCTTTATGTAATAATTCTGCTCCTTCCATATTAAAACGGTAATTCTTTATCTTCATCCTTATCTCTGGGTTTAGAAATATCTTTTAATTTTCTATTACCCATAGTACCAAATGGTTGTTCAACAATATCCATTACATCGGAATCTTGAACATTCATAATAGCGTTAATTGAATCATTAACTGCATGTGACTTTCTTCTAGCCATATAATCATTATTAGCATAAACATATGCTTCAAATGTAACAACATATCTATTTTCCTTCTTGCTCATTTCTTAATTTTTTAATGTGTTTACAATTACCAAAGCTTCTCCAAGCACCAGGACAAGTACAAGTAAACTTACCTGAATCTGGGTAGAATCTCGTTTTATAAATAGTATCACTTCCTGAAGCTGGAGTTTCTACTACTATAGTTTCAAATTTTTTCTTAGGTTTAGGTTTAATCCATTTAATATCATTTAATGTAGTACCTTTTTCTACTTCCTGCCATAATGGCATTAAATATGTTTTACCATTTAGTTCTAATAATGCTGGTGGTAAAACCTCACCTTTATACTCATATTGGAATCTACTAACCATAGTAGAACCAAAACCAGGTCCGTGTGAAAAACCTTGACCATCAGGCCTAAACATTATCCTAGTTCTAGGATTTCCGTATTTATTAAAATTTGTGAATTTCCAAAGTGCCATATTATCTTCCGTTTGATACTTCGTTATCCCAATCAAAGCTAGGCTCACTCCAAATCGTTAAATCATTTAGAGCATCAATAGTACCTTCAAATCCTGGTACATCATTAGAACATTCTTTTAAGTATTCACCTGGTGTAACCCATTTTTCTATTTCATTACACCAAACCATTCCATCTATAACTTTCATAACCTTTATTTTTTTATTTACCCTGTAAATATACGACCTTTCCCTCGGGGAGCCTAGTCTTTTTGCGGATGTTTTTTCTTTCTTGTGTATTTCTTTTTATTTTTATACACATTAGGTCTAGTAGCAGCCCATCGTTCTTGTATAGTAACTATTATTTCTTGTAATTTTCCCATAATTTTTGGTCATCATCATCTAGTTTTACATTTTTAATTCCATCTCTACAATTACAAAATCTCCATTTTGATTTATAAAATCCATCTAATTCTAATGGTTTATTAGAATAAACACAAGCATATAGTGCTCTTGGTTTATCTGTAGTATTATGTTCTGAGCGGTGAAGTGTATTACCATCAATTACAATCATATCACCCGCTTTTGCTTCAATTAAATCCCATTCTCCAGTTTCATTATTTTTAATTTCTAAAGCACCTGATTCTTTAGACATATTAGTAAGCACCCACATACAATTAATAGTTTTAAAATCACCCTTTAAAGCACCTTCAGGATCAGGTCCATATTGGTTGTCATAATGTTCTGGGAATGAAAATTCTTCATTTGGTAGTTTAACTACTACTTGATCATTAAATAAAGATATATCTACTGTTTCTAAAAATACAGGAACAATTTGTTGCATCATAGGATGAAGATAACACATATGTAATTCTTCATTTAATGTACTAGCCATTTCAATTCCTCTCCACCATGTACCAGTACCATTATCTCTAGGTTTACCTAATTCACTAATCTTATCTCTTTTAAGATTAATAGCTTCACGTCTTGCTACTTTAAGTTGAGTAGAAGGTATAACATCAATAAGATGGATATAACCTTGTTTCTTAAATTTATTATTATCTAATTTCATATATTTAATTTATAACCACTGAATAATTTTAAATATGAAGTTATTTTAACTCCATTTCCATCTTGCATTACTTTACCTGATCTGAAATATTTTTTAACGCTACCTGCTCCACCTAAATGAGCAGCAGCCAATATACCAGATTCAGTAATCAATATACCATTTATTTCTTGCCCCTCAAACTTATCTATATATTTTTGTAATTTCTTTTTATTATAAAGTAAATTTTGTTGCATAGCATATTCTTGTAAATCCGGGCTATTTAAAAATGCTTCTCTAGTTACCTTAATTTTTAATGTTCTTAAAGTTGATTTACCAAATTGATACTTACCCATGTACCCAAATTGATTAACAATATTATATCTGTTTCCAGATTCCCTATGGCCTAAATCATTAAGAAATAAATCCATATTTTTAATTACTTCAACTTTTACTTCAGTTTTAAAAACAGGAGGTAATTGATCAGCAGAAGTAGGTGCAACCATTGTTGGTGATATTAACACCATTAAAATAGTTATTATGTTTCTCATATTAAAAGTTTTTGAGGAAATTACCCTTAACAGGCTTGGTTTTTAGCTGATTTGCTTTTTCATCATTTTTAAGCATTTTAGTAGCTAATTTATCTAAATGTTTAGATTTTTGATTATCATAATCATTAACTATAGCTTGATGCTTTTTATGATATGATTTACCTTTCCTCATGTTTGCAATCTTTAGTGTGTTGAAACCACCCACCACATTTACACTTAATATAATAAACAGTTGATGCAATTACTGGAGATCCAGCAAGTGCTGTCCAAACATTTGGATGCCAATGTTCACCACAAAATCCCAAAGCGTGTTTAATTATTTCTATCATATTATTTAATTTAAATTCTACTTATATATTGGTTAACTTCATCTTCATCTGCATCACCTAATCCTAGTTCTTTTAAACGTTGTAAATGATAATCATCTACTTCCCATTCAACTTGCTCACTAGTACCGTAATGCTCTTGTTTTGTTTCAATTTGTTTAATGTCTTTTGAATTAAAAATATCACCAACCGTTAAAAAGTAATGATTATAACATAGCAATTGAACGTTATCTAAGCTGTAGTTATTGCTATTATTATCTTTGAAGTGTAACAAAAGCGGTATTTTATAATCTAATACTCGCCTCTCTTTAAAACCACATACAGCACATTCCTCTAATAAATATCCCTGCTCTATAAGAGCGTACTTAAGTTTATTAGGATTGAATGAAGAAGCTGCTATTCTACCTTCTATGATTTCAATCATATGGGGCATTTTTTTAGGTCCTTTTAAAAATTTAGGTACACCTTTACCTGCTTGGTTTTTATGTGACTCAAACAAATTATACATTTTAGCATATTTCTTATAATGTTGATAAGAAACATGTAAATATCTAGCTGCAGCCATATTAGATAAAGTTTTACCTTGTGCTGCAACTATTTGTTCTTTACTTAAGAATTTCTTCTTATTCGCCATTCTCGTCTTTAATTGTAACTGGGCCTATTAGATTTCTATCTTCCTTATCCATATCTAACATTTCTGCTTTACCAGTTTTATCTAGATTTTTTAATGCTTTTTCGTTACGTTGATAAGCAGCAAATTGGTCATCATCCATAATAACAGTTTCAATCCAAGTGTGATCACCTTCTCCCATCATAACTGGAATACCGTGTTTTTTACCTTGACCTTTACCATTTTCTGAACATGTAATACAAAAATTATAACCATACTGTAATAACCTTAATTCAGGCATATCACCACCACATGATTTACACATAATCATTTTTAATTTGTTTTTCATAGTTGCTTGATTTAATAATGTACTCTCCATAAATATAACCTTTTAATTTTAATATTAATTTTCTTTTCTACCTATACTAACTGATCTACTATCTTTCATTTGACGCTCTACATATTGTATGGCATCTTTACCTACACCTGGTAATTGGTGAATTGTAATATCTACTGATGTTTTACACCATTCTCCTAACCTTAAACATGTACCAGCATGTTTAGCTCCTAATGTATTATCTACCTTAATATTATGAGATGTAAAATGTTGGATCATTCTTTTAAATGGTGATAATGAAGAACCAATATATAAACATCTAGATTCTTCTTGATTTTTATTACGTCTAGGTGTTAATGTATCTTTATCATCACAAACCTTATCATGTCTAACCCAATCTTCAAGTGATATTTTACATTTTTGAGAAGGTTTAATAGTATAAACACATTCAACATGTTTAGGAATACTATAAAATGCTTCAATTAATTGTTTAACTGATGTAGATTTTGGATTAATGTTTTTGATTTTAATCCAATTTTTATTATTTTCATAGTGATTTAGAGCTTCGTGTCTTTTATCTCTTTCATAATCGATTAAATCCCTACTAGCTTGTATGTTCATAACCTATTTTTAAATTTGGCTAAATATACGAACCCTTCTTCAGGTATCCAAATTATTTCGTGGAGAAGAAAAATGTTTGGTGCATTCTACAATATTCATCGGTATTACCAAAATACTGTACAGCTGAATGGTAATATTTACCTTTATAAATTACTGCCCTATTATATACATTACCTACATAATCAGTCATTTCCCAAGCAGTAAAATCATTAGAATCTTGATCTAATTGTTTAGCTAATTCCTCATCCTCTGGTCTTACTCTATAACCAGTTTTTTTATGTTTATATAAAGCAGTACCTGATTCAATAGGTGCATCAGGTGTGAGATAAACCACACAGGCATAGGTAGTACCCCAATCAGAATGAATCCAACATTTATCCCATGCTTTACATAAATTATAAGCACCATTGGAATAATTCCATTCAACATCCCAATCAGTAACTTCTTTTTGTATAGTATCTTCTAATAATTTTTTTACTGATGGATGTCTATCCGGATCTGATCTTCTACCAGGATGATTACCTTTTTTATCATGCCATTCTAACTCATTTAGAGCATAATTTCTAACATAATCAGGGTCAGAATAAAAATCTTCTAATATAATTAATTCAGCCATTTATACGATTGCTCTGCCCTTCATCTTTTCCCAATCTCTATTCGTACGAACAGTATTATTAGTTGTTTGAGCAGCTTTTAATACATTATTAGTTATGTTTTTTTGTTTAGTTATCTCTACTATTGCAGATAAATCTTTAGGGAAACAATGTCCTCCAAAACCAAAATCACCATCTGGTCCTGGAACACCCCAATGTGAATCACCTAATCTAGGATCTAGAGTAGCATATTCAATTATTTTATCATAATCTAAATCTAGGCTTTCACATAATTGATATATTTCATTAGCAAATGAAACCTTAGTAGCTAAAAATGTATTTGTAACATATTTAACCAATTCAGCTGTTTTAGCATCTGTTTTAATTATTCTAGGTGTTTTTCTAAATGCAGCAGAAAATATTTGTTTAATTTTAGTAGTAGCTTTTTTACGTCCTCCTAATAATAATCTTGTTTGATTTTCAAAATCATCAACGGCATTAGCTTCAGTTAAAAATTCAGGATTAAAAACTATATCTATGTAAGGATAATCTAGTTGAAAATTATCTGTTGAACCAGGTATTATAGTAGATTTAATTACTACTATTCTATCTTCTACTTCCTTACTTGCTCTATTAATTTCTTCTAAAGTTCCATCTAATATATCTAAATTACAAGAACCATCTTTATTCATTGGTGTTGGTAAACACACAAATATAATTTTACATCTTTCTAATACTTCAGGCAAATCACTATTACATAATTTAGCTTGAATATCATAAGTAAATACTTTATAATATTTACTTAA
>VMHT01009533.1_pt1 | contig 16916 bp, 13 predicted proteins | sample 4693611 | NCBI WGS metagenome assembly VMHT01 (sample SAMN12280063, study PRJNA550983) | marine metagenome | isolation source: seawater sampled from same location over 5 years 0.02-0.2 micron viral filtrate | place: USA: collected off the coast of southern California halfway between the port... ...
CACCCCATGCTCTATTTTTATCCAAAATATAAGGTTTATCTGTAAGAATTGAAGTGTAACCTTTAAATCCTTCCCTGCAATAAGCATAAAAACCTTCTTTCCACATTTTAACATCTCCTGCTTTAGATTCTTTATTACCATTATATCCAATACGAGTACCAAGCATCATATCAATCATACCAGAAGTTGGTGTAACATGAAATTGTGGGTTTTGTCCTACAATATTTTGTAGTAAAGTACTTCCAGCTCTGGGCATAGAAGATTGGTAAAATACGGTTTGTTTCATTATATATTACTTAATATAGTATTAATATCAAATATCTGTTTTACATCCATATAAGGACATTCATGGATATTGTTTTCAAACTGGAAATCAAATGTGTAAGAGCCTATAAGTTGATTAGCCTTTTTAGGTAATTTTGCTACTAAATTATTATGTAAATCATACCCAAATACTTTAGGTGAAGTACCTACCCATAATACTGTAGATTTTTTCTTCATAGCGGCTGCGGCATGTTGTAAACAAGAATCAATTAAAACAAGTTTTTGAGCTTTTACTACTAAAGAAAATAATTCCATATTAGACATTTTTTGATCTAATCTTTCTACATTATCTAAAGGATACCCATCAGGTCTAGTTACCTGAATGATATGGTATTGTTGATAATATTTTTTAACTATCTCTTGTGCTACCTCTAAAGGCATATCCCTAGTCCAAGAATATGAATATCTTTGACCTCCCATAGGGCCACCTCCGGTTTGAATTACCATTATAGGTTTTGGTCTTTCCCATAATCCTAAAAGCATACCTTGAGGATAATTTGGTAATATAACTGGGAGTTGTTTTTTGTATTCTATATCCATTAAATCACACCAATTATGTACTAAATGTTTTTTCTTAGTGATATGATCTGATTGATTATATGGTTCGTGTTTTGAAATAATTACATCTTTTCCTTCAATATAATCTTCATAAAAATATGGGGCTTGACCTAATTGAAATATTCTATCTACATCTGAGTTATTTAGAAATACTTCGGGCCAAGAAGTAACCATTATTAATTTACGATCAGGATATTTAGCTTTAATATCTTTAATTAAAGCGGTACCAGCAATATTTTTACCTAAACCACCTTGAATATGCCAAATAAAATATTTTTCTCCTGTTGTAGGTTTTAGTTCTTCTGGTTGTGAAACTATTTGTTTAGGTTGGTATGTATATCCTTGATTCATATTAAAATTTTAATTCTGTTAAACTACCCTCTACCCCAAATCCTACCTCAGGTACAACATTAAATGCTAAACTACAACGTGTAGAGTTTGTTTTATTTAAGGGTACTGAATGGTGTAAATAAGAAGGGAATAATAATAATAAACCAGGGGTAAATTCAATATCAAATTGTTCCCAAGCATATTTTAAATTTCTTTTATCTTGTACTTTTTTAGGAGAAATATAAGATGTATTAAATCCACCTGACATTTGATGTAATCTAATTGCAGGGGTTTTTTCTTCAGGTTGACCAAAATAAAATACCCCTGAAATTAAACTATTAGGATGTGTATGTTGAGTGTGGTGTTGTCCTGGGTGTTTATATGATAACCAAGATTGTCCAAATCTATAAGATTCGTAATCATATCCTAACATATCTCCATAAGTTTTAGCTAATCCTAAAACAAATGGTTTAAAGTCTTTACATTCAGGTTCATCTAAAATATATGAATTTTTAGATCTATCTCCATAATTAGATACATCTACCCCTTCTTCTCCACTATCACCAGACATCTCTTGTTTATAAAACCATTCAGTTAAATAACCAAATGATTCAGGTAATATGGTTGTAAATACAGGAGTTGGAAACAACTCTAGTACTTCATATTTAATTTCTTGATTATGCATAACGTCCAAATATTATTTCTGATATTGTTTCCTGATCTCCTAAAGTACCTTTAGTTAAGGCATTAACACCAAGTGCTTTTCTTACTCTATTAGTTTTATTAGGAGGTACACCATGGCTTAACCATGATGGGAATATAATAAAATTATTTTGTTTAGGTGTAAAATATATTTCTTCTTGTGAAAATGGATATTGTTGGTAATCATCTAATAATGATGGTTCAAGGTATGAACGATTAAATGATTTTACTTCCTTAGAAAAACATATAGCAGAATCGTTGGGTTGAACATCATAATAAAATACACCAGCTAATAGTGTATTTGGGTGGGTATGTGCCTTATGAAACATACCAGGTTGTTTATAGGTAAGCCATGATTGTGCAAATTCTAGTTTTTCATATCTATAACGCATTATATTAGTTGCGTATTCTTCAAAACATTTCATAAAAAAATCATTCAATGATTTACAAACAGGATGATTTATAATATATGAATTTTTAGATATTTCACCATATGCTGCTTGGGAAGCAGCATTCATAGGTTGGGAATCAAAATATTTAACTACTTCAGTAGTATCTCCCTCATATGTGTTTACATATAAAGCAGTAGGAAATAAAGAATGAATTTCTGCTTGCATACTATTTATAATTTATGGAAACTTTCTATCCAATCCAAATGATGTTGAGTTTTAGGTAAGGTTTCTTCTAATGGGAAATTTAATGGAGTAATATGTTTAGGCATAGGAGTATAATATTGTATATCCCGAGAAGCTATAGTTTGAGCTAACATCATTACATCATAGTCATTGTAATGCATATCACAATAAGCATTTAAATCTCTAACTGCTAAATCCCAATTTTTCCATTGTATATTTTTATGATCAACCCAAAAAGGAGTATCTAATCTATAACAAGTTTTATATTGGTTTAATATAAAAATAACCCAAAAATTATAAGATTTTTTAACAGTATTATTTGATATATTTAAACCTTCTATATATAACTCATTATTTTTTAATTCATGCAAAGTTGATGTAGAGATATCTTTTGAATATATTTCTAATAATTTTTCTAGTTTTGTAGTTACACCATTAGTTAAAGCTAAACCGGGGGCATCTAAGGGTTCTAAAAATCCATTAGCCATTCCAATAGAACAACTATTTATTCTAAATGTTTGTTTATTTACACGAGGGGTAAAATCTACAATATTAGGTTGTAATGTTTTATCTCCTATATCTTCTAAAAACTCATTTACTGCTTCATCTTCACTAATATGATTATTTGAAAATGTATATCCTGTTCCAATCCTTTCCCAAGTAGGGGTTATCCATCTCCAACCATTTTTCATAGTTTTAGCTACAGTATAAGGATGAAATTGTTCTCTCTTATTAGTATATTCTAAAGGATATACTACTGCTTTATTAGTTAATAAAACATGTTCTAATGAATCATATTGTTCATTAAATATATTTTTAGAATTTAATTTTTGACCTGTAGTATTAACATAATAATCTGCTATTATATCAATATTATTAGTTAAGTTTAGACTTTGAATATACTTACTTTCAGTGAAATTAACATTTTCTACAGTTTCTTCTATAAATTCTACTTTTGAAGATTTAAATGCTTGTTTTTTAAGGTAATTTATATATTGCCCAGCATCAAAATGAAAAGTATGTGGGTATTCTTCATCTGCTTCACTAATTCTTTTATTTTCAGGAAATACATTATTTTTACCTACTACTTCTTTCCAAATTTGTTTACCATAAAGATTATGAATAAAAACATCTTGGGGTTTATTACCTAAAAGTTGGATATATTTTCTTGCAGATAATTCAGGTTTTGAATTTTTAAAAGGGGTTTCTGATTTGAAAAAATGTATCCAATCATTCTTACTCCAATTTTGATAATATACCCCATATTTAACTGCGGCATGAGATTCTCTAATAAATTGTCCTAATTCTATATTAAATTTAGAATGTGCCTTGGGTAAACTTAAAGTAGTGGATTCACCTACTCCAATATGTGGAATTTTAGGAGAACCAATTATAGTTACTTTAGTAATATAATCTTGTTCTTTAAGTTGGTTTGCTACTAACCAACCACTTGCTCCAGAACCTACTATACATAAATGCATATTAAATTAAATTTCTTATTATTACAATTGATGATAATAATATCCACATTGTATTAAAAGCAATTAATGTGGGTAAAGATTTTTTCATACTAGCCCATATTAACATAGACGATGTTATTAATGTAAGTGTGTGTAATTGCCATATTTCTATCCCAAATATTAATCCTGGTATGATTATTGCTCCTTTAGCCCACCAAGCGCATGCTTCTATTATATTGTAATCTGTCCAATATTCTTTTTTAAAAAATAATTTATAACGATCTAAAATTAAATTTACTCCAATCCAGTAATATAAACTACCAGCTATAAATAAAAATAAAATAAATGCTACTATATACTCCATTACTGATTAGGAGATACAAAATTAAAAGCAATAGATATACGCTCTGAATCTGTATTATTTCTTTCCACTGAATGTTTAACCCAAGAAGGGAATAAATAAAACATAGATTCTTTAACAGGACATGGTACTGCCATAGCATTTGCCATTGTTTGTTCTCTTTCTACTTTAGATGTTAAGAAAAATTCAGCATTATCTCCCCTATGTAACATTAAATTTCCCATATTTTCTTCAGGAACTTGAACATAATATGTACCACTTAATACACTATTTTGGTGATCATGTTGTTCGTTATAGTCGTATTTACCGTTGATATTTATCCACCAATTACCTAATACTAAGTCCGATGTCCCCATATAACGCTGCGGTACATCATTAACAAATGCAGTTAATTCGTTGAATAATTGATCAAGTGCTGAAGGGATAGGGGTAATAAGTTCTCCACTGTGCCATCCACCTCTATTTGAGATATTAACACCTGGTTTTTCTTGTTTAACCTTATAACAATATTCTGCTATTGATTTATTATCAATATCTTCTACGGGGCATTCCCAAACTGGTGTTGCCCACCATAATCTTTCAAAAACTTTAAATTCCATAACTTTATTTTAATTTTATTTAAATGGTCTTCCTCCAGTCCAAAATACTAAACATCTTCGTTCTCCCCTAGTAATTGGTTTAACTCTATGCATACAAAAAGCAGGAAATATTACTACATCACCTTTTTCTCTTGGTACAGTTACAAAACCATCTTTACCCCCCATCCATATTTCAAAATCACCACCTTCATAATCAGATGAATCTGATAATTGAACTGTCATAGCTAGTTTACGTTTATTTACACCATGTGTACCTACATCCATATGCCAATCTAAATGTCCCCCATCTTCGGGGTAAATTACATAGTGGATAGGATCAGTAACAATATCAATATCGAAATGAAATACTTTTTCATTTGCCTCTAAAGCCAATGGAAATAGTAATTCATATAACCATTGTGAATGTGCTTCAGGGTTAATGTAAGCTATATCTCTATTATTTGTTTTATATGAATCAGTTTCAGTACCTAATTCTTTATTTCCTGTTCTACCTTTAGAAAAAGTATAATTAGCATAAACCATATCAGTTAATTCTTTGATCATTTGATCATCAAATACATTTTTAAAATAATAAAATGTATTCCAATTAGATGTGGGTTTGAATTGATTATAAGGGGTTAGTGGGAACTTGCTCATCTTGTTGTGGGTTAAAATGGGTAAACCATCCTGTTAAAACATATTTTGTTTGGGAAGGTGAAGATACACCTCTATGCATATAAGTCCAATCTGAAGGCCAAATGAGTAATTTACCTTGTGTTGGTTCTTCAAAATGTTGTTGGTATAAAAATTCTGTCTCTCCTCTATCAGTTAAACTATTTAAATATACCATCCATACTAATATACGAGAAGAATGTTCTAAACCTGCTCTTTCACAATGCCAACTAGAAAAACCTTCTCCAGGTAAATATCGCTGCATATTAAAATGGGGGGCTATTCTAAAAGCATCCATTTTTTGCATTGCTGTTAAATGACGGGTAGTATAATCGTCTTGCGCCTTTTCAACTATAGATATTAAAGGGGTTAACAAAGGACCCCAGATATCATGTTGTAGATATCCAGGGTGAAATGTTATATCAGTTGATTTTTTACCACCAGTAGAATCATGTCCTTCAGGACCATATAAAACACCAGGTGACTTTTCATCTGATGCCTCAAATGTATCTATAAACGCTTGACATAATTCAGGCGATAAAGCATTTTCTTTACGGTACAGAAACATATATTATTTTTGTTCTGTGGACTGTTGTAATTGAAGTTTTGCTTCCTTAAAGCTTAGTAAATTACCATCTTGTTTTTGTAATCTTTCTACTGTCTTAAGTGGTCCTACAGCGTTAATAACTTCAGCTGGTCCTGCATTTGGACCTAAAGCTTCAGCTCTATTTTGTAAAGCTAAACGATAAGAAGTAGCTTGGTGAGAATTTACACTTTGTGTATCAAATGTACCATCATCTAATTCTGCTTTTAACTTAGACCAGGTAGCAATTTCACGAACACGATCTTTAGCTACTTGCTCCATATTAGCTCTCCCATACATCAATTCTTCTAAATCGATTTGGAGTTCCATTTGTTTAAGATCATCTCCAGCGTCAATTGCTTTTTGAAGTTTACGCTCAAGTTTCATACGTTTGATTTCGCTTCTACGTAAATCAAATGACAGACCCATCATAGCATCAAAGTGAGCTGATTGTTCTCTTACTGATTGCCAGTATTTGGAAGCAGCAGTTGGGTGTTTACCATCATTTAGAACCGAGATACGCATCTCAGTTTCTGTTCTAAAAATTTGTTTTTTAGTCCAGTTATCGGTAAGTTCTTCTTTTAATGCTACAATAGTTTGAGCATCCTCTTCTTTGAGGACGCTCAAAATAGGTTTTAAATCTTCAGTAGCGACTAGATTTTTTGTTTGGTTTTCGGCCATGTTTATAACTTTAGTTTATTTGATTAATGTACAATTTGTTTTTGGATACTCCAAATTAAGCTGAAGGAAGAGTATGAGTTACTTGCTGGCCTCTTAGTTCTTCATTTTCATGATCATCGGGGTAAACAGATCCTGAAAGAGCAGTATCTACTAGTGTTTGTGCTTCAACTTGTGTTTTTTCTGTAGCACCTACTCTAGAAGCCCAAGTAGTATTTTCTGTAGTCCATATTTCTCCTGGGTGTCCAGCGATGTGTGCAGATTCATTTTCAGCGTGAGTAATAAATCCTTTTCCTGTGTTTGTAGTGTGATAATATTTTAAGGCCATAATCGTTTTATTTATTGTTTATTTATTGTTTATTTGTTATTTTATCCTGCACTTATTGCTAAAGTTCCTGCATTATTCCATAAAGCACCTGCTACGCCTGGGTCGCTTGTAGGTGGGACTATCATTGTATTTCCTGTTGTTGAAGAGTAGTCGAATGATTTTGTTGCTCTATTATGTGCTCCTGTAAATTCTTCTGTATAAGCAGTTGGGGTGAAACCCAAACTCAACCCTGATATAGCTAAAGCAGCATTTTGTGTTCCTGTTGATGCATGGTAAAGTCTTTCGGTTATTAAAGCAACACCTGCTGACCAAGATAAACCATCGTATTCTTCTGTGCATGTGCTTATACTAATAGGAGAGGGTGCATATCCACCAAATGCTAAACCTGCATTTTGTGTTCCTGCACCTCCTAGGGCTGTTCTTGCGATTGATAAAGCACCACCTGCTGACCAAGTAGAACCATTGTATTCTTCTGTGCATGAGGAAAAATCACTTTCTATTCCACCAAATGCTAATCCTGCATTTTGTGTTCCTGCTCCTGCTAATTCTTTCATATCATTAATTAAAGAACCACCGGCAGACCATGAAGTACCATTGTATTCTTCTGTACAAGCGTCTGTTCCTGAAGGACCTTGACCCCCAAATGCTAATCCTGCATCTTGTGTTCCTACTCCTGCTAAATTACCTCTATCATTTATTAAAGCACCACCGGCAGACCATGAAGTACCATTGTATTCTTCTGTACAAGTTGATTCAGATAAAGATTCACAACCCCCAAATGCTAATCCTGCATCTTGTGTTCCTGCCCCTCCTAAACCACATCTTGCTGTTGATAAAGCACCACCTGCTGAAAAAGATGACCCATTATATTCTTCTGTGCATGATACAAGTGTTGAGGTTCTACCACCAAATGCTAATCCAGCATTTTGTGTTCCTGCTCCTGCTGATTCTCTTCTTGCTGTAATTACAGCACCACCTGATGACCATGCTGCAGCTACATCCTCAAAATAACCAAATTCTACACTACCTGTTGTAACTAGACCACCTGATAGGTTTAATTCTCCTGTTGTTGAAGAGTAGTCGAATGTTTTTTGAGTTTGAAAAGGATATGTATATTCTTGTGTAACACAAGTGGCACTAGGAGTACTACCACCAATACTTAAATTAGCTGAAGAATTATTAGTAGATCCCATAAAATCAGTTGCTGTAGTCATAGCAGTATCTGACGACCAAGAAGAACCATCATATAGTTCTGTACATGTCTGTAGGGAGGGGGTTGCTCCACCAAATGCTAAAGCTTGGTCTTGTGTTCCTCCACTTCCAACACCTTTTCTTCCAGTAATTAAAGCACCACCTGCTGACCATGAGGTACCATCGTATTCTTCTGTACAGGAAACTCTAACTTCCCCAGTACACTCTCCACCAAATGCTATTCCAGCATTTTGGGTTCCTGCCCCTCCTAAACCATGTCTTGCTATTGCTAAAGCACCACCAGATGCCCAAGAAGTACCATTATATTCTTCAGTACAAGCATAATATGTTGTTGATGCAGCTGCTCCTCCAAAATAATTCCTACCCCCATGCGCTAAAGCAGCATTTTGAGTTCCTGCTCCTGCTAGTTCATATCTAGCTTGAATTAGCGCACCACCAGATGACCAAGAAGAACCATCATATTCTGCTGTACAGCTTGAGTAAGATGGGTGAGGTTCACCTCCAAATATTAACCCTGCGGTTTCAGTTCCTGTGGTTCCTGGTCTATTATGAGCATTTAATAAATTACCACCTGTTGTCCATGAGGAACCGTCATAATGCTCAGTATTACAGCAATTACCACCTGTATAAGTACCCCCAGCGAATACTGCAGCATTTTGAGTTCCAAATCCCCCTCCTTGTGTTCTTTTTTGGATTAAATTACCACCAGACGACCATACTCCTGGACCATAAGATTGATAAGAATATCCTATACTACCAGTTACTTCTTGGCTACCTGATATAATAGCAGAGCCGGTATATGGAAATGGGTCTGTTTCAATAGCGGCCCCATTTTGTAATAGATCTCCTATTACGTTAAGTGATCCAGTAATTTCAGCTGAACCCGTATAAGGGAAACCTTCTACAGGTGCATATGAAGCACTTACTGCATATGAAGCAGAAGCTACAGTTCCAGCTGGTTGGCCTTCGGTTGATATTGATCCACTTACTACAAGTGATCCGGTTATGACAGGGTTATGTATTCGCATGATACGTGAATATTTTTATTATAAATATGAGTTATTTTTTACTTAGTTGGGTTTTTAATTCATCTATTTGAATCTGTTGTTCTTGGATTGATTTTACAAGTGCAGATACTAGTTTTGAATAGTTCATACCTTCAACTTGACCATCTTTTTCAGATACTAAGTTTGGATATATATTTTTAACGCTATCTGCTACAAATCCAATATCGTGTTTTTTATTTGATTTCCAATCAAATTCAACTGGTTGTAATTTCATTACTTTATTAAGTTGAGATCCCATTGGTTGGATGTTGTCTTTATACCTTGCAGCTGATGTTTCAATTAAACAAGATACTGTTGTTTCTCCTGTTGTATTTGAGTAGTCGAATGTTGTTGCAAGTTCTCCTGGAGGAGTAAATTCTTCTGTACAAGATAGATAGTTTGAAGCTCCACCAAATGCTAATGCTGCATTTGTAATACCCGCTCCTGCTAAACTAGATCTAGTATGAGTCATAGCACCTACTTCTGACCAAGTTGAACCATTATATTCTTCAGTACATGCTACTGCACCCATAGGAGATGAACCAGCCATAGCTAATGCCGCATTTTGAGTACCTGTTCCTCCTGACTGGTATCGTGGAGCAATTAAAGCACCACCTGCTGACCATGAAGTTCCATCATATTCTTCAGTACAAGATAATCTAGAATTAGAGGTTCCTTTTCCCCCAAAAGCTAATCCGGCATTTTGTGTTCCTCCCCCTGTTGTTAGAGCTCTTCCACAAATCATAGCACCTCCAGTAGACCATGAAGATCCATCATATTCTTCAGTACAAGAATACAGAAATGGATAACTACCACCCCCTCCTAATAAACTTGCATTTTGAGTTCCAGCTCCTGCTCCACTATATCTTGCTGTTGATAAAGCACCACCAGCAGACCATGATGAACCATCATATGCTTCAGTACAAGTCTGAGTAGATCCAAATACTACAGCCCCCCCTGCTGCTAACGCTGCATTTTGGGTTCCTGTTCCTGCTGCACCCTTTCTACCTGTAATTAAAGCACCACCTGCTGACCATGATGAACCATCATATTCTTCAGTACAAGTTGTGCTTACAGCACCTGAAATGTTAGCATCTCCACCTATTGCTAAACCTGCGGTTAGTGTTCCTGCTCCCCCTAAATTTCTTCGGCATTGGATTAATGGACTAGCTGCTGTCCAAGCCCTAGTACCAGCCGAAGTGTCAAAATAAGAAAAACCTACACTACCTGTTACTTGTTGACTACCTGATACAATAAATGATGTGCTTTGCCCATTAAGTTCTCCTGTAAATGATCCTGTAAATGACCCGGTTGCTGATACATCTCCTGTTGTTGTTGAGTAGTCGAAGGTTTTTATGAAGCTAGAAGATCCTCCTGTGTATTCTTCTGTGCATCCTATTATGGAAGGATCGAAACCACCAAATGCTAATCCAGCATTTTGTGTTCCTGCTCCTGCTAACATGTATCTTGCTGTTGATAAAGCACCACCAACTGACCATGTAGAACCATCATATTCTTCGTTACACGATATTATTACAGGAGCATTTGCACCTCCAAATGCTAATCCTGCATCTTGTGTTCCTGCTCCTGCATGGAGACATCTTGCGTTTATTAAATCTCCACCTGCGGCCCATGAAGTTCCATCGTATTCTTCAGTACAAGTAGAACCACCTGAGAGAATATTACCACCAAATACTAAACCTGCATTTTGTGTTCCCGCTCCTGCTAAATCATATCTTGCTGTTGATAAAGCACCACCTGATGACCAAGATGAACCGTCATATTCTTCTGTGGCTTGTAATGAACTAGCACCACCAAAATATGAGGTTCGAATTCCCCCAAATGCTAATCCTGCAGTTTGGGTTCCTGCTCCTGCTAAATTATGTCTTCCACAAATCATACCTCCACCTGATGACCATGAAGAACCATTATATTCTTCGGTGCAACCTGAGTTATATCCAAAACTACCCCCAAAGGCTAATCCTGCATTTTGTGTTCCTGCTCCTGCTAATTTACCTGTTCCATGGATCATAGCACCACCCGCTGACCATGTTCCATCAATAATATTATTAAATGCATATTCTACACTACCAGTTACTTCTAAACTACCAGATATAATAGCGGATCCGGTATGAGGGAATCCTCCTCCACCACCATCAGCATTTTCAACATATGAGGCAGTTAAAGCATAAGATGATGATATAGCATTATCAGCATTTAGGGTATGGGAAGATGATATAGCATTATCAGCATTTAGGGTATGGGATGAAGAAATAGCATATGAAGCAGAAGGCACTGTTCCAGCAGGTTGACCTTCAACGTGCATAGATCCACTTATTGTAACTGATCCGGTTATTAGGGGACTATCTAAAATCATATTTCTAACTATTGATACTTACTACACCATCAAATGTGGTGCTAAAGGTTAATTGAATATTATTTGCATTTATACTTACTACTGATTGTGGTACGTATTGTGCTCTACTTGAACTTTCATATACTTGAACTAGGGGCCATTCAGAACTTAAGTTATGATTAACTGTATAACTTGAAGCTCCTGTAATAGCTTGTGTAAAGCTAGTAGCAGTTGTAATATTAGTTGTATCTATAGGTCCACCTACTATTACTACATTACCTGAACTGGTTGAAGCAAATGTAAGGTTAATACTACTTGTATCAACTATAGATACTTCACTTGGTATAATTTTGTTATATGAAGTATCATATACAGAAGCAATAACAGCACTACTTGATAAGTTGTGGGTTATTGTTGTATCTACTGTATTTGAGAATGAAGAGGATACTGTACCTTCTCTAACAATAGCTAATAAGGTACCTGTAGATGGAGCAGAAAATGTTGCTTTTACATTACTACTATCTAAAATATCTATATCAGGATAAAATTGAGCATTATTTGAATCGTATGCTACAACATTTAAGTTTTGGGTTCCTAAACCATGATTTAATGTTACAGATCCTGTATTTGTAAATGGTATTGAAGCGTATTCTCCTGATTGTGCTTCTATTACTACTATAGTACCAGTTTGAGTAGAGGCAAAAGTTGCAGTAGTTTGGTTATCACTATCTAATGTTATTGTAGCCGGAATAATCTCATTTCTATTGCTATCATACACAGCAACTAAAACATTTGTACTATCAAAATTATGGATTAATGATGTTTCTAGTACATCCGTAAAAGACCCTGTAGCTATACTACCCCCTACAATTGTTTCTGAGGAAATAGTTATATCCCCTGTAGATTGGTTTATTGTTATACCTGAACCTGCTGTAATAGAGGTTACACCTGTATTAGGGGCATATGATGCACTAACTGCATGTGAAGCAGTAGCATATACTTGGGAATCGGAATATATACTTCCTGTTACTATTAAACTACCTGTAATAAAGGCTGATCCTGTATATGGGAATGATTCTACAGCCGCAATACTTGCTGATTTAGTTGCAATATCTGTTGCTAAACTTGAGCTTAAACTTGCAGTTGCAGTATTAAGTTCTGCTTCAGTTGCGAAAGTATCATCTAAAGATGAACTAAAGGTTTCTAAATCGGTTACTCTAGTTGAAAAAGAACCACTATCTGTTACTAAAGCAGCTATATCGGAAGCAGCAGAGGCACTATTTGTTGTAATTGAAGAGGCTAAAGAAGCACTAGTATCTGTAAAGGCGCCGGATATATCTGAAGCAATTTGGGCTGAACTAGATATTGTACCCGCGGCAACAACCCCTGTTAAATTAGATCCATCCCCACTAAATGAACCTGTGTATGATATAATTGTTGAAGATAATGAAGAACTAAATGATTCGTTAGCTGTAACTCTTGTACTAAATGAAGCACTATCTGATTGTAATGCAGTTATATCAACATCGTTAGAAGTTATTCTAGTACTAAATGATCCACTATCGGTTACTAATGAAGCTATATCTGTTGCAAATGAGGCGCTGTTTGCTTTAGTTGCTATATCAGTAGCAAGTGAGGAACTTAAAGAAGCAGTTGCTGCGTTTAATTCAGCCTCAGTAGCAAATGTATCATCTAAAGATGAACTAAATGTTTCTAAGTCGGTTACTCTAGTACTAAATGAACCAGAATCGGTTTGAAGTGCATCTATTTCTGTTTCATTAGTAGTGACTCTAGTACTAAATGAACCGCTATCTGTTACTAAAGCAGCTATATCGGAAGCAGCAGAGGCACTATTTGTTGTAATTGAAGCAGCTAAAGAGGCACTATCTGATGTTATGCCTGTGGCTAGTGAACTAGATAGGGAAGAAGTAACAGCATTTAATGCCGAAGTAATTATTATATCTTCTCCATTAATTGTATATGAACTACCAGTTATTAAAAGTGATCCGGTTCTTACATGAGTATCATCTAAAGTATCTCCAAATTTTGTTGAACCACTTGAATATATTATAGAAGCAGTCTCGTATATTGTTTCAAGGTGATTAATAGAAGCGGTACCTTGTACTACTATATCCTCTGTAAATGTTTTTGTTCCAGATATTGATTGATCACCAGTTAATTTAACTGTTGTTGAATCTAATGTTGCAATATCAGTAGCAAATGAAGCACTATTTGCTTTAGTAGCAATATCCGTTGCTAGACTTGAACTTAAACTTGCAGTTGCGGTATTTAATTCAGTTTCTGTTACAAAGGTATCATCAAGGGATGAACTAAATGTTTCTAGATCGGTTACTCTAGTTGAGAATGAAGCACTATCAGCTGTAAAAGCACCTGATATATCAGAGGCAATTTGAGTTGAACTAGATATTAAAGTAGGTTTATTAGCTACATTACTATAATCAACATAAGAAGCAGTAGAAACTGTCCCTACTAAATCTCCTAAATAAGATCCAGTAAATGATCCAGTAAATGATGATCCTGTTACATCCCCAAAAATCCCGATAGATCCGGATATATCTGAACTACCTGAGAGGTCTACTCCTTTTAAATATGCCATGGTATACTAAAATCGATTTTATTATAAATATTAAAATATTTAAGTTAATTAAATTAACAATGGAACTCTTCTGTGCATTTTAAACCATTCCATGATCCCCCAGAAGGAGATGCATCACCACACCCTCCAAAAAGTAACATATTACTTGAAGATGTTCCTGCCCCACCTGGTCCTCTAACTCTTAAACATGGGTAGTGGTTTAATTGGGGTCCTGAAGACCATGATACTCCATTATATACTTGTGCATATCTTCCACTATTTCCTTCTCCTCCTGCTATTACAGTACTATTTCGGTTACTTCCAACCCCAGCTCCCATATTACTACCTGGGAGAGCAGTATTAGGTCCAGTAGACCATGATGACCCATCATATAAAAAGGTAGTGTTAGTAAGACTCCCACCAGGACAAGCATCACCATTAACTGCTAAACCACTATTAACAGTACCTGTAGCGGCTGTAGCACATTTACAAGTAGGTAAGTTACCACCTTGAGACCAAGATGTACCATTATATTCTTCAGTTTTGTCTGATCCACAATGATACCCACCAACCGCACTAGGATTAAATGGGGATGGTATTGCCGATCCTACCCCCGCTACACCAAGTCCACTATTTTGGGTACCAGCAAAACCTGCGTAACTTCTTGGACAATTCATTCGTCCAGTAGATGACCAACTACTACCGTTGTATTCAAGTGTATAACCTGTGCGTGAACCTAAAGTACCAGGAGCACAGCGATCTGCTACTAAAAATCCTGAATAAGAGCTATTTCCTGTACCCCCTCCTCTAATTGCTACTGGAACAGATGTTCCAGTATTCCATGAAGTACCATTATATTCTTCAGTACAAGTCATATATGATGGTAAGGTTGGTAAAAAACTTCCACCTGCTGAAACTGCAGCACCTGTTGTACCAAACCCAGCAGTAAAATATTTACCTTGATTCATATTATCTTCTACTGTCCAATACCCTCCAGCTGGTGGGGTGTTTGTAAGAGTTGGAGTTGGTGTAGGTGTGGGTGTTGGGGTTTTAGTTTGAGTAGCCGTTAATGTAGGGGTGGGTGTTAAAGTCCTAGTAGCTGTTAATGTAGGAGTATTTGTAGGTGTTGGTGTTAATGTACGTGTAGCTGTTAATGTAGGTGTATTTGTAGGGGTTGGTGTATTTGTAGGTGTTGGTGTTAATGTACGTGTAGCTGTTTGTGTAGGAGTAGCAGTTAATGTAGGAGTATTTGTAGGGGTTGGTGTTAATGTAGGGGTAGCTGTTAATGTGGGGGTTTGTGTAGGTGTTGGTGTTAATGTACGTGTAGCCGTTAATGTAGGAGTATTAGTAGGTGTTGACGTAGGAGTTAATGTAGCCGTTAATGTAGGAGTATTAGTAGGTGTTGACGTAGGAGTAGGTGTCAAAGTCCTAGTAGCTGTTAATGTAGGAGTATTTGTGGGTGTATTTGTAGGGGTATTTGTAGGAGTACTTGTAAGTGTTTGAGTAGGAGTGGGTGTTAAAGTCCTAGTAGCCGTTAAAGTGGGAGTGTTTGTAGGAGTAAGTGTTGGGGTATTAGTAGCCGTTAAGGTGGGAGTGTTTGTAGGAGTAAGTGTTGGGGTACTAGTTGGAGTAGCTGTTAATGTAGGGGTAGGAGTTGGTGTACTAGTTGAAGTACCTGAAATAGTAGGAGTTAATGTAGGTGTAAGTGTTGGAGTATTTGTGGGTGTACTAGTAGGAGTACCTGTTGGAGTGGTTGTAGGTGTATTAGTTGGAGTATTAGTTGGAGTATTAGTTGGAGTATTTGTAGGTGTTAAAGTAGGTGTATGTGTAGGAGTTGGAGTTGGTGTAGGAGTTGCAACACTAGGACAAAGCAATTTAGCTGTCCAAGCTGTATTTGATAAAGGTGCATATACTTTAATGAATGCCGAAGTAGGAGAAGCTGATGTTTTGTTAAATCCTATAGCTCCATATCCTGGTGCTGTTATTGTTTCAGATGGTAAACCACGGGCAGCTAAAGCAGCATTTAAAGAAGATTGATTTGAGGTTGCTCCTCTATATCCTGTATCTATAACTGTTGAACCATTCCATTCAACTATAAATTTATCTGGGAGATTGAATGAATTAAAATCTAAATAAACTTGGCCAGTATCACTACCTAATTCAACTTCTTGTATTGTTGGAAATGAAAATCCACCTTGGTAGGTAGAAGAAGTATTACATTGTACTAAAGGTTGTTCGTTACACCCAGTAAATGACCCTGTTTCATATGTTATTTTATTTTCTGGGTTATCTGACCCTATTTCTAAAGTAATATCTCCAATTACTGTATTATTATTGATGGAAGAACTAAATGCAGTAAATGTTTCATTTCGTTCACCATCTAAAATAACTGAAGAAGTATATAATAAATTAGATCCAGTATCAAATATACTTGCAGTTATTATTACATTATTTTCAGCGGCAGTTAAAATACTACCAGTTTTGGATTGGATATAAA
>VMHT01134735.1_pt1 | contig 16913 bp, 14 predicted proteins | sample 4693611 | NCBI WGS metagenome assembly VMHT01 (sample SAMN12280063, study PRJNA550983) | marine metagenome | isolation source: seawater sampled from same location over 5 years 0.02-0.2 micron viral filtrate | place: USA: collected off the coast of southern California halfway between the port... ...
GTTGTAAGCAAGCTGTGCTCTACGGGCTCATGGCCACCTTAGACGCTGGAGACGAGGTGTTGCTTCTTTCACCTGCATGGCCGTCCTATGATGGCATGGTGAAAATCACCGGTGCAGTTCCAATTGCAGTTCCAGTTCGCAAGGACAATTATCACCCAAATTTCGAGAATCTTGAGGCTGCAGTCACTTCCAAAACCAAAGCAATCGTTCTCAATTCACCAAACAACCCAACCGGGGCGGTCTACACCCCTGATGAAATTGAACGGCTTGTTGCATTTGCTGTCAAGCACGATCTTTGGATTATTGATGACATGATCTATGCTACGCTTGTATGGTCTGACCACCCCTATACTTCCCCTTGCACGATTCCCGGTGGCGCCGAGCGCACCATCACGATCGGGGGTTGGTCCAAAGGCTGGGCTATGACTGGATGGCGGCTTGGTTGGATCACAGGTCCAAAACACCTCATGGATGGTGTTAAGAAAATTAACGTCAGTGCGGCAACCCATGTGGCGACGTTCATGATGCCAGCTGCCACAGTTGCTTTGAGTCTTGAAGAAGAAACGGCCGCTATGGCCGCCTCGTTCGAAGAGCGGTGCGATTTGATTCACGGTCTGTTGAGTGAACTTCCCGGTGTTGTGGTACCAAAACCAGAGGGGGCGTTCTATGCCTTCTGTGACATCACAGGCACCGGCATGACGGACATTGAATTTGCAGAGGGGGCGCTCAAGGAAGCCAAGGTGCAGTTGATCCCCGGGTCCCTCATTGAAGGAGGAGAAGGATTCATTCGTATTTCATATGCAACTTCACCCGATAATATTCGCGAAGGTGTAAAGCGCTTGAGTGAATGGCTTGGTGCATAAATCAATGATAGAGAAGGTCATTCTTCCTCAGCTCTTTCTTCTCTGCAAAAAGCCTACAGAACGTTCAGGAACCCAATGAGAAATCAGGATGTTTCATCCCAGTATGTTTCGATTGTTTCCTTATCAATAATTCCCGACAGGCTGTGCTCGATCATTCCATCACTGTTCACAAAGAACATTGTTGGGATGGAGCTGACATTAACTGACTTAGAAAGTGGCGGAGCGTGAATAAATGGGTGCGATAAATTTCGTTCCAATTCCGATTCCATACGATCTTTCCATTCATTCATATCGCTGTATTCTTCCCTTGACTCTATATTGAAAACAATGAGTTGGTCAGTAGAAATCGTGTCGTCGAGTGCTTGTAATACTGGCTTGCAATGATTACACCATGAAGCAGAGAAGTATGCAACATAAGGTAGTCCGCTGTAATTGCTATTTTCGTGGAGATTACCCTGTTCATCTGAAAGGCTAAACGAGGGGAATTCTTCTAACTTGTTCTCATCAGATGAAAGACATCCAGACATCGTTGCCGATAGTAAAATTATAGCCAATGTGATGCTTTTTTTTATCTTCATCTATTCATCCCCTTGACTGTTGCAGATATGCTTGGATAGATACTCCATTTGTTTTATCATTTATATTATTTGAGGACCAAGCACTCAAAGTTGATACGATAGAATACGTCTATGATCAATATAAACCCACAGATTCGTAGGAAAAAAACTGATTGTAGGGAATCCCAGAGCGTGCAAATGGCTAGGCTCCGTTCTGTCTGTGTCCGTATTTCGGACCTAGTCAATATTGAAATTCATGGCCACACAGTCGGCACATTGGTCAATATTGGCGGGGCCAATTTCCTCGGTTCGACCGCATCGGAGGCAGCATCCTTGAGGCTTAATCATCATGAACATCTTTTGGGTTTTCACAGGGCCGGAGGCGTACCCAACCATTATGAACGCTTGTTATCTCTTTGGAGGCCTCTAAAGGTATTTTTCACCGTTGGAATTGCTACACAAGACCACGAACTTCGTGTCCAAGACAGAAAAGTACAAATCAGCCAAACTGGGACGATTGAGTAGAAATCAGAGAGCATCAGGTGTAATCTGGTACAGAGCACCGCCGCCACCAAATGTGGAGTAATAGAGGGTGCCATCAGGACCGAAAATAATCGGCAATGGTGTGCCAAGATCTGTTGCGAAGCGAGTGATGGTTGTCGCCCATGCCTCAGATGGCTCGGTTGCATTGACGTTGCCAGTTGGTGTGAAATCGATTTGAAGGATTTCATGTCCCTTGGGGAGGAGGGTGTTCCACGAACCATAGACGGTCGCGTAGAGGGTGAACCCTTCGCCCTCGGTTGCGTTGAGTCCTGGCAGCAGGGAATGGTTTGGGCGGAGGACTAACCCATTCATCGAGCTGTGGGGCGTCCAGCGTGCAACGGGTGCAAGGGTCCCTTCAGGCACTGGATGATCTGGATCATCGTCAGGCCAGCCATATGCTGCTCCAGACACGAGCATGTTCAGCTCTTCATCAGGATGGTCCCACTCAAGATCTCGTCCATTATCGCTGAAAATGTAGCCTGCTCCATCAACCCAGACTCCATCAAAGGAATTCCGCACGCCTGAAGCCAACACCCCGTGTTCTCCAGTGACTGGGTCGACCCAAAGTAAGGCCCCGTTGCGTTCATCCTTTTCTGTACAAACATTGCATGTTGAGCCACTATGCCAGATAAGTGTCCCGTTTGGAAAAGCGTTGATGGCGTTAGTTTGGTGGTTTCCACTTGGCACCCCGTCGATGAGAACGGATGGTTGGTCGAAGGTGAAATTGCTACGAATGTACTTCGTCAAGCTACCTTCTTCTGAGACAAACATGTGCTGTTCCGTCAAATGAACATCGTGTGGATAATCGAGACCAGAAATCAAGACTGTTTCTGAAAATCCATCCATAGAATCGAGAAGAAGAATACGTCCTCCATCCCTATCGCACATGAGAAGGTGCTGTTCATCAATCCATTCGAGGCACGTCGGTCCTCCAAACCCTGATGCTACCTTCTCAATAGTGTAGCCATCGAGTGCCTCTGCATTGACTGGATCGATGTATGGATAAATCTCTCTCGCGACCAAGAGGAAAAACAACAACGCTACGACAGGTGTACTGTGCTTCCAAAGGCCCATGGCATCGGTAAGAAACCTGCCTGTATCAATCCTTTGAGGGTACAGTCGTGGGGACGTACTCAGACTTTGGCCAAGTTCCCTTCGCATTCTGCAAGCCTTGTTCGGGCGACAGTATGGTCTGGATCTTGGGCCAGAACCGCGAGCCAAGCGACTTCTGCTTCCGCAAATCGTTCTGCTTGGTGGTGAATCGCGGCGATTCGCAATCTAGAATCAAGATGCTTGCCATCACAACGAACAGCCGATTGGAAATCATCCAGTGCGTTCTCATTGCGGCCGATATGCATGTACATGAGGCCGCGTTGATGCCAAGCTGGAGCGTAATTTGGCTCCAAAAGAATGGCTTCATTTAGCGGATTTTCAGCTCGCTCTGGGCGTTCCAATTCCAAATAACACTCCCCGACCGAAGTCAAAGCTTGATGGTGGTGCGGAGATGATTCGAGGACGTGCTTCAAATCCTCCAAAGCACGTGACCATTCGCCAAGGTGTCGCAGTGATTCAGACCTTCGCAAGAAAGCAAGCATGAGTTGTGGCGCTAAGTCGATGAGAATTTGACTGTCATCGAGTGCTTTGGCTGGCTCATTGAGAACAAGGTAGGTCGAGCAGCGGTTAAGGCGGGCACGAATGTGATTTGGTTCTGCATCCAAAGTGACCGTAAAGTGTTCAAGCGCTTGTTGGAAACGACCTTCGCCGATGGCAATGTTCCCCCGAACATACGACACAATTGGCGCATTACCGCGAACATCTGCAGCGTCGATGTGTTTTGACGCTGAAGGTAAGTCACCCATTTCAACAGCAAGAAGAGCAGCCTCAATGGAGGCAGATGGGTCTTGTTCGGGAAGCAATCGCATTGCTCTGTTGATGTCTTCGGTTGCACCCTCCAGGTCCTTGAGCAGGCGCTTCGTGCGAGCAAGTCCCAGCCATGCAACGCCGAGTTCCCTGTTCAACTTGAGTGCCCCTTCAAACGAAGAAACCGCATTGGCTAGCAGTGAAGCATCGGTTTGGCCGGTGCCATCTCGTGCACGATCGCATAGAACGAGATGAAGGCGCCCCTCAACAACATGGAGGAGTGCGTGATCAATTCCAAATGGCGTATTGTCAAGCAATTTCTGGGCTGCCCCATACTCACCAGTGATCAGTTTTCGGCCAGCCATTCGAGCCCGAAGTTCCGCATCTGCTGGGTCTTTGAGCAGTGCCTTTTCCAAGGTTTCTTCGGCCTCTGCGACCTTACCCTCGGTAAATTGTAAGTCGCTCTTGAGGAACACGAGGTCCGTGCCTCCCGCATCGAGGGCGACAGCGTGTGTAGCGGCCTTAAGCGCTTCCTTGGAACGATTACCATGGGGTGCGAGCAGTTGTGCTAACAAGCCCCAGGCCTCTCCATTTTGACGGTCCAACTCCAGGCATCGCTCGACGGCTTGATGGGCCTTTCCGGCTTCACCAGATTCATTCAGCAATTGTGCATAACTCAGCCAATCAGGGGCTTGATTCGGATCTTCGGCAAGGGCTTGTTCGATAGCCTCAAGAGCTTCAGAACGGGAGCCTGCACGTGCACGCAGCCCTGAAAGGAGAGAGCGGTCTGCTGCTGTATCGACGCCCAGTGCTTCTAATCTCAGAACATCTCGCTCGGCTTCAGCATCACCAAGTTTTGCCAACAAGTGGGCGTGAGAGCGAAGTAAATCTGGTTGGTCGGGGTGAACGGTCATGCGTGCTTCAAGCCAGTGCCTTCGAACTTCGTCGTCGCCTTTCAGTAGAGCAATGTGTTCGAGTGCTTCGAGAATGTTGGCGTTTCCAGGTGAAGATTGGTATGCTAATCCAAAACTGGATTCTGCCCAGTCAAAACGAGCAAGCAGAAGCGATGCATGCCCGAGCCGATGGGAGGCAACGGGGCTCAATCCGAGGGTGGATGCCGTGATGTGCCGTGAATCGAACGCAGCGAGCAGCCGGCCCAAGAGTGAAGCCGATGTTGCAGTGAGGAGGTTTTCATCGCCAACGCTGGCCTCAAGGGAAATTGAAGAAACAAGTGATTCCAAAGCAGACAAGGCTTGGCCGATGATGCTTTGATCTTCTGGCTGTGCCTTCTCGAGTTCAGTGATGATTTCGTGTGCCAAAATTGAGCCGTGCATTTCTGGATGAGTTGCACGAAGTGCGGTGACAAGATCCGTCATCTGTTGCACTTGGTCCTGTAAGGTTGCGACTTCATTGTTGAGATGTGTGAAATGGGCAGCCTGAGCCTGTTGTAAAACAACGGCCGTCTCATTGACTCCAGTCAGGCGTTCATCGACCTTCTTTAACCAAAAGCCAGCCCCGCCTCCTGCAGCAATACAAGCAAGGCCAAATGCAGCAGTAATAGGTTCCATTGAGGCTCACCTCATCTTTGCACCTTTATGGTCTGCGGAACATTACGCGCCTGAATAGTGGTTTTTTTGACCTTTTTTCTGTCGCCATCGACAAGAATTAACTCGGCGTGGAATTTTCTCAAATCATAGAAAATCGAATGAAAACAGCCGTATCCTTGCTCACATTGAAAGGCTCTCGTAGGACTTGGAGGGTTGAGGTACCAATATGGAAGAAGTGGTCGGCCCATCTTCTGAGCACCCTTGGTACTATGATTTGTTGATGGAATTGGACGCTGAGGGATGGGTCACTGCAAATGTTGAAGACTACCTCGGTGAAGATCAAGAAATTGGAAGTGAACGACTTCTTTACCTCGAATATGCGCTTGAGCTTGCCCGTTCTCTTCAGCATCGAACAGCGTACCTCGGCGACGCTGCTGGCCCCACATCTGAAGCAATGGCTGCTGCGTGGGCGGACGAACTCAACGACCCGATGAATGCTGAACAAGTGCTCGATGACTACGAACTTTGGGCGAAGGAACACCGTCCATGGGAGCCTGCTTTGTATCGCTCTGAGGAAGACTGGCGAGATGAGGGCGTGGATGAAATACACACCGCCCTGCTTGCTCGTTTTGATCAACTCGATGTTTCCTCGAAACCATCGACGGTGGTTATGCTCCCTTTGCTCGCCTATCCAAGTGAAGTTGATGCAATTGAGCAAGCCCTTGTCGCCATCGAACAGGATGAGATGCGTCAACGTGCAACCATCGACAAAGCCGTTGCTATGCTTGGTGATGCGGGGTATGATGTTGAAGGCGTCGACCAAATGAACATTATCGATGGTCTCGACCAAATCGCGCGCTTGCACGACCTTCACGATCTACACGAAGATTTACGGCTACTCATCACAGAGCAAATCGCTCCTTTCGATGCCGAGTTGGCAGCCCATCATGAACAACGACGGTTGGAGCTGGTTGCGCAAGGTCAAACCGCCGATATCGGGGGCCTTCGACTCCAAATCACATCGATTGCGGACAACTTGCATCATCGCATGGCGATGCTCAATGATCTGATGAATGATTGGCGATCCAAGGGAATCAAATTCCCCCATGACGATGGTATAAGGCCTAGCGAATTGCTCGAATGGGAAGCAAATCTGCCTGAGATTGAAGCAACCCTGAAACAACATCTGGTCGCCCTTGAACGGTATACTATGATTGAACGAGTTTGGCCTGACTCAGCAGAAAGGGCATCACACTGTGCTGGCGTTCTCGAGCACACCGAAGCATTCCTCGACCTGGTTGACGACCTTGATCAGCAATGGAAACAGATGGAATTGGAATCGATTGAACGCATCGAAAAATTCGAACATGCCGGTTTGGCCATGGACGCATGGCATGAGCGAATTGACAAGGACCCTCGGGACGCATTAGCCAGACTCAAGCAGCACCATGATGTGCTTCAACAACGCATCTCATTAATCGAGCAATTAGCCATGCTCGACACTTCGTTCGATGGGGCAGATGAAGTCGGAAAACGAAGCGATTTATTGCGCGAATTGGAAGTCGGTGCGGATGTCATTGAGGATACGGTCCGTTTGATTGACCACTATGCTCGGCGAGGAGCACGTCATCGAAGGATGCTTGAGCAGGATTGGCGTGATCTCGTAGCACAGGGTAAAGCCAGTGACACAACACCAACATCGTCCTTCACCTTAGCAGACTTTGAGCGTGAAATCGCCCACATACGACGCTATGGCACGTCCATTGCATCAAGCAGTACTGGTGCGTCGCTCATTGCAGGCGAGGTCCATGAACGGCTCAAATCAAGGCTGGAACAAGAGCTTGCTGTGCTCGCATCTTGCGGTTGGAGCGTCGAAGCATTGAGGGGCATTTCCGAGAAGGACACTGTCTTGGCATCGAGAAAGCTCAATGCTGCGCGCCCTCACATCGAAGAACATGCCGTCCTTATTCGGCGCCTCACATGCCTGCCTTGGAAGAGGGATATCGCCCTTGCTCTAGACATTGAGGCTTCCCTCAGGGACCCGCTCAAAATAGCAATGTTGAGCGAGGGGGTCGCTGGTTATGCCCGTCATCTCGCCGACCGCCCAATCGAAGATGAAGGATTTGAGATGACGCCTTGGTCGCCAAAACCACCTCGAAAAACCCTGCTTCCGCTCCCTGAACAGGGTCTGCGCCCCACATTGGTGCCAACCGATGCTCTCGGCGATGCCCATGAAGCTATGCTCCATGCGATGGAGGGGGGCTCTGCCGAATCTCAACCTGCGCGAATCGAAACAAAAATTCCCGCTCCTGCCATTATTCGGCCCAATGAAGTTGCCAAAGAGCTTGTGGCCGACGTTGCAGCCCCGAAGGTTGAGCCCTCAGCTCCCACCCAAGTACAACGAAAAGCACCGGAACCAGAAGTCGTAGAAGTACGCCATCCCGCTCCGGAAAAAAGACTTCCAAGCCTCGACATTGTGAATGGAGTTTCTTCATTTCTGAAAATGATTGACTGTGATCAAATGGCTGTCAATCTTGATGAGAATGGTCCATCGGCCTTCCCAGAGATCCGCAGATCTTTAGCTCAGCATGTTGGCCTGGAACCACGTGATTCGAGGGTTGATCGATTACTTCGGTTGAGTTTGAGGCTCATGCCGAAGGGCGATGATGAGGACCATGTGCGCATGGAAATGCTCCACGATATAGGATCAAATACATCAAAAATCAAGCGATGGATGCGAACTCGGCTTGAACACCGTCACTCTGGTTCTATGGACGATTTCCTCGTTGATGCGGCAAATCTTGGTGAGGCGCTCCACAGGATACCCGGGCCCGGGTCACGTGTTCCACTCACTGCTGATACCAAGGAATTGCCCAACGCTAGTGATCTTGCAGGGTTACGTCAGGAAGTTGGCCTTCTCATCGCTTCGATGAATCCAGCATCTGCAGGCGGAATATCAAGTTAGGATAATTCGTTGAGCAATTCGTTTTGTTCGTCTTCGCTCAGTGTTTCTTCGACTGGTGATGCGGCCACAGCTATTTCTGGCGCATTCGGAAGTGGCGCGTCCAGTGGAAGAGGGATGCCCCCTGGGGGAGGCAATTGGTCCATCCCCGGAGATGGAGGTAATGGCATTGGTGGTGGCATTGGGGCCGGGGGTAGTGGTGCTGGTGGGGGGAGAGCTGCTGGAGGTGGTGGTGTTGGCATCACAACTGGAGGTCCTGTTGGGGCTGGTGGTTGAAGTTGAGCTGCGACGACTGGTGGCGGTGGAGGAAGTTGTGCAACAGGCGGACCGGTTGGAGCCGGTGGTTGTGCCACTGCGGGAACTGGCGGGGTGCTTGGAGGTCCTGTAGGTGGAGCGGGAACAACAACTGGTGGCGAGGGTAGAGTAGGTGTTGGGGCTTCGATATCAGGTTGTGAAGTTGGTGCAGGTGGGGTGGAATGAAGCACATTTGGAAACTGTTCGGTCGGTTGCTGAATAGGCGGTGGGGCAAGAAGGCTGGCGTGCAGAAGATCGAGTTCTTGAGTGTCCATGTCCCCTGTACGGATGAAGTCCGCCATCACTGGCCCAATCATGGCCATGCTTGCTCTGAAGAAACCACGATTTGTACCATAGGCCCGCATAACGAGTTCATGAGATCCTCCTTGGTTTGAGAACGATATGCTGTGGGTTTCCAAATGCATGAGCACCCAACTGCGCACACCGATGATCATCAAAAGTGCGCCTAATACGCCGAACGCAACAGATGAGACTAGCGAAAGGCAGACTCCTGCAATGAAGCACCCAATCCAAAGAAATTGATGTTGATGCATTAATTCATTGTGTTGGTGACTAAATCCTGTAATGTCCCGTTTAACCGTCAAACGTACTTTCATTCGACGTTGGTTGTCGACGCCAAGTTCAGTATCCACCACGCGAAGCAATTCATCATCAACAATCATTGATGTTGTTTCACGGCCGTTCACAGACTGTTTCAATGGATACTCTGTGACGAATTCCCCACGTTCCTCGAGCAGCGGCGCCGCCCTGATTGGAAGGCCCCATGCAATCGAGGTCGAAGGTTCGGGTTCAGTCGCATCGTCAACTTCATTCTCGACCTCGAGTTCGTGCACTTCTGCCTCTACATCATCCGTTTCTGTCTGCGAGGTTTGTTTCTCCTCCTCAAGCGAATGTGCTTCCTCAGCAGGTGCAGGGTCATCGAATGGATCGGTGTCGTCGTCGAGCCATCCTTGATTTTCCTCATCGGCCATGGAGCACCCTAGAGGTGCTGCATTAGATGAAGATGGTCATTGAATTCTTGCTCAACGATGAACTTCCGTCAACCAGGCAGAAACGCCTTCTCGGTCAGAGAAACCCTTTCCGGCTTTGGTTCCAATGACTGTTGGAATCGCTGCTTCGGATGCAATTTCAAGAGTTCGTTCGCTGACTGGTCCGTTGAACACAATGGCAACTGCTCCGTCTGCATCACCAGCGGTTTTCGAGAGGGTCGAAGGTCCGACTGGGTCAGAAATTGACCCATCGACCATCACAAAGACCGCCTTGTTCTTGTCAAGGTTATCGAGGTGATCAAACATCTCCTGGACTTCTGCTGGAGCTTCAGCCACGGCAAATTCCTCATCCATGTCGTCTGCCCAGTTTTTATCTGGGACCCCAGCTTTCTCGTCATCTTCTTCCTGCTTCTTCTTGAGGTTGTGAGCGAATTTTGTTGCTTCGAGTTTCTTTTGAAGACACATTGTCACGGTCTTCTGAGGAAGGAGTTCCCATTCTTGGCCGACAGGTGCTTGAGCGACGAAATCTACCTTCATCATCTCATTGAGTTGGCTGAATAGCATCTCGCCACCGCGGTCGCCGTCAATGGCGAGGATGACTGTTTCTTTGCCGTTTGCGAGGTCGATGAGTTCTTGTTTCATGGTGCCCGCGCCGTCTGCACTGATGGCGTTCTTCACACCACAGTTGAGTAGATTTCGTACGTCATTTCGGCCTTCGACGATAATCAGTGAGGATGATTTCTCGATGTTTGGACCGCAGGTAAGGCCGTGGAAATTTGTTGCTGTGCCAGTGGTAAGAACCGACCGGACTTCTTCAATGACCGTCTTCGATGCTGCTTCACCAGAGTTGACGAGGCTGAGGAGGAGTTCCTTGGCTCGATCGACAACTGCGGTTCGCTTAGTAGCTCGGATGTCTAGAATTTCTTTGACCTTGATTTTGGCGCTGCATGGCCCAATTCTGTCAATTGTTTCAAGTGCGGATGCAATGATTGCGGTTTCTACGTTGTCAAGGCTGGATGGAATGATGATCATTCCGTGTACTTTCCCGCCTTTGGTATCCATTTCAACGTCAACGTGTCCAACACGTGCAGTTCGTTGCAATTTTCGCAGTTCGAGTTCGTCACCGAGAAGACCCTCGGTTTGGCCCATAATTGCTCCAATGATGTCCTTTCGTTGGACCGTTCCATTGACCTTAATATCAGCGCGAATTTGGTACTTCATCGCCTTGCCTTGCTTGTTGCCGCCACCGCGGCCAGAGTTGTTTCTTTTATTCATGTGAATGTCTCCTTTTGTTATCAACCGCCCCGTTCCTTAGGGCGAGGGGCCATGATTGGCCCAACAGTTCTTTGGCTGCTGCTTTGGACGAATCCAATGCTGCGTGAAAGGGAGGTGGATGGTTAATCCAGCAGCCTCCCCCTTTTCAATGCTCTCTCGTTATTGTCGATAGATGAGACGGTTTGAATGAAGCAACGAATTCAAGAATGAGAACCCGTTGGTTGGACTGTGACGACCGCAGCATCCCGCAGCCTCGATGTCTTCAGGAGCACCATTGAAGTGATGCTCGTTGATGGAGTCTTGACGCGCGAAGAGAAGCGGTTAATCATCAAACTTGCCAGCGCTCTACGATTGAGTTCGGAAGAGCCTGCCCAAATCTACGAGGCGATCCGAACAAATTCTGAAACGCCACCGGGGGAACAGATTACTGCTGCTCAAGCCCGTAGTATTTACACCAAAGTGTTTGAAGTTGCCATCGTTAACGCCTCCCTCTCTCGAGATGAATTTAGAGTCTTGGCTCATCTTCGCAGTGTGTTCGACATCGATGAAGACGAACATGCGTCGATTGAAACCGAATTGCGAGAAATCGTCAAAGAGAAGTTCGAAGACCCGAATGTCATCGACAAAATGTTGCTCACCCTGAGAGACTCTGTCGGCTTGGTTGGCGATCTGTTTGACAACGTTCGAAAGAAAACCACTGATGGTGGCCCTGAATGAATGGTCGACTGGATCGTTTGTTGGCTGAACCCAAGCCCACATTGTTGCGATCTCGGCGAAAAACACTCAAATTTTTGCTCCAAGCGTACCATGCAGGCGTACCTGGCTTAATGGCGAAGCCATCGACCGATCTTCTCGCCCATACTGGAGGGTATGCTTTTCATGTTGGCTGCCCAAATCCTGAGCTGCGGACGATTGCATCGTGGGTCTTGACGTCTGGAGAACAACACCCTCGCCGAATAGCCCGGCTAATTCCTGCTCTTTGGAAACGGCACGGGCAAGAAGATCTTGTTCTGGTCGGGTTACTCCTTGCAAACATGTCGGAAACTGAGCTTGAAGAAGATCCTTGGTTGGCCTTGATTCATCTCTTTGGAGACCAAGAGCCGTTAGGTGCATTGCTAGAGATTGCAGAAGAAATGGTCCGCGGGGGCCATAGTATTCCTGATGACAAGTGGTTGATTGGGATGGCCGCACAAAGCGCACTCTGGCATCAAGTAGCGACGCTCTTCCTCTCCTTGCGTAAGGATGGTTTGGGTGAGGCTCGAGGTCTTGTTGCAACAGCTCCCGCAGGTGGGGAACTGTTTGAACGCATTCGAACGAGATTACTTTCACAGGAGCATTGAAGCCCCGCCGAAGATACCACACGCTGATGAGCGAGCGGTTTTTGCCATCCGATGACCCTGTCTTAGAGGCGGTCTACCAGTGGACTGTTGAACGAGATGCTCAGGATGTTCGTCGGTTACTCGAATGGCTGCCAGAGGCCCGATCCAGTCGAGAGCGGAGGGCTCTCTTGGAGCGGGTTCGGAGTCTTCTAGCTGAACTTGAGCGGGCGCTTGACGGCCTTGATGAGATGGCATGAGGTTGGTGCCATGGTCACTGTACTAATTCTCGCTGGAGGCAAAAGCACGAGGATGGGGCAAGACAAAGCCCTGATGAATGGTGGAGTTTCTCGATTGGTGACGGTTGCTCGTGACGTTGGAATTCAGAGGATCATCACCCTTTGTGGAACAAAAGAGAGATCCACGCTTTTCGAGGGCGAGGTTTGGCCAGACCCGGCTTCTTGTGATTCACTCATGGATGTACTAGCATGGGCTATTGCCAGAGTGGATGATGAAATCCAACTCATTCCTTGCGATGCTTTTGAACTCGAGAGCTCTGGTCTTAATGCACTCATTTCCTCGAGTGGGTGCGTGCCGATTGACTCAAACGCAATGCGCCAGCCTTTGTTGGCGAGGTGTCCGGCCGATTGGAAGCCAAGGCAAGATGCAAAGAATATTCAATCGATGTTTGCCGATTTAGCAAGCCTGGACATGGGCGTATATACAAAGCAAATGTCAAATTTCAATTCGCCTGATGTGATGTCTGTCGAATAAGATGGTCAACAACATCAGGATAGAGGGTGTGTTCCTCGATCCTCACTCTCATCGCTAGGCTTGATTCGGTATCGTCTGGAAAAACTGGGACTCGGCGTTGGGCAAGCACCTTCCCGGAATCCATGCCTTCATCGACATGATGGACCGTGCATCCGGAAACGGATACGCCTGAGGTAAGAACGTCCTTGTGAGCATGGGCTCCCGGAAAAGCAGGGAGGAGGGAAGGGTGGATGTTCAGCAAATGTGGTGCCCATCTCGATACGAGATACGGCGTGAGAAGACGCATGTAGCCACTAAGAAGAACCAGTTCAACGCCTTTCGACTGCAGGGCTTCATTGACAGTAACTTCGTGTTGAATCCGGCGTTCGCCTCGATCTTCGAGCTCAGGTAGAGGGATGCATATTGCCTCGACACCGAGTAATGAGGCTCGTTCAAGCCCTTTTGCGCCGGGTTGGTCCGAGATAACGAGAACTGTCTCATGGCCGCATAAAGGGTGGGCTTTTTGATGCTGAATCATGACTTCCATACCAGAACCCGACCCTGAGATCAAGATTGCACATCGGATTGGCGCCGACTTGGTGGGTTGGCGTAACTTCGGAGTGGCCTGCCCCATGGTGTGTGCTAACATGCAACGGACTTGAGCACTTCGGATGCATTCGTCTTAGTTTTTGATGCTCGTGCCAAAACTCTCCGGCTTAAACGGTTGACAGCGGTGAATCCAACCCATACTCTGGAACATCTACCACCAAGAAGTACCAACTGTGGCCTGTTCTATCGTTGGGGAAAATACCGATCGACCGTTTTTTGACCTGCGTCTCGATCAAAGTTCGGAATCAATCCGTGAATTAACAAACGTATGGTGCCCAAGGCAAACCAAAAGGCCATTTTCCAAGCCCCAATGAGATGTTCAAAATACGACTTGTTGATATCTGCAAGATGGCCCATGGTCCCCCCTCCGGTTGGAGTTTTTTCAAGCCTTGGGCGGCTCAATGGCGGAACAAGCGATGTCCGGTGAAGAGCATGGATATGCCACGAGCGTTTGCGGCGTCAATGACTTCCTGATCACGGATTGAGCCTCCCGGTTGAACAATCGATGCTGCGCCAGCGTCAGCCGCTTGCTCGAGCCCGTCTTTGAATGGGAAGAACGCATCTGAGGCAAGAACGCATCCATGCGCTCTCTCCCCAGCCCTTCTGGCTGCGATTTTCACTGCCTCAACACGACTGGTTTGACCGGGCCCGATTCCTACAGTAGCAACACCTTGCACCATGACAATCGCATTTGATTTGACCTGCTCACAAACTCGAACTGCGAATTTCATGCTGGCAATTTGCTCTTCGGTCGGGGCCACAGTGGTAGCAACTTTGGCCTTATCCCAATCGATCACTGGCGGCTCTTCTGTTTGGACAAGCCAGCCGCCTTCAATCGGTTTGCGAACTAGTGTTCGCTCGAGAGGGGCAAGTCGGTGATTCGGCGAGTCAATGGTGAGGACTCTGCGGTTCTTCTTCGCCATGACAATCGCTTTGGCTTCCTCATTGTATTGCGGGGCCATGAGCACTTCGATGAACAGTGGTTCCATCGCTTTAGCCGTGGTAATCTCAAGGGGTTCATTGAAGCAAATAATCGAGCCAAAGGCCGATTCTGGATCGCTCGCAAGAGCCGCTTCGTACGCCTCCACCTGAGTCGCACCCAATGCCGCTCCGCACGGATTGTTATGCTTGACAATGATGCAGACATGTGGTGTTTCTGGCCACTCATCTGTAGATAATGCCCGACATAGACGCAGTGTTGCATCTGCATCGGAGTAATTATTGTACGACATCGGTTTTTCTCCTTCAACCTTGGCGGTCACCAATGTGGTGTGCAAGCCCATCGCTTTGGGATCGACATAGAGGGCTGCGGCTTGGTGGCTATTTTCGCCATAGCGTAACGTGTGGGACTTCATTGCCGAGGCAAGAAGAGTTGATGGAAGACGTTCCGTCTGGGTTTCTGGCTCATCGCTGTGTTCGGGCCTACCAACCCAGCGAGCATGAAGTTCGTCGCTGATGGCTGCATCGTATGCAGCAGTGTGTTCGTATGCTTCAAGAGCCAATTGACGTCGAAGATCAAGGCTTACTCCACTTGCCCCACCTGCGTTCTCAAGAGCGGAAATAATGGAAGGGTACCTTGCGGGGTTGGAAGCAATAATGACATTCCTGTGATTCTTTGCTGATGCTCGAACCATCGTTGGTCCACCAATATCGACCATTTCCAATAGCGACAAATCATCAAGCGGGGGATCGTTGCGAGCAGCATCTGAAAAAGGATAGAGATTGCAGGCAACAATTTGGATTGGTGGATAGCCTAGTTCGGCTAATCCTTCACGATCTGCCTTGGTTTCGAGACGAGCAAGAAGCGGCCCATGAATGGCTGGGTGAAGGGATTTGACCCGTCCATCGAATATCTCCGGATGTCCAGTGATGTCTGAAACACCGATCACTTCGAGGCCTGCCTCTCTCAACTTGCGAGCGGTGCCCCCGGTTGATGCTAATTCAAAGCCCAGCGAAGAAAGAGCGGTTGCAAATTCTACAATCCCTGTTTTGTCATAAACGCTGAGCAAGGCTCGGGGGCGTGGTGAAACGGATGTGCTCATTGGAGGTACCCGTTATCGAAGGCATTGGTCCGATGATAAAGAACATAGCGACCCCAAAAGATGGAGAAAATGGGCTTTAATCGCCACGTGCAGAAATGACTTGGTCCACTCGTAAGAGACCGCATGCGGTTTCGCATGCTGCTTCGATAGCATGAGCAAGGGTTTCTGCACTCGACCATGCATGTTCGATTTTACCTGCGATGCCTGTGTGTTGAACGCCGCTGTGCGCAGCCCCCTCGCGATGGAGGGCCCGGAGTTCAAGCAGGGTATCGAGATGATCATGTCCAGCATTGGTTGCAAGGACAGCGGGGATCGCTTCGATGGCTCGTGCGAAGGCTTCCATTGCGAGACGTTCACGCCCGCCCTGTGCTTCAGCTGCTTCTTTAATGGCAAGACTCGCTGCGATGTGCAAACTTCCCCCTCCGAGAAGAACTTCGCCGGTTTCCATTGCGCTGGTCACAGAACAGAGCGCATCATAGAGGCCTCGTATGACCTCTTCACTCGCCACGCCATCGCCACCACCGACATCAACAGTTGCGATTCCTGCGTGCTTGCCCGCATCGATGTGCAGTCGCTCTCTACGCGAGTCATCGCCTTCGAGGGTTTCGATCGTCATGGTGTTGTATGAACCAAGAACTGATTCGTCGAGGGAATCGAGGTGATCAATCATCAGCGCGCCAGTCGCAGCCGCAATATCTTCTGCACCTGTTCGTTCAAGGCCTGCAAGCGCAAACACACCTGCGTCAGCACAACGATGGAGCACCCTTGGGTCGATCCCTTCTGCGCAAAAAACGAGAGTGGCTCCGCTGTCAAGAACGCATTGTGCTTTGGCGTCCAGTTGGGCTTCTTCAGCGTCCATGAACGCCACCCACTGATCAGGAGAAGTGACCTCGATTTCTGCCTCGCGAGAAGATGATTCAATTTCGAGTGGGCAGGAGAGGACAGCAACTTTACCGTTGCTAAGGTGGCGTGGAAGGCGATCAAGATCGAGGCGTCGTTCGATAATCAATCCTGAAACGAGCGTGCTGTCAGCAATCCCACCAACCCCTCGCTTTGCCATTCGCACATCTTCAGTACGAACGTGTAATGCACCATTTCGTTCAATAGCGACTGTTTGAGCGGCTGTGACGATGCATTGGGCTAAGTGATCGCTACCAGATTCTGCAGTCGTGCCCATCATCGCAGTGCGCGCCACTGCGAGTAAATGTTCATTGTCGGTCGGTTTGATTTGAACAACCCTTGAATCAAGGGTGTCGAGTGTTGTTTGCAATGCCCGCTGGTA
>VMHT01090265.1_pt1 | contig 16912 bp, 37 predicted proteins | sample 4693611 | NCBI WGS metagenome assembly VMHT01 (sample SAMN12280063, study PRJNA550983) | marine metagenome | isolation source: seawater sampled from same location over 5 years 0.02-0.2 micron viral filtrate | place: USA: collected off the coast of southern California halfway between the port... ...
AAGATGTAAAGGTAAGACGCTTACATGTAGGCGCACCAGTTCACATGAAACATAAAGGGCGATTAGTTCGCTGTAGAATAGAAGAAATAGAGGAACTAAGATGACAATTAAACAAGCACTTAAATCTCGAACAGTACAATATGGTGTTGCTCTTGCTGTTCTTTCAGTTCTTCAAGGCTTTGTAGGTTTTCTTCCTGCTAATCCTGCAGTACAAGCGATGGTTGGCTGTGCAATTGCCAGCGGCATTGTTGTACTACGATTTATGACAACTCAACCAGTGGATCAAAAATGACAGCTAAAAAGAAAAAAGCAAAGTCTCGTGTCAATGAGGCAGGCAACTACACTAAGCCAGCTTTACGGAGGCGTATCTTTAATAGGATTAAGGCAGGCTCTAAAGGCGGTGCGCCCGGACAGTGGTCAGCCCGTAAAGCTCAAATGGTTGCTAAAGCGTATAAAGATGCTGGCGGCGGTTACCGTAATTCCTAGCTCTTAACCACAAGACAAAAAACAAAAGTATTAGTGCTGGCTGTAGAAATACAAACAGCACTATATTAGCTAAGTTGTAGCTCATTCCAGTAATACCTCCAAACCAAAAGATGGCTTGGACGCACCAATCAAAAAAATCATTTATAAAAGGTAGTGTACTCATGGCTCTTAAAAAATCTCAACAGTCTCTAAAAGATTGGACAAACGAAGATTGGGGAACTAAGTCCGGTAAACCTTCTACTCAAGGCTCTGAAGCTACGGGAGAACGGTACTTACCCAAAGCAGCTAGAGAGTCGCTAAGTTCTGCAGAGTATGCCGCCACATCTAAAAAGAAGCGCGAAGATACCAAGAGAGGTAAGCAGTTTTCTAAGCAACCTAAAAAGATTGCAAAGAAAACTGCACGTCATCGCGCCAATACAGGTGGCTTAATACAGTCCTCTATGAAGACTAGCAAACCCTGTTGATAGCATCAATTTCTTTTTCAAGTTTAGTATGTATGTCTTCAGTGATCTCTTTAAAAGATCTGATGGCAGCCCTAATTAAAATCTGATTCTCTTCTTGCTTAAACACTTTCTTTATGTGCTTATCAGGAAGCTCAGTAAATTCAGTCATAAGCATACCATCAGCATCAACAATAATACGAAACCCGATTATTGTTCCTTCCTTCATGCGGCTATCTTATATGGTCGCTAACTATATCCAAACCCTCAAGATAATCCTGAGACTCCATCAATAGTTTTAGTTGTTTTTCGATGGCCTCATAAAAGGCATCATGATCATGGAAAGCCATTGGGTTACTAATAATAACCTCAACAGCCATCGCATGTTTCTTTACGTCAGCTTCGTAATAAGAACGCATAGTATTTATAATCGTATCAGGATCTAACATCTTCCCCCCTTAAAGCTCGCAGTTGTTACCAGTGCATGCTAGTTGTTGACTTCCTTCAGTCATATCTGAGTCTTCTGAAATGTCCCAGTTAATTTCTGTAGGAAAATCTTCTTTTAGTTTTTCATAAGTTTCTAAGTCAATGGGCTGATAAGGCGCTTGCTTATATGTGTGTTCAGAGTAAGGCAAGAAACTAACCCCACTGACTTTATCAAATTTATTATACAACCACTGGCCTACTTCAAGGAACTCATTATCACGGTAGTAGCATGTCATGGACGGCTTATGCTCACACCAAAAATCTTGATAGATCTCCCACAGTTCTAACTGCTCCATAGCACCCATCTCAGAAGCCGTTACAGCCCCGTCAGGCGATTTTATAGGGAAGGAGAATACCTTAGTACTGGGCGACATTAAATCGTCTTCTACGGGGACTCCTGCGGCCTCAAGCACTGCACACAACGGGTCTCTTGAGTCTGCTCGTACTGTTCTAATGTACTGCTCTGAATATCGAGGGTGGATGCCACTAGCGCTATCAACCAACTGGCTAACAGTACCACTAGGCTTAACGGCGGTAATAGCAGTAGAAACTTTAATACCAAGAATACTAGCCCATCGTCTGTTTGTTTCGATGGCTTCTTCTCGTAGTTCTGTGAGCCACGTCTTAAGTACACCCTTGTCTCTCCTTCCCGACATTGTCGGATGATCCATAATGCCTGTTAAGCTAACGCCCAACAAAGCCTCTTCTTCTGTATTGTTCTTCCAAATTTTTCTTAAGTATCTAAAGTCGGTAAGGGTAGCTTGTAAAGTTCCAAGGATAGTCGCAACACGAACTTTCCGTTTGAGGTCTGAGAGACTATCGGACGACCGGACAACAACCTCTGATAAATTACAGAATTGGTAGGGTCGAAGGATAATTTCGGAGCATGGATTAGTTCCAAAATCATAGGTAGCATCTCTTCGCTCGTTTTTTGCAGCTTGTTTTTGACTTGCAATCCTAGAGAAGACTCCGCGCTCTCCTGATTTTGATTCATATAAACTTGTCCATTCATTTAAAAAGGCTTCAAAATCTGGCTTTTCTGTGTAACACGCAGAGTTGTTAGCTAGTCCTCGTTGCGGATTATCGATGTACCATTCGCCCGACTTGCATCGTCTGAGTCTGTCGTCAGTGAGATTAGACAAACTGATGAGAGCGCTTCTCCTAACCCCACCAACGACGACGATCTGTGCAATCTTACAGCAGATATCGTGGCATTCAATTGAGGAGAGCCTACGGCCATGAGCTTCCCTAAAGACTTCAATGGTGAAGTTAAACAAATCGACAAGAGGTTCTGGACCAGATGCTCTACCGCCGAAGGTTTTAAGTGTGGACCCTGCAGGTCGTACTCCAGATACGTCCCACTTTGGAAGCTGACCCGAATAGAGCAAGCTAATAAGTTCTCTGTAGGCTTTAGCCCATCCAATTTTGCTGTCAGCGACGTGTATAACGGTATCGGTTTCATGAAATTCCTCCGCAACTTCTGGTAGTTTAGATACGTACTGACGCTCAACACTAAACCCTACGCCTGTACCGCACATCAGGACGTACATCATTTCGTCAAACGCTTTGGGGTGATCGATAGGCATGTAACTACAGTTGAAGCCAGCAACATTATCACGATCCAGCGCTTCACCTGCTGTCATCAAAGCCCTCATACTAGGCATAACATCTAAGCTATGAATGTCTGCGAACATTCCGTTAGCATCTTCTAGAGTAAGCTTACCCTTCTCAACCCAAAAGTTTAAGTATCTGTCGATTGTTTCTTCCCAAGTTTCTCGTCGCTGCTCTTCTGGTAGATATCGAGCGTATCGAGATTTATGGATATATTGCTGATAAGCATCCATCATTCTTCCCCTCTAAAATAGTACTTCACTTGTTTTCGCTTAGGAGGTTTTTCTCCCTTACGCTTAAATTTCTTTTTACGATTGAACTTATCTGTTCGTTCTTGTTTTCTATCCGCTTTCATCGTCATTTCTTTTTGTTATGTCTATCCAATCATCAGGAATACTATCTTCTGAAAACCACCTAAAGCCCTTTGAAGATGCCCACTCAGAGTGAGATCTTTTTGTACCGTCTTTACGACGCTTGGCTTGAGGCATAGGTGCTTCTGGATCTGCAAACAAAAAGACAAGCTCTACATTATCAGGAAGAGCCTTAGCAATCCACACATATTTATTGTATTCGTTATGATCCCAGAAGCGCCCCTTTGCTTCTAGATATATTTTCTTGCCGTCAAGGTCTTTTATGAAGTCGGGATGATAAGTGTGTTCAACAATATATTGAATCTTTTCTGTATGAAAGCTCCACTCATTAAGGATTCCTGAGTGCAGCTTGTACTCCCAGTTGGAGTCATACCCAACAACAACATTCTTTTCTTGCGGTCGTTTAGCTCTACGCGCTCTTGCACCGCTTTTTATTTTTGGTTTCAATGTAACACTCTACTCTCTGTTTGCTCGTTAAAGTAAGCTTCTAACGCCTCATAAATAGTCATCAACATATCGTCGTCAACATACTTATTTTCAATGATGCTTGTAGCGCAGAGACATATTAATACTTCAATGGGTATGTTTCCATTCATCTAAAGTCCGCTAAGTTATAGGACTCCACGTCACGCAGCGGGGCCTCTTTTATTTTTTGTTTTAGCCTTCTTTTTATCCAGCGCGGACTAAACAAAGAATTTTTTATAGTCTTCTGGTCCCAGTAGTAAGCATGCTCTGGTACATAAGACTTGTATTCTTTTGCTGAAATCTTAGCGGCTTCTTCTTCAGGTACTACAGTCTTCAGCCACTGCAAGAAAACATCTATTGTTTTTTTATTTATTTTTTTAGATAGCTTTCGGTTCATATTCTTCTACTCTTGGAGCAGCCTCAACATGTGTCAAGTATGTAATGCCGTTTGCATACTTAAATCCACGCAGGCCTTGACCATCGTTCGCATCTTTGTAGCAATCAAACTTATACGGACAGTAGCTACAGTTTTTGTTTAATTTCATGTTGCCTTTCTTACCGTCTGGTACAGACTCGTAACATCGCGGAGGAGGCGTGTTAAGTTTTAAGGCTTCTTTAATGTTTTTAATGCGTGTATTTATGTTTGGCTTGTCTAGGTCTTCAGGCTGATAAAAACAAAGCTCACCACTTTCTTTGTTGATAACAAGGAAGCCACCTTGATCTGTTTGCTCTGCCTCTTCGTAGCCAGCAAGCTGTGACATGTAGCCAAATGGATCATCTTCAGGAAGGCGACCATCCTTAAACTTATTAAATGCGATGCGAGATGCAGTCTTTACATCAACCACTTCGCCATTAATCTTACAGTCGATGTGACCTTTGATGCCCTTTACAGTTACTTCTTTTTGTTCATCAGTTACTGTGTGGCCTGCAGCGCGAACAAGCATTAATACTATCTCTTCAAGTATATGCCCGTACAAAAACTTAATTTGCGTTGCACCGTCTGCAACAAAAGAGTTTGGTTCAGCCTTGCTTTCGTACCACAGCTGTCGCATGGGCTTGCCGATATTAGACATCCGCAAAGTAAACTCAGAGTTTCTTTCGGAAGGTTTGGACCATTCTAAAATAGAAGATTTGATACGACCCATAGTCATGTCTAGATCTTCTTCATTTAAATTAAATTGCTTTCCTTGAGATAATCCTGACAGTTGAGAATATATATCATTAACAAGATTTTTTAGTTTCATTTCCTATGCCTTACGAAACGACACTTGCGCGTTTCAGAGTTGTAGTGAAGGTACTGAACACCAAGATCTTTCTGCTCTGTTGTCTTGGCAGATAGTCTACCATCTTTATAAGACTTTACATCAATAAGTTTAATTTGCCCTTCAGGGTCTAGAGCTATAATGTCAATAGGCCCAGTACAGCCACAGTTTTTAAAGACGTGATAACCATTATCCCATAACCAAGTAACTGCGTAATGTTCTGCAAGGTCTCCGATTCTGCTTGGATCATGTTTTGTTTTCATCTATTCCCCCAAATAAGTCATATTGTAATTTTGATGTTTCATCTTCTTCGTAGCCTTGATAAAGATAATCTTTTTCGGCTTGGGTTTTTTTCCTATGGCAGATAGCGCAAAGAACAATACATTTTTCTAATTCAGACATCATGTTTTCCCAAGTGCGTCTATGACCTTGAGAAAGCTTAAATTTTTTTTGTGTTCTATCTATATGATCTAAATCTAAAGCTTCGGGGCTTTCGTTATATCCGCAAACAGAACATCCTTTTTTAAGTTTATAATTTTCTATAAACTTTTTTCTTCTAAGGCGTTCGTAATAATTATTAGTGAGTTTCACTCCAGTTGTCCCCTATTTTGTATTCGCCATCTAAATCACAAAACAATGAAAGCATATATCCTGCTTCTTTGATAGCGTCTACTCCAAGCTTCCCCAGTTTTTCTGCCTGATCTTCACGTACTTCTATCTGCCATTCATCGTGGACATTGCAAACAAAGTAAGCATCAAGATTATGCTCTTTAATTTTTTCATTAAGTACAATCATTGCTTGCTTCATAACAATAGCACCAGCACCTTGCAACAAAGTATTTAGTGCAGCATGCTCTGATCGCACAAACAGCTTTCGACCGTCTAGCCCCTTGAGGTGGCCGCGTTTAGACGCTCTTCCAACTCTGTCCTTAAGAGTTTTAAATGCAGGTCTACTATCGAAGAAAGATTGTCTAAGTCTCTTACCGTGTTCTGCGTTTCCTCCAACCACTGATCCAAGCTTTGCATCTCCTGCTCCGTATAAGAGTGCATAGATGAAAGTTTTTGCCTGACTTCTTGATTCAAGCCCCGCAGCCAGCTGATTTGCTGTGTGTATGTCTCCGTGCAATATTTCATTTTTAAACTCCTCATCTTTCATGTAGTGAGCAAGCATTCTAAGTTCAAGACCACTAGCATCAATACCTACTAGCTTGTAGCCCTTAGCTACAGTCCAGCAGGCTCGACACTCCTTACCATAAGGTGAAACAACACTAGGAACCTGCGCCATATTAGGTCCGTTGTGCGTCATGCGGCCTGTGATAGTGCCGTTAGGATTAACATAGCCCCTAACCCTATCATCGTTGTGTATTTCTTTTAACCATGAGTTTACTTGTGCTAGTCGCTTTTGAAGTAACAAGTACTCAGCAATAAGATTGGCTTCGGGTATGTCTTTAATTTTACTTAAAGTAGATTCATCTACAATTGGCTGACCCGTAGGCGTAAACTTTTTAGGCTTCCAACCAAAGTCGATAAGGTATTCGCCTATTTGTTTACGTGAGCCAAGATTAAAAGGAACTTCTTCGATGCGGGTAACTTTGCGCTTGATAGATATTTCTTCGTATTCTTCTTGAGATAAGCGGCTTTTCTTGTCAGAGCCATCTATCTTTGCCATCTTAGATAGCGCTCCAGACTTAGTGAACTGTGCATGTAGCAACGTTTTTATTTTCTTAGGTCTGAAAGTCTTTTGAACTTCTTTCTCTACTTCTGATAGCCGTTGAGTAAACTCAGCAACCAAAAGCGATGCAGCCTTTACGTCTAGTAAGAAGCCTCGCTCTCTTTGTGTTGCAATAATCTTTAGGGCTTCGTGTTCTATATTGACGCTTTCCCTACTAAACCCACGGGACTCATACTTTAACTTGTCAAATAGCTTTGCATTTAGCACTGCGTCGTTACGGCAATACGTCAGCATTTCGGGAGTGTACTCACCAAACTCAGTATGGTCGATCTTCTGCATACCAATGCGATAGCCCCAAGACTCAAGGCTATGACCACCCTCACGTGTAGGATTAAACAATCTTGAAAGAACAAGAGTGTCAATAATCTTTTTGTTTTCAGTAAGGTCTACATTGTGTATTTTCTTTATAGCTGGCAGATCATAACCAATAATATTATGACCTATTAGTTTGTCAGCCGTAGAAAGATAAGCAAGCCCCTCAACAATTTGAGAGGGGTTGTAAGTTTTAGTTTCGCCTGAGTCAGCATCTACTGCAGCAATGCACCAGATTTTAGTAGGCTCAAGACTATCAGCTTCAATATCAAAGACTATACTTTTCATAATTCTAATTGTTCTTCATCTATTTCTTCTTCGATCTCAGATAGCCGCCCTGTATCTTTGTTGTACAGCAAGTGGGTAGCTACTCCGACATCCCCTGTGTATCTAGACTTTAAAACTCGTACCCTTGTCGTCGAAGCCTCAACAGGATCATCTGACTGCTGGTTGCGCTCCAAAGATATAACACAGTCAGAAAGCTGTGCAATGCTTTGCGAACCTCTGAGATGGTTGAGTCCCGTTTCAATACCATTTTCATGACCGCGATTCCCGTCAACTCTTCTAAGGTGAGAGACAAGTATTAAACCTACGCCCGTCTCTTCTACTAAAGTCCTGAACTGATGCATGATGGTATCAATGTTTCTACGTTCATCGCCGTCAGAGGTCATGGACAATAACATGTGTAAGTGATCAAAGACAATCCATTTACACTCAAGCCCCATTGCCATGAAGCGCAGCTTGCTAAATACACTATCAACATCATTCATGCCAAGATGGGCGTGAACAAATACCCTGTTCTTGTTATCGCCATCGTACAAGATGTTAAATAGTTTATCTAACTCTTCTTCATTAAACTGCGCTCGAACACTGTCAATATGCAACTTGGCGTTAGCTTCGATAGAAAGAATACCGTCAACGGTACGCCTCCAATCTTCTTCAAGTGCAATGACTCCGACGTTGTCTGCAGTGTTAGTGATTAACCAATGCTCTAGCTCTCGTGTAACACTAGACTTACCAAGACCCGTACCGCCCGTCAAAGTGATCAACTCGCCTTGACGTAAGCCCTCAAGCTTATCGTTAAGTCCCTGCCAAGGGTAAGGTATTGCTTCTTTACGTTCGCGCTTCTTGTAGTTCTCACGCTCTTCAGAGACGTTTAAGATGCCTGAAGGTGTATATACCTTAGAAGCCCACCAAGCAGCCACATAAGCTTTGTGCTGACTTTGCTTGAGCATTTCGTTAGCATCTTTAAAGTCATTAGGTAGTGAGAGTATTCGAGCCTTACCGGGTTTAAGAATACGAGCAACTTTCTTTGCAGCTTCTCGACCAACCTTGTCGTTGTCAAAGTTTATAACAACTGTGTCGAATGATTCGATAAATTCAAGATTCTCTTGTATATCTCTTGCCGCACCGGAAGCACCGCTCTTAATTGAGACGACCGGCCATTTGCTTCCCAAGAGTTCGTATGCTGCCATAGCATCGCACTCACCTTCAGTAACAGTAATAAACTTACCACCTGTTTGCGCGATCTGTTGTCCAAAAAGTCCTGTTCCTTTAGGTGAACCAATCCAAGTAAATGTTTTGTTACTACGGCGTATCTTTGTAGCAACCTCTTCGTTGTTTATGTAAGCGGGATAGTGATGCTCAGTGATGTTTCCTTCTGAGTCTTTGACGGCTCTAACGCCATAAATCTTTGCAGTATTAAGTGAGATTTGTCTGTCTGTCAGTGCATGATAAACACTGTTATTTGTAAAAGGCATATTGTCATTGGATCGTTTGTAACTAGAAAAGTCTGCCACGTTCCCTCCCATTGCAGATTCGTAGTCTTTAAAAAATGAATCGCAACTAAAACATTTTGCAGATCCGTCAGAGTTAATGGAGACAGGGTCACTGCCTCCACAACTAGGACAGGGCTTGTGGTACTCCACAAAGTCGCCCATGTTATTCCTCCGTTTCTTCTTCCTCCGAAGCAAGTGCATCGTCAGTTAAAAACTCTTGAACTTTAGAATGCAAAGCAACGCAAGCTGCTTGAGCAATAGTAATACGATCTTCTAAAGCGCGAACATCGTTCTCCGCACCAAGCAAAAGCTGAAAAGCTTTTTGTCCTTCTGGTGCAAGTAAATAAACGTCATACTTTTTATCGTCGTGTACATAAGTTGCGGTAGTCATTAAAGTTCATCCTCATCATCAAGCGCATCAAATTCATCGCCATCAGCGACACCATATTCAACTAACTCTAAAACCTGCATAGCTTTAAAGTCAAGCCCTTTGTACACAGTACCGTTCCAAGTAGACTCCCACTCGTTGTAGTGTACTCGTACTTTAGAGCCATTACCTACGTTTGTATCCATAGGATTTTTGTTGCGGTCCACAAGACGTGGTGCGGGGTTTGGCTCACCACTTTTCTTGCGAGTTTTTCGTTTAATAATTAAAGCTGGACCCTCGTCCATATCTTTAACTGTAAAACCTCGTGACCTGAATGAGTCAGCAACGTCGTCACTTACGACTAGGTTTACTGAATACACAGGTTCGAATGTTGTGTTGGGTGTTGTAACTGAAGCCCAGTAAGCTACGCCTTCAACAACTGCCATGTTTTTCTCCTTTAGGATTTACTAAATAAAAAGTCTATGTATCTAGGTATACAATTGTATACGTAAGATTCGTTTAGTTCTTTCTGATCTTTCTTACTTTGAAGATTGATCCAACTAATAAAGTTTCGTAAAGCTCTTTCGCTAGGCAGCTTAGTACCTAACGAAAGAACAAACGCTTTACACAAAGCATCTTCGATTAAAATAAATTCTTCATCTTTCACCATACCTCCTATAGTGCGCCACCAGTTATGGTCGTTAGCTTTATAGTATCTAAAAGCAAATTAAATCTTTCGACTTCAATGTCTGAAAAGATCGTAAGGTCTTCCCCCGTATCAACAACAAGGATAAAGGGATGTTCTGCTTCTTCGTTAAATTTTTCAAGAGCTTCAAAGACTTTTTTCTTTAAAGTCATTTCAGGATCTTTAGAAACATTACCAAAATTACCTTGTACTATTTTCAAAATCTTCTCCTAGCTTTAAAGCTTTTAAGGATTGTATCATTACACTGCGAAGTGGTCAACACCAAAATCTGTGAACAAGTACGCAGGATCAACAACGAGATTGACACGATCAATATCAGAACGATCCGCATCAAAGCAACATTGCTCAAACAAACTATAGGACTGACCGTCCCAAGGTTTAGCACTTGTGTGATAAAAGCAAGCTGACTGAAGATCAATCAACTCATCTGGTGTTAAGTCAATATACTTTTTAATCTTTAAGATATATGCAGCAGCACGAGGACCATGATTAGGATCATAGTTTTCATTGTGTCTGCAAGAATCATGAAGATACGCAAAGTATTTAAAGAGCATTGGATTTAAGTTATAGTTGTCAGCTATACGTAATCCAGCATTCATAACATTAAAGTAATGTTGCTCACCATGAATGTCAGAGTAAAAGAAAGGGTTATCCTGTTTTAATTTATCAATTAGATTTTGCACCTAATACCTCAATTGTTTTACACAAATACCATTCAGCTTTACGCAAATCTTCAATTCCATTTTTATATTTCCAACGATGAAGATATTTATGGCAGTTACCCATACAATAAGAAACGAAGCCATCGTCGCCTAATTGCTGCTTAATGTAATCAATTGCTTCGATACTACCTTTGTTATAATGAGCAGGTTTGTTTACATTATCTAAAACTTTTGTAAGTGAATCCCACTCTGCTGGCGTAATCTTATCTATACTCATTTTTAACTCCTGTCATGTCAACGTATTTAATATTTTTACTATCAGAATAAAATGTAACTTCTATTACACGAGCATACGGATAGTCTGCATCTCCAGAAATAAAACGATAAGTTTCTTGGTTCATTTACTTTTCCTATATTATATTTACATATTCATCATTGATAATTGTTTGCACATGAATATATCCTTCAGGCCAATACGTATACGACTCTTTAAGTGCCTTCGCTGCTCTATGTATTGACGCTTCAAAGTGTTCAAACATTCCTAGCTCTTCTTTGTAATACCAAAATGGTATGCGTAACACTGGCTCTGCTGGTCCATTGTATTCATAATAAACAATTATTTCTGCATCGTTACTAACAGGCCCGTCGTTACCAAACATTTTTGTGTGATCATTTTCAGGTTGTTTCATTTAAGCCTCCAACAATTGAACTAAATGTTCCGCAGTTAATATCTCATGCGTAGATAAAAAAGGTATTGGACCATTTAAGTCTTCTTCATAAAGTTGATTGGCAAATTTTTTTGCTTCATCTTTAGAAGAAAACCAATACAAGTCCCCCGCGTCTACACTCCAGACTGTTATTCCCATCCTGTAAACACCGCACAGTAGTCAGTCTTTTTAAGCTTGTCACCTTTACCAACATAAACAGGATAAGAGTCTAGATTTCTAATAGGTTTGCCGTGTGTCTTAATAATATACTCGACACCGTCTTCAGCTTTAAAATCTCTAAGACGCTTTACAACTCTCCATATACCAATAGGAACATCCCAGTTGTGTTTTTGAATGTAATATTTCATAAGCTCTCCAAATAAAAAAGGCGGGGCATTTCTGCACCCGCCAAGACACGTCCCACTCGGACAAACTAATAAGCACCTCGCTGCACTTGCCTTAGTATTTCATACACTTCGGTACTGCTAAGCTTAAGTTCTTTGAGGTCTTTTGATAATGACGTATAGTCGGGGTTAGGTTTAAGGTATACGTGAAACTGTATTAGACCTTGTATTTGTTTACCCTGATTCATTACGACACGTTAATAGCAATTACTAAAGAAGCTAATGGTGATAAAGCAAATAAAAGAACTGCATAAATTACTAATGTTCTGTACATGATTTTCTCCTTACGCTACTTGCTGCCAAACAGTTGAGTTAAGAGTCTTACGAACTGTATCTTGTCGCTTGTGGCGAACAGATGCGATGTTCACTTCAGAAGCTTTACGTGCTGCTGGAGCATGCGTAGACCAATCAGTAAGAGTATTATACACTGCCCAACGATTCCTGCCAAGGCGCTCACGATACTCAGGCCACTTGAGCCATAGATAGTTTAGACCGCTATTGAATCTTGGAAGGCCGTCAAAGATATCTGCCCATGTTATTGCACCATCAGCGACAAGAGTCTTAACTTGCGGTAAACAACCAGCTGCTTCAGCAAAGATAAACATAACCTGTGACTCTAATACGTCTTCCTTAGCCCAAGCATGCCACGTCTCTTGCTCTTCTTGGAAGAAGTCTAAGGCTTTAACAATCAAACGTGAGCCATGCTCAATGTCTAGATTCTTAGTATGTCGAGCCTTAAACACTGTAATCTCACCTTTGCTAAACACCTGAAGGTTTAGGCAAGCAAACTGGTGGGCTGCAACAGACATCATGAAAGGCCATGAACTGTCGAAGGATGTAATACCTAGCAAGACTAGTGAGGCATTGTCGCCGTCAGGAGTCTGATAAGTATGATTAGGTAAAGTATATTTTACGAAGGTACGACTACCGTCGTGACTAGTTTGGATCTCTTCGCGGATACCGTCAGTATTTAAATTACTGCGAAGAATGATTGCACGTTGAGCATCAATAAGCTTCTTGGGTGCAACAGCTTGATAGTTGCTGCCATGAATACCAAGCTCTGCTCCGGTGTCAGTACGATAAACAACACGCTTGCTTGCTTCTTGCATGTCGGCACCATACTCAGCAATAGGATAGAACAAAGGCGCAGTGCTTACATCGAAGTCAGCGGGGCCATAGCCCTCGAAGATTGATGCTTCTTGATTACCAAAAAATGAAACGACGTTTGACATAATAGTCTCCAAAGTTAAGTTTACTTTACGTGTTCGATAATAACCTTAGTTGTATCGAAGTTATAGCACAACAGACAGTCCATACATTTCTGCCCAGTGCAGTTTGTTTCGCCAGCATACGACTCACTGACGTTATTGAATACGCGATGAAAGCCACGAGGTGGTTTATTCATTACGTTATCAATGCTTGGATTGCTATAAATAAGAATCATATTGTCAGGCACAGCGTCTAGATTAGGCCTAACAATATCAATACGCTTAGTCCACAACGCAAAGGTAGTATTAGGATAAGCGCTGGCAATGTCACAGAAGTTTAAAAAGTGTTTAACATTTATTAACTCACCATGACCATGAAAGCGTACATAAGCTGCGTTGATGGGTGGTACAGTAATAGGTCCATCACTAGCAAGTATATCGCTGTTGCGCTTGAACGAAGGTACACAGTTCTTTCTAAAAGTATTTAGCATGCTCATGCTGTAACACTTTTTACAAATACTATTAGAATTACTTTTAGTGTACTCTTGCTGACAAAAAGGATTACTGGTGGTATCAGTATCAATAGCCATCAAACCCTGCAGCTTGCCAGACATAACACTAGGTCGAACGATTGGGATCATATACAACCTCCTCTTTGACGATACGAACACGCTCACCATCTAATTTATATTGATTACAAAAGAACTTTGCACTATCTAAAGTACTGTACCAGTCAGAACCATCATCAGATCTAGGTATCCAGTCTTGTAAGTAATCATCATACTTTTGTACATTAAACCAAGTATCAATAGCCATATTATTCCTCATGTCGATACAAATCGTTATCAGCTATCCAGTCTATAAGCTTATCAATTTGATGGTCTGTAAGACTAGAAAGAATACAAGTACCTAAGAACGCTACACGATCAAGCTCAATAAACTTATCGTAAGGATCAAAGCTGTATTGTATTTCAAGATCAACAAGTAACTCCCAATCAGGGATTAGTACTTCTCTCATAAAGATAAATCTCCTTATCTACCCTTCTTTACATTACCCGAACCTAATTGCTTAACGTTACTAGTACCCTGTAAAGGCTACTATTCCTCCATGTGAGCCAAAAGTTATGTGTGGCAGTAACCATCAGGCTCGATGGCTACCCATATACTGCACCACTTAACTACAACTGTGTCTTCAGCAATCATCTGAGCAACAGTCCTTCTAAAAGTTAAATAAGACTTTACTGTGTCTTGTTGTTCGAACTTTCTTTTAAGTGAACGCTGTTGTGCTTTAGTTAGCTTTGCCATTACAACCTCCATAAAAAAAGGGGCCGAAGCCCCATACACTCTAGATGCTAGACGGTACACTTGGTATATTACTACTCGCAAGTTTAGACTCAAGCTGATCAATGCGCTCAAGCAACATACGAATTCTGTTGTCCTTACTTTCATTTTCTTCATTAATCTTTTGGTCAATGACATTAAGAAGAGCGCTAAGACTTAGACTTCTTACAATATCTAATACATCAACATACTCTCGCTCAATGACGTGATCGACAATATCTTTAGCATAGATACTGCTGTTACTTGCAGCGTCTATAACATCTTCAACACCATCAAACTCTACAGTAATCTCGTCTGCGTAATCACTAAGATCAACGTCAACAGCTATCCAACCAGTGAAATGTGCCATATGTATATCTCCTACTTAAGATTGTTTAAGAACTGATTCACAGTTCCAGAAAAGTTAGACCCTTTCTCATTAAACTCTACGAGGTCTTTTATATAAAGCTCTTCGGGCAATGACCCTTGAGCGGTAGCGGCCTCAACAATTTGATTCCACTCATCGTCTGTGCCGTTAGCAAAAACACTACGGCACACTCGATCCCAGATAGGTTTGCGAAAAGATTTAGGATGTACAATCATTTAGCCTCCTAAACTAATTTAAGTAAGTCACGTTCGGCTGGTGATAACACCATGCCATCTTCAGTTTCTGGCGCTATCTTCAAGCGCTTAGTAAAAAAAGATTCACACTCTTTTTCACTGCCTTCAAAGATAACCTCAGAAGTGGAGGCTGGATTGTGATTCAACCACCAAACGACTACGAAGTTTTGCTCTTGCATGTAACACCTCCTCGACTTCACATTGACGACTGTCGGGCTGTTCATCTTGATGCGCCCCACAGATAAGACAAAACGGTATTTCTCTACTCCAGATATACCATTCATCACACTCACAGTCCCAGTAATTTGGATTTGTTTTAATCATAAACTACCTCCAAACATGTAACCCATGACAAAACCAAAACACATAAAACCAATACACAAAATACCAACAACAATCAGGTCTTCACTCATCACGCTCTCCTTAAGCTACTATGCTTCCCAAGTACAACTTCCATACATAAGGCTCAGACTGAACCCAGTAATGATCAGCGTCTTTATCAACGCCCCACATCGCCAAGGCATCAAAGCACATTTGATCAATCGTGCCACCAGACATTTCAATACGGTCACCATCAAAAACAAACGTCATCGCCATCACACTCTCCCTAGTCCTCTTTAGATTTAAAAGCCTTTCAAAAGCCAAAGGCTTTTAAATCTAAAGAGGACTAGACGCCCTCTCCTAGAATTACATTTAATCTATTAGCACGTTCCTTCAAATACTTTTCTTTATGAACTTCATAGTATTCTTGAAACTGCTCGTTATCCATCAAGGCAGTTATAGATAATATATCTACATCAGGATTAGAATTTTGAATGCGTTCAAGCATCTTCCATTCCTTTGAGGAATATCTAGAGTTCATAAATTGGAGCCTCCACAGTTACGGTATAACCTAGATTTTTAATTACGTAGATTGCTTGCTTGGTCAGCGTTTTAGTACCAGCTAACTCTGCAAATAATCTAGCATCACTACACACTGGATAGATAACATCGTTACCATACACAGCTTTAATCTTGATTTTAATTTCTTTCATATTAGAATCCTCTAGAGATATAAAAAACCCCGCACGAGGCGGGGCTTGAAAGTCCAGTAATAAATTACTGGAGGCTTGTCAGAAGAACATTTAGCGCCTGCGTTAATTCTTCGATCTGCTTGCCCTGAGCCGCTACGACTTGCTCGAGGTCAGTCTTTTTAGGCGCAGGAGTCTTCTTCGAAGACTTCGCGGGCGACTTAGTTTTCGTGGGCGTTGAAGCCGTAGGCTTGGTCTTGATCATCGCAACCAGTTCCTTCGGAACCTGCTTGCATTTGAAGTACTTCTGTACTTCAGCGTGAGTCATCTGAGTATTCGATTCCAAATACTTGCGATAGAATATCGCCTTGAACATTCTGATCGAGGCCCAAGACCCTTTAGGGGTCTTATCGTGCAAGGCCGCCATGTGAGCTGCAACTCCGCTAAACTGCTTTGCAGTTGCAGGACGGTTTCCATCGATTGAGGTATAATCAAAATTACTCATAAGTAAATCTCCAAGTGGTCGAATTTTTTCAGGCCGGTCAAGCCAGCCAGACTTTTGGGTGAGGCAGCCCTTGTAAGTCTTTTAAGCCCCCTCATAAATGAGGGGGGCTTTAAAAGACGTCAAGGGCTGTTTCGCCTTTTTCAGATTCTAAGATTTCTTAGGTAACCCCAATGGTTTACTTTACAAGTTACTGAGATATTTATAGTTTTTTGAGTTTTTAGAAAACTTCTAAGAAGTTTTTTAAAAACTTTGAAGATGGAAACCAAAATCTTGGGAGGTTGACAAGCCCTTTAAAGTATGATTATACTTTAAAGGGCTTGTCAAGTTAGGGAGGGAGAGCTAAAAGTCTTCCAAGAAGACTTTACAGGCGCATAATATGCGAGAACTACCAAGGCTTAAAAGTTTTCTTAGGAAAACTTTCGTGGGCGGGGCAGGTGGCCATACCCCCCACCACCTATA
>VMHT01209459.1_pt1 | contig 16909 bp, 15 predicted proteins | sample 4693611 | NCBI WGS metagenome assembly VMHT01 (sample SAMN12280063, study PRJNA550983) | marine metagenome | isolation source: seawater sampled from same location over 5 years 0.02-0.2 micron viral filtrate | place: USA: collected off the coast of southern California halfway between the port... ...
AAGATATCGTTAGATGGTCTTTAAATACTATGATCGAAGCAGAAGAGTATGGTATTAATTCATCAAACGCTTCTAGCCTAAAAGATTCAGAAAACCCACAAATCAAAAGATTAGTAGGTTCTGAAGGTGAATTAGGTGCAGCATTTGGTTTAGACAACGAATGGAGCTTAAGAATTATCGAGCAAGTTGGAAATTACGGTGAAAGCTATAAAAAACACATAGCTGATACAGGTATTCTACCAAACAGAGGTCCAAATCAACTATGGACTAAAGGTGGAATTCTTTACGTACCACCTGCAAGATAATTGCTAATAAAATAGAAAGGGCTGGATTTTTCCGGCCCTTTTTTTTATTCTTCATAAAATGAATTTAAAAAATTTTAAAATAGATTTTAAAAATAAAAAACGTTTAATCCCTCAAGTTCTTACTATTTCTTTTATATTATTAGTTATAAGTTATTTTTCTTATAATGCTCAAATTAATATGGGCAATAGAGGTATATCATTTGGTTATGGATTTTTAAGTCAAGAAGCTTCTTTTGATATTACTTTTTCAATGATTGACTACGATGGCTCTTATTCATATGGTAGAGCTTTTTTAGTTGGTTTACTCAACACACTCTTAGTTTCAATAATCGGAATTATTCTTTGTACAATACTTGGTGTAACTATCGGTATTGGTCGTTTATCACAAAACTATTTAATTGCAAAAGCAGCTGAATGGTATGTAGAGATATTTAGAAATATACCTTTATTATTACAAATTTTCTTTTGGTACTATGGAGCGTTAAGACTTTTACCATTACCTGAAAATGCTATTAGTTTAAATGATATTTCATATTTAACTATTAAGGGCTGGTATGTGCCAAAATTTTTATGGACAAATTTTTCAATCTTCTTTTCTTCTGTAATAATTTCAATAATTGCAATATTTTATATTTTTAAATACGCTAAAAAACAAAGAGAAGAAATTGGAAAACATGTACCTGCAGGTTTAATTTCTTTAGGATTGATAATAATTTTACCTGCACTTACTTTTTTGATTGGTGGTGTAACTTTAAATTTTCAATACCCAGAACTTAATAAACTTTCGGATACAGTTTATAATTTTAAAGGTGGTGTCAGTATAATACCTGAATTAATTTCTCTAGCTTTAGCTTTATCAATGTATACAGCAACATTTGTAGCTGAAAATGTTAGGGCTGGTATTGAAGGTGTAGGAAAAGGTCAAAAAGAAGCTGCGGCAAGTATTGGTTTAACAAGAGGACAAATTTTAAAATTGGTTGTAATGCCTCAAGCTTTAAGAATAATTATTCCCCCAACTACTAATCAATATTTAAACTTAACAAAAAATTCTTCTTTAGCGGCTGCAATTGCTTATCCAGATATTGTTCTTGTTTTCGCTGGCACAGCTTTGATGCAAACAGGCAGAGCTATTGAAATTATATCAATTACGATGGGTACTTATTTATTTTTAAGTTTAACAATCTCAGTTCTAATGAATTCGTACAATAAAAAAATGGCTATCAAGGAAAAATAATAATGATACAAATTTTAAAACCTAACCGTGATAATTTAAACACTTCTTTAAGTATCGGATTGCCTTTAATTTTTCTTTCTTTTGTAGATTTTTTTGGAAGTACATTTTTAAATACAAATATAACTTGGTTTTTACCAAATACTTTGAGCTACTTTTTTCCATTGATAATAGGTGCTATTGGCTTGTATTTTATTAGAATTGAATACAGCGGAATTAGAATTTTAGATAATTTTAATAAAAACGTCAATTCCACATCTTTTAATGCTGTTCTAACTTTATTAATAATATTTATACTCTTTAAGTACACACCACCTTTGTTAAATTGGTTAATTTTTGATGCTAATTTTTCAGGCTCTGCTAAAGAGGATTGTACAAGTGATGGAGCTTGCTGGGTCTTTGTAAAAGTTTGGTTTAAAAGATTTATGTATGGAATGTATCCTAATCCAGAACAATGGAGAATAAATGCAGCTTTTCTAATTTTATTTGTTTTGATTGGAGCTGCTTTTTTTGCTCCTGCTAAATATAAAAAGTACATAATTTTATTCATGCTTTTTATTTATCCGATTATTGGGATTAAATTGATTTCAGGAGGTATTTTTGGATTGAAATGGATTGAAACTGGAGCTTGGGGAGGTCTTTCTCTAACTTTAATAGTTTCTGCTTTTGCTTTAATTTTATGTTTTCCTATTGGTATGTTTTTAGCATTAGGAAGAAGATCTGAACTTCCAGTTATAAAATATTCATCCATAGGATTCATTGAAATTTGGAGAGGTGTTCCTCTTATTACTGTTTTATTTATGTCAGCTGTTATGTTTCCAATGTTTTTACCTGATGGAACATACATGGACAAGTTGATGAGAGTTATTATAGCGATTACTTTATTTGAAGCTGCCTATATGGCTGAAGTCATTAGAGGAGGCCTTCAGGCACTTCCAAGAGGTCAGTATGATGCTGCCAAGTCATTAGGAATGGGATATTGGAGAATGCATTTATTAGTTATTTTGCCCCAAGCGTTAAAGTTAGTTATTCCTGGTATTGCCAATACTTTTTTAGCTTTAGTAAAAGATACACCATTAATTTTTGTAGTAGGGTTGCTAGAACTTGCTGGTATGATAGGTTTAGCAAAAACAAATCCAAAATGGCTAGGAATGGCAATAGAAGGTTACGTTTTTGCTGGTTTAGTTTTTTGGGTAATTTGTTATGCTATGAGCAGATATAGCCAAAGATTGGAAAAGAGATTAAGTACAGAAAGATAAAAATATAAGATGAGTAATATAATTGAATTAAAAAATGTCAATAAGTGGTTTGATAAATTTCAAGCACTTAAAGATGTAAGTCTTGAAGTTAAACAACAAGAAAAAATCGTCATTTGTGGTCCATCTGGTTCTGGTAAATCTACATTGATTAGATGCATCAATAGACTTGAAGAACATCAAGAAGGACAAATAATTGTAGACGGTAACGAGATTTCTGAAAAAACAAAAGATATCGAAAAAATTAGAGCTGAAGTTGGAATGGTATTTCAACAATTTAATTTATTTCCGCATTTATCAATTTTAGATAATTGTACTCTAGCCCCTGTTTGGGTGAAAAAACTTCCGAAAAAAAAGGCAGAGGAAATTGCAATGCAAAATTTAAAAAGAGTTCAAATTGATGATCAAGCTTTGAAATTTCCTGGCCAACTATCAGGAGGTCAACAACAACGTGCAGCATTGGCCAGAGCTTTATGCATGGAACCAAAAATAATGCTTTTTGATGAACCTACTTCAGCATTAGACCCTGAAATGATCAAAGAAGTTCTAGATGCAATGGTAGATTTAGCAAAAGGAGGAATGACTATGATTGTTGTTACCCATGAAATGGGTTTTGCTAAAGAAGTTGCTGATTGTATGATTTTTATGGATGAAGGAAAGATTGTTGAAAAAGCTAAAACAAAAGATTTTTTTGATAAACCTAAATCTGATAGAACAAAACTTTTCTTAAGCCAGATCTTATAGCCATTTAGGTATTGGTAATTTTTTATCTTTTAAAAATTCTTTATTAAATATTTTACTTGCATATCTTTTTCCATGGTCACAAAGTATTGTTACTATCGTTTTCCCAGGCCCTAATTGTTTTGCAAGTTTAATCGCTCCAGCAATATTTATACCTGAAGATCCACCAAGTACTATTTTTTGTCTTTCTATCAAATCATATATTTGATTAAGAGCTTCTGTATCATCAGTCTGAAAAGCTTCATCGATCAAGGCTTTATCAAAATTTTTTGTTATTCTTCCATTGCCTATACCTTCCGTTATAGAGCTGCCAATACTTTCTAATTTGTTATTTTTAATATGTGAGTATAGAGCAGATCCCATTGGATCGGACAGCGCTATTTTAATGTCTTTATTTTTATTTTTAAGACCAATTGAAACACCCGCAAGTGTACCTCCTGTACCTACAGCACAGGTAAACCCATCAATTGAACCGGCAGTTTGATTCCATATTTCTTCTGCAGTTGATTTTATGTGAGCCTCTGTATTTATTAAGTTATCAAACTGATTAGCCCAATAAACTCCATTTGAACTAGTTTTATTTAAATCATCAGCAATTTGTTTTGATTGTTTTATATAGTTTTTTGGATTAGCATATGGAACTGCTTCAACTTCTATTAGCTCAGCACCCAATTTCTTTAAAGTTTCTTTTTTTTCAATAGATTGGGTTTTAGGTATTACAATTTTTAGTTTTAAACCGTACTCTTTACAAACAACTGCAAGTCCAATACCAGTATTTCCAGCTGTACCTTCAACAATAGTACCGCCTTTTGAAATTAAATTTCTTTTTAAAGCATTTTGAACGATAAATAGTGCCGCTCTGTCTTTAACAGACTCACCTGGGTTAAAATATTCTGCCTTTCCATAAATATTACATCCAGTTAATTCTGAGGCTTGTTTTAACTTTACTAATGGTGTATTTCCAATTTGAGATATGACTGGGTTCGTATCCATATCATTAAATATATGAAAAATTTCGTACTTTCAATTATTATATTTGCTTTATTTAGCTTTAAATCTTTTGGTCATGTAGATCATTATGCTAATTTTAATTATCTAGAATATGAGTTATTTAGAAATAATAAATCAATAGGTTATCATAAATATGATTTCAAAAGAAAAGGTGAAAATTTAACTATTATTAGTGAAGTAAACTTTAAAATTACAAAACTTGGAGTAGATTTATACAAATATTTTGCAAAAAGTGATGAAAATTATGAAAAAGGAATTTTTAAAAGCTATTCTTCTAAAACGAGACAAAATAAAAAAAATAGATATGTAAATATTAGTGTTAATAAATTAAATGGTGATTTATTAATTGATGGCTCGTCTTATAAAGGGAAAGCAGATAAAAATTTTATTGTAGGCACATGGTGGAATCATGAAATAATAAAAGCTAAAGCACAAATCAGTGGTATTTCAGGAAGAATAATTGATCAAACTGTAACATTTATTGGAAAAGAAGAAATTACAATAGATAATAAAACTTATAAAACACTACGTTTTAATTTTAAATCTTCTGATAACTCTCTTCCTGACAGTAAAAAACTTAATACAGACATTTGGTATGAAGAAGATACTTATCTTTGGGTTAGAGCTGCTTTTAATAAAACTGGTTTTTGGGAATACAGGTTAAAAACAGTAAATTAAATTTTTTTTCCTCTTTTATTTTGTGCAGAAGTCAATAGAGAATATGCTTAATTTTAAGGTTTTTTCTAGGAATAAATATTTTTTTTAGCTATTGCCATATTCTTCATTATGAGGTTTTATATTAAAAAAAAAGGGGTATCTAATGGAAGAAAATTTTAACTTACACTTGGGAAAAAAATTAAGAATGAGACGACTATCCCTTGGTTTAACTCAAACTAAAGTCGCTCAAGCAATCAACGTTACATTTCAACAAATACAAAAATATGAAAAAGGAACTAATGGAGTAAGTTCAAATAGATTAATGCAGTTATCACAATTTTTAAAAGTTCCAATTATTTATTTTTTCCAAGATTACAAAGAATTTAAAGACGCTAGTCTTGATGGAGATATAAACGATGATTTAAATTACTCTTTTTTAAGCAGAACTTTTGCTTCTCTTTCAAGAATTCAAAAAGATAAAATTTTACAAATTTTAAATAATACTTCTAAATTTGAAAAAGTTGGTTAATTGGCTCCTCGGGCAGGACTCGAACCTGCGACCAATTGATTAACAGTCAACTGCTCTACCAACTGAGCTACCGAGGAATAAAAAGCAACATACTTTTTTTGGAAAAATAAAACAACCAAATTTTTATGGAGGTCACGCCCAGAATCGAACTGGGATACAAAGATTTGCAATCTTCTGCGTAACCACTCCGCCACGTGACCAAAATCCATCAATACTAATTTATTTAAAGCATTTATTTATTTTAATAAAGGAAAATCTAACTATTTAAGGTTGTACACCTTTTGATTTAAAGTAAATTACTAATTAATCAAAATATATGGAATTTAAGAAATATAATCATCTTTTGGAAGAAAAAAAAATATCAGAATTTTGGATTAAGAATGATTGTTTTAAACCAAAGAAAAGTAAATCTAATAAAAGATTCTCTATTGTAATACCACCACCAAACGTTACTGGTAGATTGCATATGGGTCATGCATTAAACAATAGCCTTCAAGATGTTCTTGTTCGATTTAAAAGAATGAACAATTTTGAGACTTTATGGCAACCTGGTACAGACCATGCTGGTATAGCGACACAAGCAATTGTTGAGAATAAATTAAAAAATGAAGGAGTTGATAAAAAAAAACTTGGTAGAGATAAATTTATTGAAAAAGTTTGGAAATGGAAAGATGAGTCTGGCGGGATAATTATTGATCAACTTAAGAAAATCGGTTGTTCTTGTGATTGGTCTAAAACTAGATTTACTATGGATGAAGATCTATCAAAAGCTGTTATCAAAGTTTTTGTTGATCTTTATAAAAAGAAATTAATTTATAAAGATAAAAAATTGGTTAATTGGGATACCCAATTACAAACGGCTATTTCTGATTTAGAGGTTGTTCAACGAGATGTACAATCACTTTTATATTATATTGAATATCAAATAGAAAAATCAAATGAAAAAATTACTATAACTACTACTAGACCAGAAACAATGATGGGAGATACGGCAATTGCTGTAAATCCTAAAGATGAAAGATATAAAAAACTTATTGGAAGCAATGTAATAATACCATTAGTGAATAGAACAATAAAAATAATAGGCGATCATCACGCTGATCCCGAACAAGGCACTGGTGCAGTTAAAATTACTCCAGCTCATGATTTTAACGATTACGATGTTGGAAAAAGAAATAAATTACAAATTATTAATGTATTAGAAAAAAATGGAACAATTAATAAAAATGGTATTAAAGAATTTATAGGATTAGATAGGTTTGAGGCTAGAAGGCTTTTAGTTAAAAAACTTAAAGAGAGCGGTAAACTAATAAAAACTGAGTCTATAAAGAACAAAGTTCCTTATGGGGATAGATCCAATACTATTATTGAACCATTATTAACTAAACAGTGGTTTGTGGACGCAAAAAAATTATCAAAAAAACCTATTAAAATTGTAAAAGAAAATAAAACTTCTTTTTATCCAGAAAATTGGACCAAAACTTTTTTTCAATGGATGAATGATATTGAGCCTTGGTGTATATCAAGACAAATTTGGTGGGGACACAGGATTCCTGCTTGGTATGATGATAATAAAAATATTTTTGTAGCAGAAAATAAAAATGAAGCATTAAAATTAGCTAAGAAAAAAAATAAAAAAAAGACTTTTTCACTTAAACAAGAAACAGATGTGCTTGACACTTGGTTTTCTTCTGCATTATGGCCATTCGCAACTTTAGGTTGGCCAAATAAAACAAAAGAACTTTCGAAATTTTATCCAACTTCAGTTTTAGTAACTGGATTTGATATTATTTTTTTTTGGGTAGCAAGAATGCTTATGATGGGTAATTTTTTTAATAAACATACTCCATTTCATAAAGTTTATGTGCATGCTTTAGTAAGAGATGAAAAGGGGCAAAAAATGTCCAAATCCAAAGGTAACGTAATTGATCCTCTTGAATTAATAAACGAATTTGGAGCTGATAGTCTCAGATTTACTTTAATCTCGATGGCCTCACCTGGAAGAGATGTAAAATTATCTAAAGACAGAATTAAAGGAAATAGAAACTTCATTACTAAAATATGGAGTGCAAATAATTTTTTAAAACTTAATAACTGCAAATTTGATAAAAAAATTAATGTTAATTCAATCAAACTTCCAATTAATCAATGGATATATAATGAATTTGCACAAACGCAAAAGCTAGTTTCTAAAAATATCGAAATATTTAGATTTGACGAAGCTGCTAAAAATATTTATCAATTTGTATGGGGTTCTTATTGTGATTGGTATTTGGAATTTTTAAAACCAATTTTTAATTCTAAGAACACTTCAGAAATAAAAGAAGCTAGATTATTCTCTTCGATTATGATGAGCAATATTTTGAAAATATTACACCCTTTTATTCCATTTTTTACAGAGTCTGTTTGGTTAAAAAATAATTATAATAAAATGTTAAAAACAAATCTAATTTCTGCTAAATGGCCAGAATATAAAAAAAATACTAAATTTAATAAAAATCAAAATGACATAAATTATCTCATAGAATTCATAACCAGTATTAGATCTACTAAGGCTGAATTAAAAGTAACACCTAAATTATTTAACGATGTTTATTTTATTGAAAAAAATTCAAAATTAAAAATTTTAGTAAACAAACATTTACCTTTATTCAAACAAGTAGGAAGAATAAATAAAATTCTAGAAAAAAAAGAAATGAATCAAAATACTATAGAAATACTGGCTCTAAAGGAAAAAATTTCTATCAAATTTAATGAAAATATTGATTTAGCTTCTCAAAAACAAGGCATTTTACAAAAATTAAGCAATTTAGAAAAACAATCAAATGGATTAAAAAACAAATTAAATAATCAAGCTTATTTAAAGAATGCACCCAAGGAAATCGTACAAAATGATAAAAAATTACTTAATGAATTAACTATTGAAGATGAAAAATTAAGAAGTATTGTATCAAGTATCAATTAAATATGTCTAAGTTTAATAAAAAAAAATTACCAAGTCGTCATACCTCTTTAGGTCCAGATAGAGCCCCCCACAGATCTTTTTATTACGCGATGGGTGAAACAGAAGAAGATGTTGCAAAACCTTTTGTTGGAGTAGTTTCTACCTGGAATGAAGCAGCACCTTGTAACACAGCTTTAATGAGACAAGCCCAGTCTGTAAAGAAAGGTGTTAGAGATACTGGAGGAACACCAAGAGAATTTTGTACGATCACAGTTACAGATGGAATTGCAATGGGTCATGAAGGAATGAAATCATCTTTAATCTCAAGAGAAATAATTGCTGACTCAGCTGAATTGACCGTAAGAGGTCATTGTTATGATGCGTTAGTTGGTATAGCAGGTTGTGATAAATCTTTACCAGGATTAATGATGTCAATGTTAAGATTAAATGTGCCAAGCGTTTTTATATATGGTGGTTCAATTTTACCAGGAAAATTTAAAGGTAAAGACGTCACTGTAGTTGATGTTTTTGAAGCTGTAGGCAAGCACTCTTCCGGATCTATGTCAGCTGAAGAACTTAGAGAATTAGAATTAGTTGCGTGTCCAAGTGCGGGAGCATGTGGAGGACAATTTACAGCAAATACCATGGCATGTGTATCTGAAGCCATAGGTTTAGCATTACCTTACTCTGCTGGGACACCTGCACCTTATGAAGAAAGAGATAAGTATGCGTATAAAAGTGGCCAAACAGTAATGAATTTATTAGAGAAAAATATTAAACCTAGAGATATTGTTACAAAAAAATCATTAGAAAATGCTGCAACTATTGTTGCTGCAACTGGAGGATCAACAAATGCCGCGCTTCATTTACCAGCTTTAGCTAATGAGATAGGAATTAAATTTGATTTAATGGATGTTGCAAAAATTTTTAAAAAAACTCCATATCTTGCAGATTTAAAACCTGGAGGAAAATATGTAGCAAAAGACATGTGGGAAGCTGGAGGTGTACCTATGTTATTAAGAACTCTATTTGATGGTGGTTACATACACGGTGAATGCATGACAGTTACAGGTAAAACTATGAAAGAAAATTTAATAAATATAAAATTTGACGCAAACCAAAAAGTTTTAAGACAATATAGCAACCCATTGTCACCTGATGGAGGTGTTGTTGGATTAAGAGGTAATTTAGCTCCTCAAGGTGGAATAGTAAAAATAGCAGGTTTAAAGAAGTTGCAATTTACCGGTAAAGCAAGATGTTTTGATAACGAGGAAGATGCAATGAAAGCTGTTCAAACCAAAAAATATAAAGATGGTGATGTAATAATTATTAGATACGAAGGTCCAAGAGGAGGTCCTGGAATGAGAGAAATGCTTTCAACAACTGGTGCAATTTACGGGCAAGGAAAAGGAGAGAAGGTAGCTCTAATCACTGATGGAAGATTCTCTGGTGCAACTAGAGGATTTTGTGTTGGTCATGTTGGACCTGAAGCAGCTTTAGGAGGACCTATTGCATTATTACGCAATGGAGACATAATTGATATAGATGCAAAAAAAGGAACTATTAATGTTCGCCTAACTAATGCGCAATTAAAATCAAGAAAAAAAAAATGGAAAGAAAAAAAATCAAGTTTCGGTTCTGGAACTTTGTGGAAATATGCCCAAACTGTTGGACCAGCGTATTTAGGAGCCCCAACACATCCTGGTAAAAAAAAAGAAGTAAAAGAATACTCAAAAATTTAATGAAAATAAGACCAGTAATTCTCTGTGGTGGTTCAGGCAGTAGACTTTGGTCTAATAATACAAACAGTCAAGCTAAACAATTTATAAATTTTGGAAACTGGACGTTATTTGGAAAAGCTCTTGAAAGAATAAAAAATCCGTTATTCGACGCCCCTGTAATAAGCACAAATCACAAATATTTAAAAGAAGTTAAAAGTCATTTAAAAATGAATAAAATAAAAAAATATAAAATTATTTTAGAGTCAGTAAAGAGAAACACTGGTCCTGCAATGCTTAGCTCTTCTTTAATTAGCGATATACAAGATAATCAGCCTTTAATTTTTTTTTCAGCAGATCATTTAATAAAAAAAGAAAAAACCTTCTTCAATGAAATAAAAAAAAATCAAAAATACTTAACTAACAAAAATATTTTTATTTTTGGTATAAAACCTACTTTCCCCTCTAGTGAATATGGGTATTTTACAACTCAAAAAAGAAGAAAGGTTAATGTTGTAAATAATTTTATCGAAAAACCAAATCAGATAAAAGCTAAAAAAATTATTAAAAAAAAAGGATATTGGAACGCTGGAATGTTTTTTTTAAGAAAAGATTCAATTATATACAATTTTAAAAAATATCAAAATAAAACATATGATGCTTGCGTAGCTTCTTTTAAAAAATCTAAATATAAAAAAAATACATTTTTTTTAGATAAAAAAATTTTTTCAAAAATCATATCTAAATCTTTTGATTTCGCAATTTTAGAAAAAACTAAGGATATTAATGCTATAAAGCTTGATATACCCTGGTCAGATCTAGGTAGCTGGACAGAAATTTGTAAAATGTATGAAAAAAATAAAAAGAATTATATTAATAAAGATAATATTTTTCACCGACCTTGGGGAAAATATATCAATTTATTTAAAGGAAGAAATTTTCTAGTAAAAGAATTAACTATAAATTCTAAAGGAATTTTGAGTTTACAAAAACATTTTCATCGTTCTGAGCACTGGTTAATCACACAAGGTCATCCAAAAATAACATTAAATAAAAAAATCTTTATTAAAAAACCTAATGATTATGTGTACATACCTCTAAGGTCAATTCATAGGATAGAAAATCCTAAAAAAAAACAAGTTAAAATAATTGAAATTCAAATTGGTTCAATTTTAAAAGAAACTGATATTGTCAGATATAAAGATATTTACGGCAGGATTAATTAAGTATTAATTCTATTGGGGTATGATCTGAAGGTTTTGCTTTTGATCTTGGTTTTTTATTAATATTAATTGAAGAAATATTTTCAATTAAACTATTAGATAAAAGAAAATGATCTATTCTCATCCCATAATTTTTTTGCCAAGAACCTGCAAAATAATCCCAAAATGTGTATTCTTGTTTCTTTTTATTTATTAAACGATATACGTCTTTAAAACCGATATTTATTAATTCTCTAAATTTTTTTCTTATCTCAAGCCTACCTAAAGCGTCATCTTCATATCTTTTAAAATCATGTACATCTATTTCTTCTGGAATAATATTAAAATCACCTGCTATTAATATGTTTGAATTTTTTGACATTTTTTTTTCAATACTTTTAATAAATTTTTTTAACCATACTTTTTTATATTCATATTTATTTGTATCTACAGGATTGCCATTTGGAACATAAATATTGATTAATTCAATTTTTTTTATTCCTAATTTTAGCTCACCAGTGATTATTCTAGATTGTTTTAAATCATCTTTTATAAAATCAGTCTTTATATTATGTATTTTATGTTTAGAAATTATTGCTACACCATTATAGCTTTTTTGACCAAATACATAAGATTTAAATCCATGGTTATTAAAGGTTTCTTTAGGAAAAGTTTCTTCTTGTGTTTTTATTTCTTGTAATAAAAGTACGTCAGGTTGTGAAGATTTTAAATAATCGAGTATGTTATCAATTCTAGCTCTTACAGAGTTCACATTCCAAGATATAATTTTCATTAAATAGAAAAAGATAAACCACAACCACAAGACGCAGTTGCTTTAGGATTTGTTATAACAAAGTTTTCTCCAATCATTTCTTTTTTAAAATCAACAACTGAACCAGAAATAATATCTAAAGAAGTTTTATCAATAATTGCTTTGTTAAATACTATATCATCATCATTTATTTTTTTGTCAAAGCCAAAAGCGTACTTAAAACCGGAACAACCTCCACCCTGGACAGTGATTCTAAAATATTTTTTTTCTTCACCTTGAGTAATCTTATTAATCTGATCCTCGGCTTGCTGTGTAAAATCTATTTTTTTTTCCATAATTACAATACAACTAGTATATAATCTAAATAGTTAGCATGCAAAAAAAATCAATAAACAAGTTATCAAAATTAGCTGTTCCTCTTAAGTCTAAAGGCAGATTTTTTAAGGAAAAGAAAACAAATCTTAGAAATTCCTTTCAAAGAGATAGAGATAGAATTATTCATTCAACCGCTTTCAGAAGACTTAAACATAAAACCCAAGTTTTCGTCAACACTTCCGGAGATCATTTTAGAACAAGAATTACTCATTCACTAGAAGTTTCACAAATAGCTAGAACACTATCTAAATATTTTAATTTAAATGAAGATTTATCTGAAACTCTTAGTTTATCACATGATCTTGGACATGCACCGTTTGGTCATGCTGGTGAAGAGTCTTTAAACGAATGTATGAAAAATTATGGAGGTTTTGATCATAATATACAAACAATTAGGATCGTAACTGTATTAGAAAATAGGTACTATAATTTCCATGGTTTAAATCTTTCATTTGAAACATTAGACGGTTTGATAAAACATAACGGCCCAGTATATAATTTAGATAAACTTGACAAAATATTAGGTTTTAATTTTTTTAATAATAAGATTAAATTCTCAATAAATACTTCTCTAGAAGCTCAAATAGCATCAATATCAGATGATATTGCATACAATAGTCACGATTTAGAGGATGGATTGAAATCTAATCTATTCAAACTACAGGATTTAAAAAATGTTCCTGTTTTGAATAAAATTATTTTTAAACATAAAAAAAAATTAGAAAATTTTTCAATTGATTTAGTTGTAAGACAAATTATTAGAGAAATAATTAATGAAATGGTAAGTGATGTAATCATAACAACTAAAAAAAATATAAAATTAAATAATATAAAATCATTACAAGATATATATAAATGTAAAAAAAAAATTGTTTCTTTCTCACATAAAATGAATAATTTTGACTCAGATATCAAAAATTTTTTAAAAAAAAAAATGTATTTTCATAAAAGTGTTAATAAAAAAACTGAATTTGGTAAAAAAATTATTAAAAAGCTATTTTTAAAAATAAAAAATAATCCAAAAAAATATATAAATATTAATAAATATAGTAATTCAAGTGTAGAAAGAACAATATGTGATTATATTGCTGGTATGACTGATAGATATGCAATAAATCTATATAAAAAAATAAAATGAACATTTTTGAACATTATCAATTTGAAATTCAAAATTTAGTTAAACTTAACAAAGATTTTTTAAAATTGGAAAATTTATCCAATTTGCCAAGTATAAATTTAGAAATTCCACCTGAACAATTTAATTTTGATTTATCATGTAATATTGCATTGATACTTGCAAAATCAAATCAACTTAATCCACAGGATCTATCAAAAAATTTAAAAATTCTTTTTGATAATGAAATTGAAAACTTTGAAAAAATTGAAATAGCAGGACCTGGTTTTTTAAATATTAAATTATCTAAAGCCGCAATGATCCAAAATATAAATTCAATTTTAACAAATACAGCAAATTATGGTTCAAATAAAAAAAATGAGACATATAATATTGAATTTGTATCCGCAAACCCAACGGGTCCAATGCATGTTGGTCATTGTAGAGGAGCAATTTATGGCGATGTTTTAGCAAATCTTCTTAAGTTTAATGGTAATAATGTAACCAAAGAATATTATATTAATGATTATGGCAATCAGATAAGAAATTTTGTTGAGTCGGTTTTTTTAAGAATTAGGGAAATTAAATTTAATGAAAATTTTCCAAAAAAAGAAAATCTTTACCCAGGCTTATACTTAATAAAAATAGCAAAGAAAATTTTAGATGAAAATAAGGATAAATCTTTTGATAATTTTGAGGAAATTTTTAAATTTTTAAAAGAAAAATCTTTAAAAGAGTCAATGAATCTAATTAAAAATGATTTAAAATCACTAGGTATTTCTCATGATAATTTTTTTTCAGAATCAGATCTGATAAAAAAAGATTTAGTAAACAAAGCAGTAAAAAAACTTTCTGATAAAAAATTTGTTAGCGAAGGATTTTTAGACCCACCAAAAGGTGAAATAAATAAAGAATGGAAAAAAACAAAAAAATTAATTTTTAAATCAACTTTATTTGGTGATGATACCGATAGGGCTTTAAAAAAAAATGATGGTTCTTGGACTTATTTTGCAAATGATGTCGCTTATCATATGGATAAAGTAAATAGAAATTATAAGAACCTAGTTAATGTCTTGGGCGCTGATCATACTGGATATATCAAAAGAATTACAGCAGCGGTTTCTGCTCTTTCAGATGATAAAATTAAATTAGATTGTAAAGTTTGCCAACTAGTTAAGCTTTTCAAAAATGGTAAACCTTTTAAAATGTCAAAAAGAGCAGGTGAATTTATTTCAACGCAAGATCTTCTTAACGAAGTAGATAAGGACCCAATAAGATTCATGATGTTAACTAGAAGCAATGATGTCGAATTAGATTTTGATTTTGATAAAGTGAAAGAAAAAACAAAAGATAACCCAGTTTTTTATGTACAATATGCTTTTGCGAGAATTAATTCCCTTCTAAGATCACTTAATTTAAATTTAAATAGTAAAATTTTACTTGATGAAAAAAATTTTAATTTGAATTCAAATGAAGAAAAAATAATAAGAAAAATATTTGAATGGCCTAAAATAGTCGAGTCTGCCTCTAAAAAATATGAACTTCATAAAATTCCATTTTACCTATACGAACTATCTACTTTATTTCACTCATACTGGAGCAAAGGTAATCAAGATAAAAAGTATAAATTCATAGAAAATAACAAGATTAAAAGAGTTGAAATCTTAGCAATAATTAATCTTGTTACAATCGTTATTCAAAATGGAATGAAAATACTTGGAGTTTCATTACCTGAGAAAATGTAATGTATAAATTGTTAAATATCTTTTTATTAATATTAATATTGATTTTTATTTGGAGTACATTTAAATTTTATTCTTCAAAAAAAAACTTTAATAATAAAGATTTTAATCGAAATAATATTGAAAAAATTATAAATAAAAAAATTTCCAATCTTCCAATTTTAGAAAATGATACAAATAATGTAATCGAGTTTAATAATTCAATATCAAATGAGATAAATAAAGACAAAACAAGAAGTTTTTGGAATTTATTAAAATCACAATGAAAAAAAAAGCAATTATTATAAGTATTAAAGGTTTTAAATTAACAATTAAAGAAAAGTTACTTCTATCAAATGAACATCCATGGGGCATAATTTTATTTTCTAGAAATATAAAATCAAAAAAACAAATTAAACATTTAACTAAAGATATCAGAAAGTACAGTAAAGATAAAAACTTTCCTATTTTGATTGATGAAGAAGGAATTAACGTATCAAGATTAAAAACTATAATAAACCATAATATTTCTGCTAACTATTTTGGACATCTATTTATGTCTAATAAAAACATATGTATTTCTTTATACAAAGAATATTTAAATTCACTTTGTAAAAATTTAAGTAATATTGGCATAAATGTAAATACTATACCTGTTCTTGATGTTATCAGAAAAAATACAAGCAAAATAATTGGTAATAGAAGTTTTTCAAATAAAACAAAAGTAGTAAAGGAGTTGGGCAATATTACTGTTAACCAGTGTAAAAATAACAAAATTATTTCTGTTATAAAACATATACCCGGACATGGTTGTGGTGCTTCTGATAGTCATTTTAAAATACCAAAAGTGAATTTGGATTATCAAAAATTAAGTGCTATTGATTTTTTCCCTTTTAAATCGAATCCAGCAAAATTAGCTATGACAGCGCACATACTTTATAAAAGAATTGACCATATCAACGTAGCAACTTTTTCAAAAAAAATAATAAGAAAAATAATAAGAAAAAAAATTGGTTTTAAAGGAATTTTAATGTCAGACGATATATCTATGAAAGCTTTAAAATACGATTTAGTAACAAACGCAATAAAATCACTAGAAGCAGGTTGTAACTTAGTTCTATATTGTGCAGGTAATATTGATGATAATTTAAAGTTGATTAAAGCTGTTCCATTTATTGATAAATTTACGTCCAAAAAAACTTCAGAAATTTATAAAATTTTAAGGTAAAATTCCTAATGGAATCAAATAAACTAAATCAAATTTCAATAGATATTCCTAACTTTAGTGGTCCACTGGAGGTACTCCTTGATTTAGCAAAAATGCAAAAAGTTG
>VMHT01114900.1_pt1 | contig 16906 bp, 16 predicted proteins | sample 4693611 | NCBI WGS metagenome assembly VMHT01 (sample SAMN12280063, study PRJNA550983) | marine metagenome | isolation source: seawater sampled from same location over 5 years 0.02-0.2 micron viral filtrate | place: USA: collected off the coast of southern California halfway between the port... ...
CCAGAACAGCGTCAGAATAGCCCCCAGACAGACCTAAACACTCTGTGACGTATAAATTACCATTAAGCATCTTTACACAGCTTATAGCGGTCTGGTCTTTTCCCTTACCAGAGGGGTCAACGAACATAACGGAGCCTGTATATTCTATGAAGTCTCCAAATTGTTGAGCAGGTCGGTAGAACCTATCGCCATTGAAGCCTACACATTGCAAATCTGTGATTACATATTCGGGAGAGTTAGACCAAATTACTTTTTCTGGTGCAAATTCTTTGTTTATTGGCATTATCACAAGGTCATTTATCTTTAATGGGTAACGATCTTGGTCAGATAGGGTTGTATCAAGCTGGAACTGTAGGTTAAAGCCACTACGACCATAGGAAGCTTCTCTTTCCATAAGATCCTGTGCAGAGAACCTAATCGGGTCTACAGGGTCTTTTGGTTGGGCTAGACCATCTGTTAATTCCTTAAGGATTTTAGGGGCAAGTCTATCTCCGTAGTTGTTTTTTAGTTCTGGGTAACGTGCAGTCCATATCCTTGTTTCATATCCTCTTTCTTCTAGTGTTAGGTACACAGAGTTTTCTACTTGTGGAGTACCTAGAAAAGTAATCCGACCATTAGGTTTTAGGATCGCTTCAAATTCTTTTACAGCTTCACTAAGTTTGTCTCTCATGGGTTGAGTAAAAGAATTATTAGGAACTTCTACGTCATCTGCAATTACTTCGTCTGCCCTAGCTCCTGACATCTGCCCTAGAACCCCTCTAGAAGAGCAAGAAGGGGCATGGTCAGCTTGTGCTGGTCTTACATCAAAACTTACCTTACTGTTTCTCTGATCGTCACTAGGGATCAATCCAGCAAGTATTGGCATCTCGTTTATAAGACGCATAGTAAAGGTCGTGAAGTTATCGGCTCTGTCTTTACTGGCAGATACCACAAGAAACTTTAGTTGTGGGTTCATACGAAGTCGCCACACAACGTAAGTAGAAGTAATCCAACTCTTACCTACACCACGAAATCCTTGAATGATCTTACGTCTAGCACCATATTGTAGGTACTCAGCTATATCTAATTGAACAGGAGTAGGATCTGGTAGATTTAGATGTCTCCAAGTAACGATTAAGAAATATCTAAAGTCTTGTAGTTTTTTAGGTAAAGGTTGCAATTATAAATCAGCTACAGGTACAGCATCTAGGTCTGGTAAGTTCTCCATCAGTTCTTGCATAGGGTTTTTCTCTACAGGTAAGCACTCAACACCATTATCTTTTAGGAATTGTCTCGCTACGTTTAGATCACCAGCCTTTGCTTCGCCACTTGTAATCTTATCGGTTAGTTCTTTAGCTAGAAGTAGGTGTAACTTTTCTAGGATCTTAAAATTCTTATCCATAAAAACTACGTTTTAGATTAATATAATCATTTTTTAAACGATTTGCCAAACATTTTTTGACGTAATGTATTGAAAAGACTTAATTTACTTTGTCTTTTGTATTTATGTAACTTCTTTTCGTACCTATAAATTTTAGTTTCTACCTCAGATATACGAACAAGTGCAGCCATAATCAACATATCTTGCAGTCTTACTTGTTTTACAAGGTCACAACAATAGTCTTTGATAACAAAATCAGGTAATTCTTTTACCTCTCTGCATTTTATTTCTATTTCAAGCTCTACTTCGGGAGGAGGATTACCAATAAGAATATTAAAAAATTCTTTATGGGTCATATCAGTTTAGTTTTGGAAAAAGTTTTTGTTCTAGTAAATCAACTGCCCTATCATCCAAGGTATTTGAGGTCTGTTTACAGATTGTCCGAAGCAAGTCCACCACTAACCTCTTACAAGCAGTTGTAGTAAGAAACCTCAGTAAGATAGGTTTTAAAATTTTTAACATGATTTTGTGTGTTACTTCCCAAACATAGCTAACTTGCTAGTATTAGACAAGAGTTTTAACTTTTCATGGAAGAAAAAGAAGAAAAAGAAGGTTTTGATTGGGGTGATCTGTTTGGTCATGCTGTCAGATTTTTAATCTTGACTTGGAGTTTATCTATGATGACTCTTGGATATATGGGTAAAGTAAGAATTGACGGAGCCTTTACTGCTGGACTCGTAAGTGGGGTACTCGGTTCTTATGGCATCTCAGTCGGACAGAAGAAAAGTGGCACAGGTAACGGAAATGCTCCTAAAATAGTGGATAATAGTAAAAACAAAGTAGGTATCAAATGAAAAAACTAATTCCTTTTATACTTTTTCTTTCTCCATCTAGTGCTTTTGCCAATATAACGGCTAAGTATGTAACCTCTGCACAAATTTCTATTGACTCGCCTTATGTAATTACCAATGCAGCCCCTAACAGCTATAGCATAAGCGGAAACAATGTCACCACATCTACAGGAACAGGTGACAGTTTAGTTACCAATGGTATTGGAGGATTAAATTTAGGAAGTGTTACTAATGGTCTGGCAGCAGTAACAGCCACAAATACCACAGTTACAAATGCTGGTTCAGCATTTTCATTAAGTGAGTCATATCAAGCTGGTGATGCTACTCAATCAGCAATCACTCCATCAAGCGGTATAGCAACTCTACCAGTATTAGGTGGACAGACAACAGTTATATCAGGAGGTACAAAAGGAGATTTAGCACTTACTTCGTTATCTTCTGGGATTCACACTTGTACTGCTGGAGGAAGCGGAACTAGCTGTATTGGCTCAACCTCTGTAACAATAACCATTGACTAGACTTTGGCTGTTACTCTTACTAATATTACCTGTAAGAACTCTTGCTACTCCTGTTGTACCACAATTTCGTTCGGGTAGTTCTACTACGAGTTCAACCTCTCAATCAATAATTAATGAAACTATTACTTCGCATCAATATAACTCAGGTTTTTCTTACTCAGCATCAGGTCATAATATTGAATCAGCAGAGGTTAATGGTTATATCAACCCTTCAACTGTGGCTGGTACAACTCAAACAGTTGGTGGAGTGCAATTTAGTTGGACAAGTCCAGAACTTGAAGCTGTGCCTAGATGGAAAATAAAAGAAGCTGGACAAAGTTTTTCTCTAGTCGAATCACTCCAAGGTGCTGGCCTTTCAAACATCACCACAATAAATCGAACCATAACAACTTCTACTACAACAGAAACTACAAGTGTCTTTGGGCAATAATTTTATTACTTTGCCCTGTAAAAGTTTTAGCTAATACAACTGTTGCTTCTCCTCAATCAAATGCTCAAGGAGTAGTTAATAATAACGCAACGCAAATATTACCTTCTGGCTTGCCACAAAATAGATATTCTCAAGGTATTACTTGTACTTCTCCTAGCCTTACAATTACCCCATACTTAACAGATGCGTGGTCATTTAACCGACCTACTGAACAGTTTACCTATCAAGATATATATGACGAAGATACAGGAGAAATTAAATATACAACTAAAACACCAAGGTTTGAAAAAGATAACTATAACTTAAATTATGGTATTTCTATGCAGTTTAATATTCCCCTAGGTAGAGGTGGAGAGTTATGTCATAGGGCAGCAGAAATAAATATGGAAGCTCAAGAGTTATTAATATCTAAAACAAAAATGGAAATGGAGTTATATCGTTTAAAGATTTGTGGAGAGCAAGCAAGGTTAGGAGTTGTATTTGTAGATAAGTACCAAGTAAATTGTGATGGTATAAAACTTATTTCAATGCCAAATCAAGTATTACCTCATACACATAAAATCCCTAAGAAGTAGGTTTATCTTTTTTCTTTGTTAACTTTTTAATTATATTTTTTACTAAAGGTTTTATAGCGTTGAGAATAAGAGGTGTAGTCGCAGCCACACTAGCGATAAGAGTAGTAGAGACAACAGTACTAAATTCTGGGATGTATTGATCTTTAAAATCAACTTTTTCATAGATCGTTGTGCAATCGCCATTCTCTTCTCTAATATAATCCTTAATCCGTTCTAATTTTTTTTCGTTAACAAAAGAACCAATTCTTAAATCATTTTTACTAGGACAAGGTTCTAATTTTATTTCTTCTTTTTCTTTAGGTTGTTGAACCTCTGGTGTTTTATTTTCTGGCATTGCTGGTTGTTCACTACTTATCGGTATTTCTTCTGTAATTATTAATTGATCTGGTGTGTAATCAATAGGGTTAAAACTAGGAAAAACAGAATCGCAAGTAGTAAATACTCCATTAGGGTCATCAAGCAAAAGCTGTGTATTACCAGTATTTTTTATATCTCTATGCTGATAAGTACAACCAGCTACATCTATTTCTAAGTTTGTTGGTATTGGTAAGACAGGGTTAGGGTTATATATCTCAGGAATATAAACCTCAGGAATATTAATTTCTCTAATACCTATCTCAGGTATTTCCATCTATATCTTTGGCTGTTTAAATTCTGGTATTGTTGGACCTGTCATATCTGGTAAACCCTTATCTAATATCTTTGGCATAAGTCCTTGTACATTATCAAGAACTTCATTCATAACCTTTGCTTTAAACTGTTCTGATGTTACAAATCTGTAAGTGAGAAATGCCCCAGCACTCATGGAAGATACCATAAGAAATGAGACAATACTCAAAATTTGACAAACACGATTAAGCATATGATTAAAGAAGCATTTTTAAAAGCATTAATGCCTGTCACCATTATAACCTTTATGGTTATCTGTGCTTTAGCACCACTTTATGTCACCATGAGTTTGATGACAAAACAAATGATAGAGAAATCTAAATAACTTTAAAAAGCTACACCTGCTGCTTGTACTGGTGTATTAATTAAATCTATTTCTGCTTTTAATCCAGCTTCAAGGGCAGTAACAGCATCCGTTCCAAGAGCATCTTTTACCCAAGTAATCATAGTTGCACTGTCTGGTGTCTTTGCAGAAGTGTCATAAGCAACAAAACCAGAAGGTAATGAATCAGGTTTGGTATAAACTATCTCACCTGTACGTCTAGCTTTTTCTGTAGTGTCATCCATCCCTTTTACCCGATAGACAACATTTGTGTAGTAACCATCAGCAACATCTCTTTTACAAGCTGTTCCGTTGATTTCCCATGTGTAAGTAATAGCCATGATAAAAAATAACTTTTAATAATAGTTTAACTTTATTCTACAACTTCGCTAGAAGTTTCTTTTCCTGTTGATATTTTTACACCTTCTTCTTCTCGTAACAATTCAGTTAGTTCTATTAACTGTGCATTTTTAGATTGAAATTCTTGATATGTCTGAGCATTTTCTTTTTGCAACTTTTCAATTTCTGCTTTTACATTATTAAACTTATCAGCAAGAGTTTGTGCTTCTTGTTTACGAGTTTCACATCTTTCAGATAATTTTGACATAAGATTTTTGTAATTATTTTAAAGTGTAGCTATAGGTATGTACTAAAGCAATATTAACTCAAAGTAACTGTAGGTTTACTATTATTATCATAATTATGTGATTCTACAACTATACTTCCATATACTTGATTTGTTCCGGCAACAATAGTTACTACATAATTTGCATTATTTTTAGTAGCAGTAATACTACTGACTCCATTCCTAGAATTTAATTGTTCAGTTACAGTATAACCATTTGATATAGAATACATAGCACCACCCATTGTGGCTTTGAAGGTTACAAAATGAAAATTACCATCAGAATAACCTATTGAAATTGTGGCATTACCATAAATTACACCAGACAAAGTAATTGTTCTTGTTGCGTTTGCACCTATACTATCCCTGAAACATTGTCTAGCATAAACAACAGCAGTTGAGTTTGATGCTTCTTGTTGATATAGTTTTCGTACTACAATTCCATCGGCAGTTGTATCAAGTTTTTTACTGTTGTCGTAATAAAGTTCTGTAGATCCGTTGGGTATAATTCTTGCACCTATATCAGTAGTATTAGCCATTAAGACTAAATTACCAGTTCTATTATCTAGGTAAGAATTTGATCCATCGTGATAAATTTTTAGGTCATCACCTGTTCCAAAAGTAGCTTTTTGATTATCAGGAAATGATAAATTACCATCGTAGGTTATAGTAAAACTATTAGTTCCATCACTTCTAGAAGACCTTAATTGTATTTTGCCATTAGTAGATGTATCTGGTCCATATGCTCTTAATTGATGAACTCCACCTCCTTCATGACCAATTTTAAGTGTATTAACTGCATGAGTTAAATTAGTTCCGTTAATGCCTACAGCACCACTAAATAACGCTCCTTCACTTGTAGTCTCAAAACGCTTTGTACCATTATAAAAGAGTTCTACTTGTGCGTTAGCGTAAAATTTAGCAGATCGTTCTCCATTTAAAGCATCAATCCATATTTGTCCTCCAACATCTCCACCTCTATTTGCAGCTAATACTAAATTACCTGTATCATTTTGTATAAAAGTGTTTGATGCATCATGTAAAATTCTAAAATCATCACTACTTCCCAACTTCAACAAACCATTGTCTAATAGTTGAAAACTACTTGACGCTCTACATTCGCCAGTAATTAGTGTTCCATAACTTGTAGTCTCAAACTTTTTAACATTGTTGTGATATAGCTCTACTGCTCCGTTTGCTATACATTTAACAGCCTCTTCTACACCATTCCCCCCAGTTTGTAATGATAAATTACCTGTTGACGGATCACCAAAAATCCTAGCTACCATAGAGTCAGCAGCGTTATAAAATTCAATTCTATGAGACTGTTCATTACCAGTAGGTCTCATTTGCACACGAGGAGTACTACCATCTAAATTTAAAATTTGGTCTACTTTTATTCCTGTTGAGGTTGTCTCAAACTTTGTACTGTTGTCGTATGCTAATACGACTGCACCATCAGGTATAGCACGAAGCATATTTTCATACTGCCCACTATCATTTTTGGCAAGTTGTATCTCACCACCAGAGTTAGTATGTAGTGCTAAATTACCACCACCTTTTTCAACAATGTGACTATGAGTTCCATCATGATATATCTCTAAATCTGATCCTATTCCGAAAACAGCTTTTGCATTATCAGCAAACTCAAAAGCATTATCTGACTTGTCCCAAACGACATTAGCACTAGCACCTGTAAGAGTTATATCCTGACTGCCATCAATAGTTAAAGCATTAACACCACCACTACCTATTTGAACAGAAGACGCAGCATTACTACCACTTTCTCTCATTAGTGGAGTACCACCAGCCTGTGATCCGTCATGGACTACTACTGTTTTTTTTGTAGTATCTACTGTGACTTCTCTTAAAGCTCCAGTAAATGAATTATGTTCGGTAGTTGTACCACCTCTAAGTTGTAATTGGTCAGGCATGGTAAGTTAAACTCCTCCTAGATTGTAAGTGCCAGATCCTTTGGCGAGGGATGCACGAATACCAGCAATGGCTTCGTTTGCAAATACTGCACCTGTTATAGCAAGACTTCCTAAGTCTATACTATTAGAACCTGCTGAAGCTGTATATAAGGTATTAAAAGCTGCTGTAGCAAACTTTGCAACCTCTACTGCACCTTCACCAACATTTGCAAAAATAGATCCGTTAAAAACACGAAGACGTTTATCAACAGTGTTGAAGTACAGATCGCCTTCTGTGATTGCATTTCCTAAACCATCAACAGTTGGGTTAGATGATGCTTCACCTAAGTATAGTTGTAAAAAATTATTTAGGTAATTTGAAGCGTTTGTTACGTTTGTAATATTAGAACCAACAGTATTTACGTTTGAAATAGAACCAGCAGTTGTGTTTACATTTGCTATATTCCCTGCTGTTGTATTGACATTTGCAATAGATCCAGCAACTAAACCTATATCAGTACCATCATTAGCGACTGTTGTTACGTTACTGCTAATACCAGCAACAGTAGTTATGTTTGCGTTGTTTCCAGCAACAGTATTGATATTAGTGTTATTACCAGCAACAGTGTTTACGTTAGCAATAGACCCTGCAACTGTATTTACATTACTTATTGAACCTGCTGTAGTGTTTACGTTTGCAATGCTACCTGAGACATTACCTATATCTGTGGCATCATTAGCAACAGTAGTGACGTTTGCTGAAATACCTGCAACTGTAGTTACATTGCCACTTATACCAGCTACGGTATTTACATTACTGATAGCACCTGCAACTGTATTGACATTAGATATACTGCCAGCAACCGTAGTTACTTCAGTTGCTTTCGGTACATATCTATGGAATGTATAAGTATTAAGAGTTGATGTTGTCTCAACAATTATTCCAAAACCTTGAGTAAAAGTTGTACTGGCTGTAGCACCATTGATAGTAACTGTAGAGTTTCCTACCGTTCCATTTGATATAGAAATAACACCACTACCATTAGACGTAATATTGTTTGCTAAAGGTACACTGACAAGAGTACCAGCACCATTATTTATATCAGGATTAGCATTAGGAAAACTTGTCTCATTTGCTATTGGTACAAAACCACCGACATCATCTACAAGATCTATAACCCTTGCATCTATAGCTGCTGTAGTTGCAACCTTATTATCAGCAGCAGTCCAAGCTTCACCTGATTGTATCTCTTCTACACTTGATAAGTTATAGTATCTTGCGTCTGCTTCTGTCTCAGTAAAGTACCTACCATCTAAAGCACCATCTAATAATTCTGTTTCTGTATAGTATCTAGTATCAAGTTGACCAGCATTTAGTTCTGTTTCTGTGTAATACCTATTGTCTAACTGACCAGCATTTAATTCTGTCTCTGTGTAATATCTACCATCTAAAGTACCAGTAGCTATATCTTCATTTACTATTGTGCCATTTACTATATTGGCACTAGCTATAGTTATGTCTGTTGGTAAAGCACCCGATCCTAGTTTTGTAAGACCAACAGAATCATTTAATAACTTACTACCATTTATATCAGCAGAAGAATTTATATCAGCATCAACAATAGTATTGTTAGTAATCATTGTTGAGGTAACTGAACCTGTGTCACCTGTTGTTACTACTGTGCCACTTACATCAGGAAAAGTAATAGTCCTATCAGCAGTAGGATTGGTTACTGATAGTGTTGTTTCGTTTGCATCATCACTACTACCTTCAAAAACTATTGACCCTGTAAGAGTTTGTGAACCATCTCTTTTAAATAAATCGTTAGTTACAATGTCGTTTATTTCTTGTTGTGCAAATAATATTTGATCGCTGTTATTATCTAAATCTGTTTCTGTTAAAACACTACCATCTGAAAAATCTACCTTCTTAGCACTTATATCTGTATCTCTTTGAAACTTAATTGCAGTACCATTAGAAGGTATATTCCCACCTGTAAAGGTTAATGTTGATCCGCTAACTGTGTAATGAGTACCAAGAGTTTTTAAGACACCACCTACAGTTACATCTATTTCAGTAGTTGCTAAATAACTAAAAGATATAGAAAAGTTAGCAGTACTGCCATTACCAGTATGGTTAGTAAATGAAGCTGCGGTGTTGGTAGCCATAATTAATTCCTAGAGAAATTCTCTAATATTTTGTTAAAATCTTTACTAGCTCTAATGTTTTCATTTTCAGCCATTGTTTTTATTTTCTTATCCATAATATATTCTTTATAATACTCTACAGCAACTTTTTTGTAATCTTTCCAAAATTTTCTTACTGGTGTTTGAAGTTCTGTTCTTATGATTTCTTTTCTTGTTAACATTCCTTGTGCGTCAATACCACCAGAACGATCAGCTTCTAAGAATTTTAAAGCTTTTATATTATTTTTATTTCTTGAAAGTTCTAAAATTATTTCTGGAAACCTTTTACCATTTTGAGGATCAAAAAAAGGTTTGCCTTTTTGGTCATAACTTAATTTTATAAAAGGTATAAGACTTGTAAGCTTGTTATACTGTGGTGTTGTTAGATTTACTTCATTACCATATTTATTAAAACTAATAGTATCAAGTGGTGGTACAAGTTTTAATTCTATTCTTCTTATATATTCATCAATAGGATTATCTTTTTCTTTTCTATATTTAAAAGGATTAAAGTAATTACCAAAAAAAGCACCTTCTGGATATTCTGCAATTCTGCCTGTTGTCATGCTTCTTATTGGTTCAAGATCTGCACTAAAACCTTCTGTATAGTCTTGTAAACTTCTAGTTATCATTGTGCCAAAAATATCTAAATCTTGAAAAGGATTATTAGATAGTTTTAGACTACCAAAATCATTACCTTCATATTCACCATAATCTTCTGTATAGTCTCCTTTATCTCCCATTCTTTCTACTTGAGGTTTTCTATCTCCTTTTCTAAATTTTGTTTTTCTTTTAGGAAATCTACCCTCGTATGTTTCTTTTCCTAATAATTTACCTTCGTTATCACGAAGTTCGTATGTCCATTTTTCACCTCTTGCTCTTGTAATACTTCTCCATAAAGAAGAAAAAGGTACAAGATTAGCAGCATAATTTGCTGGTACTCTATAAAATCTTTTCAAAGCACCAACATCACTTGTTAAATCAATAAATTCTGCAACATTTTGAAGCATATATTTATTACCTATATTTCTTGATAACAAACCTGTAAGAGCATAAGCAGCCTTGTCATAATCTTCATCACTAACAAAATCTCTTATATATGCCATATCACCTGCAATCATAAATAAAGAACCTATTGGCTCCATTCGAGATAAAAGATCTATGTATTCATAATTTGGTAAACCATTATCTCCTCTAATTACATTGCCATCTTTATCTTTTTGTAAAACTCTAAAACTGTAAGGTAGTTCATCAGTTCTTTTTTCTCCTTCTCTTAAATACTTATTATGATGACCTCCACCAATAATTGCTAATTCTGCTTCTGGATCATCTTTTGCTGCTGCTAAACCTATAAAATAACCCCATAAAAGACCACCTGTAGTAGCTTCTCCGTTAGCCCTATATGCAGTAGCTAAGTCATCACTTAATAAATTATCATTATGTTCTTTTAAAATCCTTCCTAAAGTTAAATTGTATTTAGGTGGCATACCTTTAAATAAAGTTCTAGGATCTGGTACACCTGTTCTTCTTAAAACTTGTTTACCTATGTTTACAGGTGTGGTAACAAAAGGAACTATTGGTCTTAAAGCAGAAGATCTTAGTATTGATGCAAGTTTTTTTGTTTGGGCTGAACCTGCACCATTTAAACCAAATCCTTTACCTAATTCAGTTGTAAATGTCTTATCTGCTGCTAGATCTAAATTTCTTGTATATGAGTCTAAGATATTTTCATTTGGTACAAAATTAGGAAAAACATCATCCATACCTTTTGTAAAACTTTTTGTATTGACAATATCTATAATTTCATCAAAATTACTGTTTACATAAATACTAAAACTTTTACCTGTAAGTCCTCGTTCTGTTGCTTGTGTTGTAAGATCACCCATAAGACCTGATCTAAACGCAACTTGTTTTGTAAACTCGTCACCAGCCATCATAAATCGAGAAGGTATTCTAATTCCATGACCAACAAAATTTATACTTTTTGCAAAAAAATTATCACCCATCATTCTGATTGCGTATCTTTCGTAAGCATCTTGTGTACCAAACATTCTTCTTTCATCAAGAATATTCTTATCAAGCCATAACGCTTTACCTGCTGCTTTTATGCTATCTTCCATAGAAGTAAAAATAGTAGCAAGCTCTCTAGCTGCCCTTATTTTCATTTGTTTATCCATGATTGGACTACCAAATGCAAGATCAAAAGGACTAAGAGCAACATTAAATAAAGAACCAATAATATTTATAATTTGTGTTTCTGGTGCTGACAATAAATTATTTATAAACAATTCATTACTAATTCTTAGACCTTTAGCTCCTCTTTCAAATAAGTTCATACCTTTTACAAGTTTGCTTATTTTCTTACTATCACCTTGCATAGCTAATACTTTTCTTGTAATACCTAACAAACCTTCAATGTCATTATTTTTTATGTAGGTCTGCATACCTTCATATAGTTCTTCTTTTGTTGGTATTAGTTTTTGTTCAGTAATTTGTTTTTTAGTCTTTTCAACTAAATCTCTTGTTGTTGTTTGGAATTTTTCTTTTCTTGCACGTTCAGTAGTTTTTTCTCCACCACCAACACCTGCTGCTACTTCTTCGTCAACTGACTTACGAGCAACATCTTTAGGTTCTGCATCTATAAGTTGATTTATTCTTACTGTACCTGCGGTTTCATTACTTATCTTTTTAGTTGGACCTGCAAGATTTATCATTCTTGATACATCTTCTGACCAGTTTTGTAATAGTTCATTTGGTATATCTTCTCCAAGCATGAAAGCTTGTTCTATATCAGTCATGTATTGATTTACATTTGTAGCTAATCTTTTTTGTTCTTTTATTGCACCTAGATAAATAACCCTCATGTGTTTTTCTGGGTCATTAGGACTAATTTTTTTTGCTATCTGAATTACTTTAGGCAATAATTCGTCATAGCCCATAGCACTTGCAGCTTCTACTGAAAACTCATCAGGTATAACGACTCTATTTAAAACTTTGCCTGTAGTCTCCCATGTATCATTAGTAATGTTTTCTGTATCACCCCAGATATTAGGATTAGCTTTTGATTTTTGTAAAGGCAGATCAGTAGCTTTTGTTTTAGTCTTGCTTTTTACTTTTGTTTTTGGTGTTGCTGCTTTATTAAGATCAGGTATGTTATCTAATGTTTTTACAAACTCAGGAGAAAATTCTTCACTACCTACAAGAGTTGCTTTCTTTAATCTTTTAATTTGTTTTAAAGCAAAATCTAATCTTTTTGGATCATTTTTTATATCTTTCAATAACTGAATAGTTCTACTAGCCATCTGTTCTGGATTTAATATATTAGGACCACCTGTAATGTCATCAATAAGTCTTACAGCGTAAGGTTCTAATACATTTTTTAACTTAGGTAATTTAGTTGCTGCTGTTGCTGACAGTCCAATAGTTTCTCCAAAGACTGTACCTGTTAAAAATTGCTTTAGTTTTGCTTCTCCAAAATTACTTTCATCTCCTTCTTCTGGTCTTTCTGGTGCAGATAAATATTCAACAATAGGTTTTACAAATCTATTAGTAAGTACTGGATTTTCTATCTTTCCAAGAAAATTAAATAAGTTTTCATCATAAGCATCTATGCCAACAAAATCTGCTGCCCCACCTGCTGTAAACCATCTAGCACCAGTAGCAACTTTTTCATAATGTTTTATCCCTTGTAGTGCTTTTATTCCTTTTACTCCTTTTAAAGCTTTGTTAAAACCTGCATAAGGTATTAAAAATCCAGACCCAAACTTAAATATCTGGTATGCTGCATCATCCATATCACCTTCTTTTTCAAGACCTAAAGCTTTAAGATCAATTAACTCATTTGGGTCATAAGGATTACCTTGTAAAAAATCACTTATATGTTTTATTTCATTTGGTATATCAACAATACCTGCTGCTGTAGCTCTTAAAGCAGTAGCTTCTTCTTCTGATCTTGGTTTTAAAAACTCATCTTGAAACTTTGCAGCATCTTCTAAAGTTTTTTCTGTGATTTGGTTTGGTACAACGATTGCACCTGAGTTACTTTTAAGTTGGTCAAAAATTGCTTTAGGTATATCTTTAATACCAAAATTTTTTAATCTTTCATTTTCTGTAAAGTCATCAGTTTCTTTAGACCCGATACCAAAAGCACCTTCTGGTACTGTATTTTCATCTTGTGGAATTAAGTTTGAGTCTGTCATTTTTTAAAATAATGCTGGATTTCTACGAGCATCATTAAGAACATCTGTTACTAATTTAACGTAGTCTGAATCTGTTGCATAACCATTTTCTTTTAATCTTATTATTGCTTCTTCAGCAGTATCTACATTAACAGTACCCTTTCTATCTTCTATATCGTCATTCCAGAATTTTTTATAATGCTCTATTGATTCTTTTACAGTATCAAAGTTTTTAAAATGTGCCATTACTCTTACTTTTTTACCATCTACTTCTTCCAATGTAGGTGCTAGTGTTGATTGACCAGCATCTATTTCAGCTTGCGTTGCTTTTATACCAAAGTAGTTATTCTTACCAGTAACTAATAATCCATGATCTGATTCAGCACCAAACTGTGCTGCAACTACTTCTGGAAATTTAATACCAACTTCTTTAGCTAAATTATAAATTGTTTTAAAATTAGTTTCCATACGTTGTATTGCATTTGTATTTTTGCTAATTGTTTCTTTAGTATCTTCTTGAGTTGTAGGAGCCATAGCAAGTAAACTGCCATCTACACCACCTAATGAAGTAATAATATCACTAAAAATTTTCTGATTTTGTGGTGTATTTAAAGAAGTTAAATCTATTCCTGTTTCGTAAGGCTGATTATTATTGTTTTGACCACTATTAACACTTCCTTCCTTTCCTTCTTTTATCATATCGTCATCTTTTGTAGATCCTATTCCAAAACTACCAGCAGGTACTTCTCTATTTAAATTTATTCCTTGTATCTTTTCTTGATATAGTTGTCGTTCTGATTTTTTAAAAGGGTTTACTGCATTTGGATATAAGTCATCTCTTAATTTTACAAATTCTTCTTGACCATCAGCAGCTAAAGCTTGTACAGCATATTGTTGTTCTATTGCTTGTACTTCTAAACTTGTAGGTCGTTTTTGATTTTCCTGTATGTAATCTGTATAATATTTTTTTATCTTATCTCGAACTTCAAAACTAATTTTCGTTGCTTTTGCCATATTAGGTGCTTTATTTCCTTCACCAAATCCTTGCACAAAAAATTTATCACTTGTACCTAAGTTATCGTTAACTATATTCATTATGTTGGTTGTAGAAGTTTGTATATCTTCTCCTAAACCATCACTTTTTGCTGCAAACTTTTTAAGTTTATCTATCAAGTCGATTGCTTCATTGTCCATTGTTGCATGATTGTTTTCTATATCTGAAAGAGCTTTTTCTAATTCAGTATCTAAACCATCAAAAACACCTGCTATGATTTTCTTTTGTAGATCTGGAATAATCTTACTTTTAAGATCAAAGTTATCTGATTTACCTAATTGGTCTATATAGGCTTGTTCTTCTTTTGTTGTAAATCTAGTATCATTTTTTAAAGCTTCATATCCACTTCGTTTGTTTTGTATTGCTGTACTTTTTTCTTGCTCTGTCATATCTACAGTAAGAGGTATATTATTTAAAGTTTTAAATTTACCTTTAATTTCTAATTTGTTTAATAAAGGCTGTACTTCATTTTTATATTTTATTTTCTGCAATACTAATCTTTCAAACTTTTCATCAAAAGCTGCTGATTTTGTTAAATAGTCTTTATGACTTCTAAGATCTTTTTCTCCATACTTAACTAAACTTAAAAGTCTATCTGGAAAACTTTCAGCTAAAGCTAATTGTTTAGCAGCATCAGGTTTGCTTATATCTATATCTAATAATTTTTCACCTTGAGCATAAATATTATTTATAAGAGTTGTATATGTTTTAGTGGCATCTGTACCAGTAATACCACCCTTATACATATTTTCTAGATAGTTATTTAAAATTTCACCTGCTTGATCTTCTTCTCCTTTGCTCAAATGTAAAGATGCTTCTGTTAAAATCTCAGGCATCAATCCTAGAAATTTATTATATTCAAAAGCTTGATTTTGTTTAGTTCCATAATTAGCATTTTTAAACATCTCCTTACTCATTTCGGGAATATAAAATTCATCTACTACAGTTGAATCAATACCTAAATTTTTAAAATTATCTAAATCTTCATCAAGATAACTTTTTCTCCAAGTTCTATATTCATTGCTATCAGTTTTAAATTCTTTTAAAAACTTTAATATAGGTTTTCCATTTTCATCTTTTCCACCTGTATCAATTCTAGTGACATCATAGTCACTCTCCATTCTGTTACCTCTTTTCTGGGCTTGTAATGTCACTAAAGCTTTTTCATATTGTCTTCTATAAGCTCTTGTACCACCTATTATTTCTCTAGCTGTTTGTCTGCCTTCAACTTTTTCAATTTTGTTTGATAAATCAGCAATAGCACCACCATTTATTTCAGCATCTAACACATCTGCAATAGCTTGTTTTCTATCTTTTTCTGCTTTCGTGTTGCTCTTATTTACAAGAAATTTTGTTATTGCTGGATTAACTGTTTGTAAAATCTCTGCTAAATCTGCCATGCTACTTTTCTGTATAGCAGTAACAGGCTGTACAAAAGTATTTACAGGACTATCGTAAATCCTTGTGGCTGCTGTGCTTTGAAAACTTGATGTCATAATTTAACTAAAGATTCCGTCATCTAGAGAAAGTTCGGTATTAAAGGCACTTGTAGCAGCACCTAAAACGATTGATCCCATTGAAGGTATTTGATTGTAGGCAGTTATAGTATTACTTCTCAATCTGTTTCTTATGTTTTGATATTCTGATTCTGTACCTTGTATATTTCTATCATACTGCCTACTAAATGATTCTAAGTCTTGTCGTATAGATTCCCTAAAATTACCTCCTTGTCTTCCTAAATCTGCAAACAATAAATTTATATTGTTACCTGCTTGACCTGATGCTAACAAAGCACTTTGAGCTTTTAATATGTCTATATTTTTAGCAAATACATTTTGTGCTTCTTGTTTTTCTTTTGATGCTTTTTGTTCAGATAAAGCTAATTGTTGATTTCTTTTACTGTCTTCAGCAGATTTAACACCTGTTTTTTCTTGTTCAGCAGTTTGCTCCGCAGCGTCAGTTGCAGCACCACGCATAGCAAGTCCTTGAAAAAGATTTAGACCTCCACTAATACCAGCAGCAAGAGAACACATTTAGGCTATCCTCAGAAATTCATAAAATGGTTTTTCATGTTGTCCATATTTTTTGTGATACTTTATAAAAATAAACCCAAGTGCTTCTAACCACTTTATAGCAGAATCATTCTCTGCATATACAAAATTATATAGGACTTTATAAGATTTCAACAAACTATCTACCCATTCTCGACCTTTTCTTATAAGTT
>VMHT01162469.1_pt1 | contig 16904 bp, 12 predicted proteins | sample 4693611 | NCBI WGS metagenome assembly VMHT01 (sample SAMN12280063, study PRJNA550983) | marine metagenome | isolation source: seawater sampled from same location over 5 years 0.02-0.2 micron viral filtrate | place: USA: collected off the coast of southern California halfway between the port... ...
ACAGTTCGGCCCAGTGCCCGTTCCTTCTCATCGTCTATCACGACGCTGGCGATTCGGTGGAACTTCTCGACACGCTTCAATTCAACATCAACGTGGACGAGGCGGTTGCCTTCGCCCTCATCGGGCCGCAGAGCATCGTTGACATTGTTCCCAATGTGGGTTCAAACTACGAAGTTCGGGTGTCGAACAACGGCAGCGACGAAGCGACCTTCTTCCTTGACGTGTCAGAATCCACGGGCTTGGACACCGTGCTTGTCTCGTCCTCTGGTGTGACGGTTGCAGCGGGTGAGGCCGGAACGTGGACCGTGAACAGCAAAGGCGATTCGTCCCTTTCGGGCGTTCTTCACCAGTCCTTCTCGGTCAGCTACGGGGGACAATCGACGTCGCTGATGGTCCCCATCAACTTGCTCGAGGTGGACGGTGTTGAACTCCTTCCACCCAGCGAAGACCGCACGCTGATCGCCCCCGGTGGCACGTCCACCATGGACCTGGTTTTGCGAAACACGGGCACATCGAACCTTTCGTTCACACCAACCTTGTCGGGCCTGCCGGCCGATGTGGCTGCGGCGTTCAACGTCAGTGAAGTTCACCTCGACCGTGGAACACAGCAGGCTGTTTCCATCACCTTTGCCGCAACCACCGGTGCTACACCGGCCACCTCGCCCCTCATCCTCACGTACACGGCCGGTTCGCTCAGCGTTGATTACGCGTTCAGCCTCGTCGTGGTCGACCGTGAAGAGGTGGTCTTGAGCGCTCTTCAGCAACGCCTTCTGGCAAGCCCTGCAACCTCATCGAGCATGACCGTTGACGTGACCAACGTCGGCACAGCATCGGAGATGTACCTCATTGACTGGACCACAGAAAACGACGGCTCGTGGTTCTCGTTCACCATCTCTCCGACCACCTTTGAACTCGATGCGGGTTCAACTCAACAACTTGCCATCACCGTGCAAGAGGTTTCATCCGGGGCTCCTTCGGACGGCGTCCCCTACACGCTGACCGTTTCGTCAACCACCAACCCTTCGGTGAACGATACGCTCGACATCACGATTGAACCCGTCCTAGCCGGGGCCACCATCGACGTGTACACCGATGTTGGTTCTGCCAAGCCCGGCGGCACCGTGTACGGGACCCTTAAGCTCACCAACACGGGCAGCGGTGAGGACACCTTTTCCATTGCATCCGTTGGTGTTGATTGCGGCCTTGATGCCTCCATCACCGTGGCCGCTGGCCAAGCGAGCGACGGGTTGGGTTGGTCCTGCACCGTGGCCAACGATGCACCGGCGGGTCTGCGATCGGTCGCTTTCCGTGCTGTGAGTTCGGTTCGAAGTAACGTCGTCATCGAGGTCAGTGAATTGTACACCGTTGAGGCGGAGTGGCCCGGGGACGGGCATGTCTCGCTGGCGTTCGCAGACGGCCAAATTTCGCTCGGCGTCGACAGTTCCACGACCACCGTCCTCACCGTACAGAATCTCGGCAACGCCGAGGTTACAGGTACCCTGGACACCTTTGGCGAAGACACAGGGCTGATCCTGGTGAACTGGACTCGAATGAGCGACAACGTGGAAACAACCAAATTCACGCTTACGTCGGGCTCGAGCATTGATTTCTCGGTGAAGATCACGTCCAACACCGCCCGTTCTGCCTCATCGCAATTGACGGTTCGAGCCACGTCCACCGGAGGCGGTGTCTTGACCACCGATGAATCGGTGCCCCTGCCGGTCTCCATCGAAGGGCCTCCGCTTCCACCCAACGGCCTGGCTTTGCCCCTCGGGGTGAACGTTGCTCAATCCACCGCCCTCGGCGTGATGGGAGCTGGCTGGTTGCTCGCCATCGTGGCGATTCAATTGCTGCGACGTCGCCCGGAAAGATCCTCGATGGACGACGACGATGAAGATGGTGCAGGAGACGACGAGGAGGAAAAAGACCTCCCTGAGTTGGGCTACAACGAGTGTCGCTTGGACGGTGAATCGAAGGTGAACTGTCCCAGTTGCGATGCTCGGTTGGGTGTCCCTCGAGGAAGCACGCCTCCGTTCCGTTTCACATGTCCGCAATGCGGCAACAAGATTCGAGTGGTCGAATGATCAGCGGCGCTGAGCGATCAGCAAAAACGCCGTGTGCCCGAACGGACCGTTAACAGGTCGCATGCCACCCTTCGAAGCACGACCCCACTCTCGCTCCATGAGTTCTCCAGCCCATTCAACGCTCAATCCTGCGCCCTCGCAGGCTTCCCAGGCCCGTTCCAGTTGTGCGCTGACCGGGCAGTAGCACGCAAGCCGTCCACCGGGCTTCAACAACGCCGCGCTCGCAGCAACGGCAGGGGGGTGGTCGGGCAAATCCAAAACGATGGCGTCAACGGCGTCCACCGTGCTCAGTATCTCATCAATTGAATCCTCAATGGTTCCCTCAAAATGGTGGTGAACGGGCACGGCGTCCCAGCATGCAGCAGCGCGTCGGAGGTTCTCAAGAGCGACCTCGGCGTGTTCGCTGCGCGGTTCGACGGTCAAATGCACCCCACTCGCCCCGAGGGCGCGTTGGATGTAGAGGGAAAGACCTGCGCTTCCAACGCCCGCCTCAAGCACGGTGTCGTTGGCTCCCAACCCAAGTCGTGCGATGAAAAATCCTGCGTCTTTGCTCCCGATGGTCTGGGCTCGGCGCACCATGCTTTTGCTCAGCTCAGGTAGGCGAGGAGGCAGGCGAAGGAGCTCTTTTTGCCCAACCACCACTCGCCCTCCGACCGGGATTTCGCTCAGGGTCTGCAGCGGATTAAAAACGCCCAGACCCTTGATCTTCTGCTGCCTGTCGATCAGTTCCACGGCGTAATTTTTCCCGCTCTCTTCGACCAGAACAGCCCATTCTTCGGAGGTCACAAACCGTCCCATGAAGCGCTTGATGTAAAGGTTCGCCTTGGTTCTATTTTCGGGGTACTGCGTGGCATGTGATATCTTTCCCCGGTGACATTGATGCGAGTGTTCTATATACTGAGCAGTCCTACAATGACCATGAAAGCATCAACGCGTAGCCTTGCTTTGGTCATCGTGGCCGTTTTCCTTGGTAGCCTCGCTTCCGGAATGATGGCGGAACTCTATCAAACGCCGATCCCCGAATTGGAAGAGGAACCCGTTGTCCTCAACCCGTCTCAGGCCACCAGCCCGGGCCACGTTGTCTTCGGGCAGTACATCTCCTCGGACAACTGCGGGCACTGCTCCAAGCAGGGCGGCGGTTCAGATGCTCACCACTCCATCAAGGTGAACCACCCCGATGAGTACGTCTACGTCACTTACATGTCGGCGTCCTTCGGGTCCACCAACACCGCTCGAGCGGGTGCCGTTTCTCCGTACAATTGGGCGTGGAGCACCGGCGGTGCCCCCGATGCTTACTTCGGTGATCGCACCGACAAACGCCAAAGCGGCGCAGACAGCACGTACACCACCTACGACAATCTCTTCTCCACCGGTGGTGGGATGCACAGCACGGTGAACGACTACGGCATGTCGGCAGCAGTCTCTCAAAACGGAGGAACCTACGACATCAGCATCTCGTACAAGTACAAGGGTTCTGGAAGCCCCGCCTCCAACATGAAACTCTACGCAGCTCTCGTTGACACGGACTGCACAGGCTATTCCTACTCCTCCGGTATTCCACACGGCTACAACTGCTGGATGGCTTGGCTCACCGCCGGTGACACCTACAAGTCGAAGAGCGGAGGCACAGGGTCGGCCTTCCACAGCGTCACTGTAGCCTCGACCGACACCACCCAAACATGGACCTCCGTGCCCACCTCCGTGGTTCCTGGCGGCATCAACAAGGCCATGGTCGTGGCCGTCTTGATGAGCGGAAACCAAGTGTCCGTTGGCGGCAGCAGCCCGCACGTTTACCACGCCACCGACTCAACGATGGGCCCCAAGATGGACATCGGTGTTTCGGGATTGCAGGTTTCCAACGCTCAAGGCGGTGATTCGTACGTCCGTGGCGATACGATCACCCTCGAAGCCGACGTCAAAAACACCGGAGACTTGGACTACACCAACGGCGGTTCGCTCGAGTTTTACTACAAGAACGGCGCCACCACCACGGCCATCAACACCGTTTCCATCCCCAATCTCAACGTCGCCCCGGGTTCTTCCTTCCTGACCGGATCCACCACGTTTGACACCTCTTCGCTGCCAAGCAACGTCTGGTCCACCAACTTCGGTGCTCGTCTGGTGGGCATCAGCGGCGACATGGCCACGAGCAACAACGTCCAAGAGATCGGCGTCAACCACGACCGAGTTCCGCTCAAGAAGACACCTCAGGTGCTCGGTTCCGACGTCGTTCAGCGCGGCGACTTCGTGACCATCCTTGCCAAAGGCGACCCCAACGACAACGTCGACACCATCGACACGATGACCTTCGATGTCGAGGTCTCTCCGGCCGGACAGAACGCATGGGACGCCAGCATCGTGAGCGGCGGCGAGAACGTCCTGTACCGCGACACGGCTCAGGAAGGCCGTGAATACATCGTGACGCCGAGCATGTCCATGGCAGCCGGTGATTACGACGTCCGCACCCGTACCGTCGACAGTCGGGGTCAAACCAGCGACTGGGCCACGACGTCGGACATGTTTGAGCTCGCCAACGGCCGACCCATGGTCGTGGCCAACCCTGTTCCGACTGTGATGTGCGATCTCAGCACGAAGGTCAGCATGGTCGGCCACGTGATGGACCCGGAAACCTCGCTTTCCGACCTCGTTATCACTTCCGACAGCTCAAACTTTGTGGCGTGGCACGCCGACAGCGAAGAGCTGGAGGTGCACTTCCCTTACGACGACATGCGCCAGCAGTGCCCTCTTGGCCAGAAGGGCATTGAAATTCGTGTTGACGACGGCGGCGACTACTCCGACTCTGGTGAGTTGCCCTACGGAACCCTTCTCTTCAACGTCATCGAAAACGGACAACCCCGCTGGGCTGGCCTTCCGATTCAGGTCGTTGACGAAGGCAGCAGCGGTGTCCTCGGACTGATTCCCTACCTATCGGACACCGACGACACCGGCTCCCCTGTCGAATCCTCAACGTTGTCCCTCCAAATCATTGACAACTCGAACCCTGAACTCGTTTCCGTTGAACTACGCGGAACCACCTTGGGCTACGAGACGGTCGACGACGACGTCAACGGCGAGACGATCGTCACGCTCCGAGCCAGCGACGGCGAGCAGTATTCCGACCAGACGGTCACGATTCGAATCAACCCCATCAACGACGCTCCTCGCCTCGACATGACCGACATTGAATCCATTGATCTGAAGCTTAACCGCCAGAAAATCATCAACCTGAACAGTCGACTTACCGATGTTGATACCCCTCAAGGGAACTACTACGTCGCCTCGGCCTTCGCCACCGGCGGCACCGCAGTCGTCATCAGCGGCGACCTCAGAATTCAGTTTGACGAAGTAGGCCTCCAGACGGTGTCCATCTCCACGTCCGACGGCTACGCCACCAACAGCTACGAGATCGCCGTCAACGTCTTCGATGCCCTTCCGTTTTACGTTTCAACAACCGACGATGGCTCCGGACACATGTACGTTCACATGGCCGACACCTACGAGACTCAGACACCAACCGCCACCTTCTCCCTGACGGATTCCGCACCCACCTACAACCTCATCTCGGTGACGTGGTCGCTGTGCAACGAATTGTCGGGGACCTGCGACGGCTTCTGGGAGTACGACCTTGACATGTCCCGCTCCAGCACCGGCTGGACGGAGGAAATGAACATCCCCTCGTCCTACGGCGACGGTGGCTACGCTCGCATCAACGGAATGCGCAACATGGACTACATTGGCTTGACCGTTCGAGCCGTGGACGCCACCGGCCAGGAATACAAAACGGGAGACACCGTGAAATGGATGACCACCGAAGCGCTCCCCGACCCCGTGGACATGGACGACGCTTTGCTTGAGTGGTACGTCGCCGACCTCATCGCCGACATCGCCGCCCTCGAAGAAGAGATAGCGGCCGCAGACAGCACCGAGGCCGTCTCCCTCGAGCAGAACTTGATGACGCTTCGTTCGAACTTTGACCTCGCATGCGAGGACCCACGAGCCGATTGCCCGAGTGAGGAGGTCAAGAGCAGTGGAGGCGATGCAGCCTCATCAGGTCTCAACATGAACGTCGTGTTCATCGTGATCGGTGTGCTCATCGTGGCTGCGCTGCTGGGCCTGATGTTCGTGCGCAGAGGCGGTCAAGAAGAGGAACCAAAGTGGAACGAGGCGTCCTTACCGGTTCACGACACTGTGGCCAACTCGATGTACGGCGGCGCCCAGCACATTTTCCAACAACAGGTTGCGCCCGTGGCTGCTCCTGCAGCCGCACCGGCTCCAACGCCCGCTCCAGCACCGGTGGCTCCCGTTGCCGCTTACGCGGGCCCTCCTCTGCCCCCCGGTGGCCTTCCAGCGGGATGGACCATGGAACAGTGGGCGTATTACGGCCAACAATACATCGACCAGATGAACCAGCGTTAACGCAGGTTTACGACCCCTTGGCGTGCTACACTGGAAAGCATACCCCTAAAGGGGAGAAAAGAGAGGAACAAGCGTGGCCGAAGAAGACACACGTCCCGTTGAGGAGTCTCCCGTTGAGGAGCCCGCCAGCGATGAGGAGGTTGCCTTGGTCACGTCCGAGCCCACAACCACGGTTTGGGCACCCGAGCCCACCGGCTCCGATGAAGTGCTGAGCCAGTCCGTGGACGATTGGATCGCTGATGTCGAATTCGAATCCACCGCTGACGTGCCCATCCCAGAACGACTCGTTGACCAAGTCATCGGCCAAGAGGCGGGTTCGGTGGTCATCAAGAAGGCCGCTGAACAACGCCGCCACATGCTCATGATCGGCGACCCCGGAACGGGCAAATCCATGCTTGCTCGCTCAATGACCGATCTCCTGCCCAAGGATGCCCTCGAAGACGTCCTCGTCTATCCCAACGAAGACGATGAGAACGTGCCACGAGTTCGAACCGTCCCAGCAGGCCGTGCAGATCGCATCGTCAAGGTGCAAAAGGAAGCGGTTCGACAACAGCGTGAGAAATCCCAACGAATGCTGTTTATCGCATTCGCTGCCATCGGTTTCCTCCTCCTCATCGCCGCCCTTCAATCCGGTGACCTGTTTACGCTGTTGTTCGGCGGATTCCTCTTGGTCTTCGGGTACATGTTCATTCGAAGCCGTTTGGGGGCCGTGGACGACAGCCGAATCCCCAAGGTGCTTGTCAAGCACGACCTGAACGAACTGCCGCCCTTTATCGACGCCACCGCAACGCTCTCGGGCTCGTTGCTCGGAGACGTTCGCCACGATCCGTTCCAGTCGGGTGGCATGGAAACCCCCGCTCACGACCGTGTGGAACCTGGAGCCATTCATCGAGCCCACAAGGGCGTGCTCTACATTGACGAGATCAACCTCCTGCGCCTCGAAGAACAGCAAGCCTTGCTGACGGCCATGCAGGACCGTGCCTTCCCCATCTCTGGACGCTCAGAGCGCTCCTCGGGTGCACTGACCAAGACCGAAGCGGTTCCTTGCGATTTCATCCTCATCGCCGCAGGAAACCTCGACGCCATCCAAGGCATGCATCCCGCTCTTCGCAGTCGTATCCGTGGCTACGGCTACGAGGTCTACGTGAATTCAGAGATGCCGGACACCTCTCGAAACCGTCGTCGTTTGATTCGGTTCATCGCACAAGAGGTCCTGCGCGACCAAGACACCGTCCGAGAAATCCCTCACTTCCACAAAAGCGCTGTCTCAATGATTCTCCGCGAAGCTCAACGCCGAGCCGGCCGAAGAGGCAAGCTTTCTCTGCGATTGCGTGAACTCGGCGGACTCGTACGAATCGCCGGAGATTTGGCCGTGGAAGCCGGTGCTCCGTTCACGTCGGCCGAACACGTCCTTGGTGCACGAAACATCGCCAAACCGCTCGAACAGCAAGTCGCCGACCGAATGATTGAGCGACGTCAAGACTACGCCATGCTCGTCAACAGCGGTGAGCGTGTGGGCCGAGTCAACGGCTTGGCTGTTCTCGGTGCCAACTCCGGCCTCTCGGACTTCAGCGGCATCATGCTCCCGGTCGAGGCTCTCGTGACACCATCTCAGGGAGGCGGCGGAAAAATACACGCCACTGGAGGCCTGTCGGACTTGGCCAAAGAGAGCGTCACCAACGTAAGCGCCGTGATCAAAAAACTGACCGGCAAAGACATCTCCGACTACGACATTCACATCCAATTCGTGGACACCCACGGTGTTGACGGCGACTCTGCTTCCATCACCATTGCGACCGCCATTATTTCCGCTCTTGAAAACATCCCCATCCGACAAGATTTGGCGATGACCGGCTCGCTGTCCGTCCGCGGTGAAGTGTTGCCGATCGGCGGCGTCACTGCAAAGATCGAAGCCGCCGCCCGCTCCGGGGTCAAAACCATCGTCGTCCCTCGAGCCAACATGCAAGATGTTCTTCTGGACGACCGATTCGAAGACATGGTCGAAGTCGTGGCCGTTGACACGCTTGACGAGGTCATGAAGTACGCCCTGATCAAGCACGACCAAAAGGCCAGTCTCGTTGAACGCCTTGAAGCCGTTATCGACCGCCTTACACCGGAAGTTCAAAGCAAAATCTCGCTTGTGTGATGAATCCGCCCCGACCTCAACGGGGGGCCTTACGAAAATCAACAACCGAACGGAGGCATGAAACACATGTCCTCCTCAGACGCCGGGAAAGGAGCGTTGCTGACCCTTTTTCTGGTCACCATGATCGATATGATCGGTTTTGGAATCATCATCCCATTCCTGACCTACCTGGTTCAGGACCTGGCTGAAGCGGAAGGTGTGGTCCGTGTTGGGTTGTGGGTCGGCCTGCTGATGACGGCATACTCGACCGCTCAATTCCTTTCTTCACCGTTTTGGGGCTCGTTGTCCGACCGAATAGGGCGACGCCCCGTCTTGATGATTGGATTGGTTGGCAACACCGTGTTTTTCACGGCGTTCGGGTTCTCAACCACGCTGATGTTCGCTCTTTCGATGCGGTTTTTTGCTGGGGTGTTCAACGGCAACATCGCCGTTGCTCGCGCCTACATTGGCGATGTAAGCACCCCGAAGCAACTCGCCTCTCGCATGGGTCTTATCGGTGCTGCGTTTGGATTGGGCTTCACCATTGGCCCCTTCATCGGAGGCGAGTTCTCCAGTCCAGCAGAGCGTTGGGGCGTGTTTGTTGGTACGGTGTTTGATACTCACCCGTATCTCCTGCCTTGCGCTATCGCCAGCTTGCTTTCGGCAGGTTCGTTGATTCTGGCCTATTACAAACTGCCAGAATCCATCGATCTTGAAGCGGCCAGCATGCGCAAGGACCAGCGGCCTTGGACGCAACGCATGTCTTCCGTGGCCACCAATTCAGTGGCGATGCTGCGAACCCCCAGCATTGGGGCCATCATTTGGGTCTCGATGCTGTTCATCTTTGGCTTCACCGTGATGCACTCGGTGTTCATCCTCTACACAGAAATGAGTCCAACAATGGGTGGGCTGGGATTCAGTGAGCAAGACAACGGTCGCATCTTTGCGACCATTGGACTCTTTGGCATCCTCACGCAGGGTGTGCTCATCGGTCCGCTGACGCGCAGGTACGGTACGCGGCGTTTGATTCCCGTCTCAATTCTTGGAGCAGGCCTTGGCTTGTTTCTCATACCTTACACGCAAGCGGACCTTGCACCTTCCTTCTTGCCCTCATGGGTCGGGCCTGGTGCGATGGCTTGGTTCCAAATGCTCGTGGTGTGTTCTCTGATCGCCATTGGAAACGGCGTCTTCCAACCCTCCTCCAGCACGTACCTAACACGCATTGCCCGAGATGAAGGCTACGATCTCGGTGCGGTGATGGGAGCGCAAGAGTCGCTGAGTGCGTTTGCTCGTATCTTGGGGCCTATCAGCGGGGGTGCGGTCTGGGAGCTGACGGTTGGGGGCAGTTATCCTTGGGACTACCACACGTCGTTCCATCTCTGCGGTTTGTTGATGGTGATTTCTGCGTTGTTGACCTTGCGACTGCCGCCGATGAGCAAGATCGAGGATTCTGTGGATGGAAACGCAGAGCCTGTGCGCGATTGATGCTCCAGATGAGACGGTGGCTGAGGGGCCACGGACAGCGATTCCACCCCTGAAACGCGAAGTGCATCAGAGGACTTCGGTCAGGATGCGCTCAAGTTCGGTGTTGATGGTCAGAATCAGGGTTCCAAATTCGGGTGGAATGTTGGGGTCTTCGTAGAGCTCTTCCAATTTTGACTGAGCCATGGCAATGCGCACGTCAAGTTTCTTGCCTTTGTTGAGCAACCAATGCTCACACGCTTCTTTTGCTTGCCGGCGGATGTTGCGTGGGACTTTGGGGTCATCGATTTGATTGATGACCGAGGCAACCTGTTCTAATCGTTCTTCGATGTCCATGGTGTTCACCCAGTTGCACGCATAGATTGCTCAAAGGCGGCCGTCTTTAAGTTGATGGCCGACTTGGTTGAACCATGGAGGCGACCAACGCAGCCATCTTAGGATGGACACGGGTTGGCGTATTGCTCCTCGGCATGGGCTGGGCCGCATGGATGGACCACAAGACCCGACGGGTCGCCAACGAGCATTGGGTCGTATGGGCAAAGCCAGCGATCTTCATCTGGGCGCTTGACCTCATGGTTCAAGGTGCTGACTGGACCGTCTACCTGACCGCTTCTGCGGTGGTGGCCTACGCCAGTGTCTCTGTGTTTGGTCGACCGACCCTCAAGGACGCCGTGAACGGGTCCTGGATGGACCGTGTGTTCCTCGTTTGGTACGGTGTGAGTGCGGTCGGTGCGGTGGCGGGTGCGATACGGTACCAAGACACCACGCCTGTGCAAGCGCTGCTGGGCGACGGTGAGGCTCTGGGTGTCCTTTGGTGGAGAACGGCCTCGGTTGCTCTCGTGCTCGTTTTCATCGATTTAGCGTGGCGACTTCGCTTGCTTCACGGTGGGGCCGATGCCAAGGCCTTGATGTGGGTGAGTTTGGTTTTCCCAACATGGGCTTCAGTCCCCCTTCCGTTCGACCTGATGGCGGACGGTGCCGTGGTCGCTCTGCCGGTGGCGATCTCGCTGTTGATTTGGGGTGGACTTGCGTTCCTCTTCATTCCGTTCATCATGCTTGGCTTGAACTTCAAGCGCGGCGACGTTCGCCGATTCGGAGACTTACGACTGGCGTGGCACGCCTCCATGATGCCCGTGGACCATGTGCCTCATCGGCACGTATGGTTGTTGACCGACACCATCGAAATGCCGAGCGGGGAAGTGGAACTCGTCCATGCCTCACGAGCTCCGCGCCACACCCCCAGTCAAGAAGCGTTGGCCGAACATCTCGAACGACTGGTTGGGGTTGAACGCGTGTGGGTGAGCCACAAGATACCCTTGCTTGTTTTCCTCTTCCCAGCTGTGCTTCCACTGGTCTTGTTGGGCGATCCAACGACGCTGCTGATGCAGCTGCTCGGGTGAGCGAATCAGTTGCCCTTTCGCTCGACGTTCTTAGGACGCAGACCCTTGTAGCCGCACTTGCGACAGCGGGTAGCCTTCATGGCGTTGCGTGCGTTGCAACGCATGCAAATCTTGCGATGCAGCAAGCGAGCCTCCGCTTCGGGGAATCGTGCCATGGTGTCCCGACCAATCCCCCCTATTTAATCGCAACCACACGGTTTGGGTATGTTGAAGACGGGCGGCGGGCTCGCAGGGGCATGAAGGTTGTGAGGTTACCCGGCATTCATCACGACGGCAACGTCGTGTTGGTTTCAGGCTCGTTGGGCCATGTCCTCATCAACGCCGGGACGTCGTGGTATCAGGCCCTTCAGGTTGAGCGGGTTACAGGTCAATTGGACGGTCAACCTCTTGACCGAATTCTTCTGACCTCTCGACGCTTTCCCGTCTCGGGAGGAGCTTCGCACATTTCCGACGCTTTTGAGGGAGCGACGGTCCACATCCACGGTGATGGACAGGCGGCGCTTGAGACCGGGGATTTCTTTACGACCTGGGCCAATCGATACGATTCAGACATGCCACGAACCACCACTGAACCGCTCACTGAAGACGACGTCTTTCCGATGGGTGACGGCGAAATCGTGCCCATCCACCTGCCCGGACACACCACCGACGGGATGGGGTTTCACATCCCTCACCTCTCAACGTTGATTCTCGGTGCGTTGCTCCCCCGGGCTGACCGACCGACACGATGGGACCTACCGGGAGGGTCGCTCATGGACGTCATTGAGAGTTTCAAACGGATCATGAGCATGGAGTTGACGTCCATCGTACCTCTTCAAGGCCCTGCAATCCGTGGCTCAGAGCACGTTGTGGACGTTTTGAAGCGCCATCTTGATTTTTTTGAAAGGGCCGTGGAAAACGACGGTCGTCCACCTTCATCCTGGGAACGACCCGCTCCAACGGCTGTTTGGTGCACACCTCGGACGCCGTGGCCGCTTGAAGAAAACGAGGCTGTCTAGGCCGGATACGGAAGGTGGTAGGTCTCACCGAGACGTCGCCGACGTCGAACCGGATACCCTGCCGCAGTGTTCTTGACGTCGTGAGAAGATCCGTCCCACGACCTCACGTGATGAATCCAACCGCTGCGGACATGGACTCGTTCCTCTTCGAGATGCAGGCTTGACACGGGACCGTCGATTGAAAACACCAGCTGGCAGCGTTCAGCACGTTCGTCGCACACCGACCAAACTGCGCCGTGTTGCGTGCCCACAAGGAAGTGAAATGCACCTTCCTCCACGAGTGTGATGGCCCGGACACTACCGGAGTTGAGCGTGAACTTCGCCACTGTTTCGAGCCGAGGGAGTGTGAACACGGCGACTTCGCCATCGGCCGTTCCGATCACGGCAGCGTCGATCGGTCCCATCGGGCCTCGTAAGGCCATCAGGACGGTGGGTAACCCCTCCACGAGGGTCCGGGTTGGTCGTCCATTCAGAGGTTTCCAAGCAAGGGTGCCGTCGTTCATTGCGACGAGGGTACCGTCCTTTGTGGTCAAACTCCGAACGATGGTCCGTTGGTTCATACCCTCCATGAAACGCTGGAGGTACTGGTTTGTTTTCCTCACCCCTCGGGGATAAACTGAAAGTGAATCACTCATCAGTACATGTCGTCGTTTTTGTTTTCCTTCTTCCACTTTCGGTAGCAGGACTTGCAAACTCGAACTCGGCCTTTGCGGGTTTCGTATCCCCCCGAGCCCCACATGTCGATGGCGTCGTCCACGGAAAGGGACCGGCCGCCAAAGGATTTGTCGGCGAAGTTGTTGCAGTTTTTCACACCGCACGGAAGTTCCCCCACCTTCTTGGTCGAGGTGGTCTTGGCGTCGTCTTCACCAGCGTCTTTGCGGTGCTTTCGCGCCTTTGCTTTGAATCCCATGGGGTGCACTCAAGAGGCCCGTTGATGAAGGTTCGCTTGCTCACTGCAAGTTTTGGTAGTGTCGAATCTTCTCCAACAAACCGTCGATGAGGCGGAGCAAGCCACGAAGGGTCACTTCAGAAACGTTGGCCACAGCGCAGACTTCCGACTGCGTCCGGGGGGTTCCAGCAGAGGCCGCTGCCTTGTAGATGAGTGCTGCGGCGACGCCCATGGGTTTCTTGCCCTGCCAAACATCGTCGTGGGGGCGGATGGTGTTCCAAAGCTCATCAAGCGGGGTCCGGATCGCAGGTTCAAGGCCCAAATCCGACATGAATTTGTCAAAATACTCGTCCGGTGCGGTGATCTTGTGCATGTTCAGACGGCGAGACACCTGACGAATCAGTCGTGAGAGGTCCTTATCGGCGATGTCGAAGGCTCCAGCAACGTCGGGAATTTGCCTTGGCAACCCTTCTTGGCGAGCCACAAGGTAGGTGCACGCAGCCGTGACCCCCGCAATCGAGCGGCCGGTCACGAAGCCTTCGCCCGACAAGCGTCGGTACAATCGAGCAGCTTCTTCTTGGAGTGGGCCGGGTAAGCCAGAGCGGTCTCGAATGAATTGGTTGGCTTTGACCAGGTTTCGTTCTCGGCTCTTTCTGGTTTTCGAGCGCTCATCAATGACTCGACGTCGTCGCCAGTCTCGTCGGGCTTGGGAACTCATTCCGTGGCGGGAGGCGATGCCGGTGTTGAGGTCGCGTACGTCGATGGTTGTGTTGAGGCCCTTGTCAGCCAGTGTGTACGTCATCGGTCGCCCGACTCGAGAGCGGTCCTCGCCGTTGTCTCGATTGGTCCATTCGGCCCCGGGATCGGGGACGTTTTCTTCTGCGACCAGACCGCAGTCTCCGCACGTGATTTCACCACGGGTGATGTCGAAGTCCCAGTTCACTGCACCGCATTCCTCGCACGGGCGGGTGTGCCCTTCAAGCGTGCGTCGTCCGTCGGGCACGTTGCCGAGACCGGGGAGTTTGGTCGTTGGCTCTCCGTCTGATTCGGTTGATTCATTTCTTTGTTTCATCTCTACAACTCCTTGTTTAGTAGTGGGACTCAATGTTATATAAATTTGAGGTTTTTTTGCACATGCTCAATCCAACTCAATACACTATTTATCAGCCGGATGCACCCTCGTGAGCAAACTTGGAGTTTACCTGTCTAGTTATAAGAGGTCGTTCCACTTCATACCCGTTTTTTTACAGACAGCAACCCCGACGGGGATGGAATCTCATCACAGGGTTCAAAGGCGGCCCGCGTCGGAAGCGTGTTGAGGAAGAGCATGCCTGCAACCGTGATTCTAGGCGCCCAGTGGGGCGATGAAGGCAAAGGAAAACTCGTTGATCGGCTCGCCGAGCAGGCGACGTGGGTGGCTCGGTTTCAGGGCGGGAACAACGCCGGACACACCGTTGTTCTCGGCGACCGTGTGCTGAAATTCCATCTTCTTCCATCCGGCATCACCCGAAAGGAGTGCAACCTCGTTTTGGGCGACGGCATGGTCATCGACCCGTGGGTGCTCGACAGAGAGCTGTCCGACTGGAACGCAACGGCAGGCGAAGACCCTCGCGGGGACCGCCTTCACGTCAGCGAGCGGGCTCACATCATCCTCCCCTATCACCGCTTCATGGACAGCCTTGACACAAAAATTGGCACCACCGGTCGTGGCATTAGGCCGACCTACGCCGACAAAATCAATCGAGTCGGTCTGCGCTTCGGAGACGTCTCCGAGGTGTTGGGCGACGAAGCCTGGACCAAAGCAACCGTGGAGCGCATGAACGCCTCCTTGTCGGCTGCGGGCTCGGCCGAACGCATTACGAAGCAAGGCTTGGCCGACGACATCGCATGGATTCACGAACACTACGCCATGTGCATCGCCAACACCGGGTTGATGCTTGACCATGCGCTTAAGCTCGGTGAACACGTGATTCTTGAAGGCGCCCAGGGGTGTCTTCTGGACATCGATCAGGGAACCTTTCCGTTCGTCACGTCCTCGGTGACCTCCCGCGGAAACGCCACCCACGGTGCGGGCATTCATCCAGGTCATGTCGACGACGTCATCGGCATCACCAAGGCCTACATCACCCGAGTCGGGCACGGTGCCATGCCGACCGAAGTCGAGGACGAAGCCGGCGAGCACATGGGCACCGTTGGCAAAGAATTTGGAACCACCACGGGGCGAAAACGACGGTGCGGTTGGTTTGATGCCGTGGTCATGCGCCACGCACATCGCATCAACGGGTTCACCGGGCTCGCACTGACGAAACTCGACGTGCTCGGGGGACTTGAAGAACTCAAAATCTGCGTGGCCTACGAACTCGACGGGAAAGAAATCACCGAGCTCCCGCCCACCGCCACGGCCCTCGCTCGTTGCAAACCCGTCTACATCACGATGCCTGGGTTCCCCGAAATGTCGCTGTCCGAGTGGCTGGCTCTTGCCGTTCACGCCAACGAGTCCGGCGGAGGAATCTCGGTGCTTCCGGTGGCTGCGCAGCAGTACATCGCCAAACTCGAAGCCTTGGTCGGCGTACCGTGCACCAGCGTGGGCGTTGGTCCAGACCGGGACGCCACCATCGACTGCGTTTGATTCGCTGTCCTGCGTAGGTGAAGGCTCAAAAGGGAGTGGCTCACCGCTCAGGCTACAAGGGCGCTTAGCTCAGTTGGAAGAGCGTCTGGTTTGCAACCAGAAGGCCGGGGGTTCAAATCCCCCAGCGTCCACCACCCATGTCGAGTCCGAACCCCTTGTTCGTTTGACTGCTCTACATCCCAAGATTGGAGTTTGAACCCCTCGGTCGCTTCCATCACAAGGATTCAGGTTACACTCAAACTCAACGGAGTTTCTGTCGATGCCCAATAAAAGATGAAGAAAAGGACCATTGTTGGAATACATACGATCGTTCCCATTGCAAAAAGAGGATTAAGTAAAACCAGCGGTAAAGAAGCTACGAGTCCAATTCGTATCAGTGAACTGAGATGGGCTTGCCCGGTGGTTGTAGGTGTTTTACCTGCGCGTTGTACCATTCTGTAAATTTCGTTGATGACGAACAAAACTATGACCGGTCGAATTGTTGCGGTCAATGCTTCTTCCATGACCCAGTCATCATTCCAAAACCAACCTCCTACTTGTGATTCATACACACCTGCGCCGACAGTCGACACCAAAACCGAAGTGGAAAAAGCCGAGACAGTGTACTTTCTACCCTCATTTGCCACAAAATAACGTAGCAAATAAATCAGATATCCAATCAGCAGCCATACGACGATGGGGGGTAAAAAACCCTCAGCTTCAGGTTCGACAAATGCATACCCCAGTTGCGAAGAACAGATGATGATTGACATAAACACTGAACTCAAGGCAACACCGATTGGTATCCTGGTCTCAGACACAATTCGCACCAACGGTCATTTGATATCATAATTCTCCCAACAAAATAGAATCGAAATTCGGTGGTTGTTGGGTTTACAACT
>VMHT01063141.1_pt1 | contig 16902 bp, 16 predicted proteins | sample 4693611 | NCBI WGS metagenome assembly VMHT01 (sample SAMN12280063, study PRJNA550983) | marine metagenome | isolation source: seawater sampled from same location over 5 years 0.02-0.2 micron viral filtrate | place: USA: collected off the coast of southern California halfway between the port... ...
ATCAAAATTTATAACCCCTGCTTTTTTATCTATTCTAAATGTAGGGTTAAAGTTTGCTGTCTCTGTATTTAAACCATAACGAGCTCCAATGGTATAATCTGCATACCAATTAGATTCTGAATCTAATGCTACTTGGTCTGCTGCATTTTCTTGATTAAGATAAATACTGTTTTGCTGACCATTTTTTCTTTCTGTATCTAATGTAGATGTGTCAGTAATTACTGTTCCATCAGAATTAAATGTTAATGTACCTCCCACACCTTGTAAATAAGATTGAGCAGAGTTAACTTGAATATTTTCATTTAAAGGCCTAAGCCATCCGTCTTTGTATAATGAAATACGAACCCAGTTTACATAGTCATTTGGTAAAACAAAAGTTAAATTATCGTATACCGTAAGCTCTAATGCTTTTATCTCCATAAATGCATCGTAATTTAATTCTTGTATACCACGCTTTGCATGAAACAATATTTTAAATCTTTCTTCGTTATTAACTAAAGAATGATTCCCAGAATACATAAGTTGAAAATTATTTACTATATCTTCTAGGCTTACATATTGATATGAACCCCAATTTTTATTAGTTGGAACTGAACCTGCGTTTTCATAATATTGATATTGTGATAAATATGCCATCTTATTGTTCTTGGTTTTCTTGTTGTTCTATTGCTTGACCAAATTGTACCGTAGCTATTTCTCTTATAGACATACCAGCGTATTGTAATATTCTAGCAACTAAATTATTAACATCATCTGGAGGTAATTCAAAGTCTTGATAGTCTGATTGAGACTGGTCAAAAATAGGTTCTCCTCCTGACAATGAAACGTAAGTCCATTTAGGGTCTTGAGGATATCTTATATATTGACAAACCACTCTTCCGATAGTAACTATAGAGTCAGGATATAATGTTAAAATAGTTCCCTCTTGTGTGTATGCGGGAAAAGTAGTATTAGGAGCGGTTAACATAGATTTATTAAGCATGGTAATTTTGCTATGGTTTACCTGCTCTGCTTCATTTTTTAAATTTACCCCTTTGTAAATTGCATAAGGAATATTAGTTGTTGTTAAAGAAGCTACATCTACTACTAAAGTTGTTTGATTAGTTACCGATACAACAGTCAGATTAGTAATTACTGAATTAGCTAATATTACTGAAACAATATCTCCAGCACCTACACCATCAGTTTGAAAAGTTGCAGTATTATCTATAAGCTCAGTATTACCACCTCCAGTTGCTGTACTAGTCCCTGATGAAGTAACAGTGCTATATATTAAAACTTTATTTAATAGGTAATAATCAGAGCCAGTTGTCGCTGAAGTAGGAACAATATATTTATTTAAAGAGCCTTTAGATAAACTTGCTGTAACAGAAAAAGTATCTATAACTTCTTCATATCCTTTTTTAATATCCGCATATCCTGTTCCAGATACTCTTCCGTTCTCTTTGTTAATCTGATTATTATATGCTATAAAATATTCATCAAAAATATCTAGCTGCGCTTGCTTGGCAAATAGATTAAAATCTGATGGAGATATGTAGCCATAATTATTCTTGTTAAGTATAGCAAGAACTGTATTTCTAACAGCGTTTATCATCGCTTTCTTTTTTACAAAGATAAGCAAAAAAAAAGAGGTCAATTATTTTTGACCTCTCTCTACAATCGCTAATCTTCTAGCAATTTTTCTAACATTTTCAAAGACTCTATGCCATCATCGCTTTGTAAATAAGATGACACTATATACATAGGGTCCTCTCCAAAAGGAACGGTAAGCATTTTCTTTTTATTAGTAGATGTGTTAAACCACACCTCTTTTTGTTTATTCCTAAATGACAATAATCCTTTATCAAAAAACAACTGTACATTAGACTGTAGCTTCAACATGGGGTCATTAATCATTTTTAAAAACATATGTGGGTCACGCTTAACAAAAATTAATATGTCTCTACGAAGCTCTGCTGTACTCATTTGTTCTGTATTTTTTCCTAATAAAACCCTAGATATAGTCTCTACTTGGTCTACAGAAAGTTTTCTAGCCTCAATAAGTGCATCTGCTTCTATATTTAATTGTTCAATCTCTGCTGCTGCATCTTTTTCTTCATTCACCTCAACAAACTTTTTACCGTTTAATGGATGATAGTATAAAAATTCTTGTAGCACAGGATTATTTTTTGGAACTCTTAAAAAACCATCCATAAATTCAACTGGCTCTCTAACTACCTGTCCGTCCTGCTCGTCTTCAAAACAAGACTTTTGGTTAGGAGAATATCTCAACACTCGGTTGATTCCTTTGTTTTCATCAAAATGTAATAAGGGTTGTCTTCTTGAGCCTCCAGAAGGTAGTAAAAAAGATATAGGGGCTCTATCTCTAGTAAGTTTGTAGACCTTGTCTACTAATGCGTTTTTTTTCATTATATATAAATTTAATTAGATTTAAAAAAAAGGGAGGCGGTTAAACCTCCCTTGGTAAAATACTACTCTTGGAATAAGAAGAAGTTGTTTGCACCTAAAGTACATACAGCTCTCTCAGACAAGAAGTGAACTTCCATAGCATCTAAGCTTGAAGTTGCAGCACCGCCAGCAGAACCTGTAATCCAAGTTTTGTAACGTCTGTCTTCAGTTTCAGAAGCTCTGTATCGAACATGAAGGAATGGTCTCTTCGCATTCTTACCTAAAATCTGGTCATATACTGTAGTAGAACCAGCTGGTACTAATAGTCCGTTTACACGGCCTGAGTTAGCTCCAGTAGGTAAACCACCTCGCATAGTTGGGTCATTTAAGTATTTCCAGTCAGACTTATAAAAGTCATAACCTCTACGGAATCCTGTGAATCCTAAGTTCAACGCCATATCTTTGTCGTTGTCAAATAATCCATAAGATGTTCCGCCCGCTCCATAAGAATTTTGAGCTGCTAACATATCATCAATATCAAAGCTAAATTCTCTATCAACAAAAATTACATTTTCTTCAATAGAACCTTGCTTATCAAGTCTTGAGATAACTGCGTCAAAATCAGCTAGTGCAGCTGGGTTTCCACCGCCCCACACATTTCCACGATTTTCAACTACATAGAAGATACCTTCAGAACCTTTGTTCCCTACATCTCCTCCAGCTGCAATTGCTCCTGACGCAGCTTCCGCTGGTACAGCTTCAATCATTGCTGTTTCTAAATAGTCGTCAAAACGTAGACGAGTTTCGTGCTCTGATTTAAGATACCATAGATATCCAGATGCTCCGTTTTCAGTAGTTACTTCTATCCATCCAATTTGCGCCATGTCAGACCCGCTTACAGCGTATTTGTCTTTAATGATAATTGGAGAGTTATCAAAGATAACGTCATCAGCTTCTAATGAGCCTACCATTCCACTAGTTCCTTTTTTAAATTCAGAACCATAAATAAATACTGTTCTTGTAAGACCAGCTGCACCAACTTGTCCAGCCGCTTCATAATAAGCTACATCAAAAGTACCAGCTCCTGTGTTCACAGAAGTAACAATACCTTTGTTTAATCCAGCTCCTGCATTATCAGAAATAACAACAGTCTGTCCTACTCTGATTGCAATGCTTCCAGTACCAGGTACTAGTGCATCATTTACTGTGATTGTAGCTGTATCATCACCAGCGTTACCTGCTGAAGCACAGTTAATATATTTAGTGTGTAATCTTCCTTGTTCTGCCCATTTGATAAGGTCAGAATTAGAAGGCATCTCTGCTCCTACTAAACGTAAGAAAGATGCAATCGTACGATTTCCATATCGCTCAAACTCTTTTTCATAAGTATCAGGTAAATACTGATTCAAGAAATCAAAGTTTGTAATGTAGTTAGTTGCCAAAGGCACCTGTTCTGCACTCGGTTGTAAAGCAAACCCAGGGGTTGCTTGAACTGCTCCTGCCATAATAATTAATTTTTAAAATTTATTTTCGTTTAATACTTCTTATTTTTAAGCCTCGTCCCGAATCAGGGTTAACTGACTTAACTTGAAATCCTCCCTTATTAGTTATTTCAGGTGTTTTACGCTCAGTCATATTTATATTCTTAGTTTTGCGTATTACATCTTCCGTAGCTTCAGACTTGCCTTGTTCATAAAAGAACTGAGCAAATTTGTCAGGATTCATTGCAATTGATAAAGCTCTATGGTAACCGGCAGCATCCTTAATCAAACCTTTATCATCCAAGTACTTGTTTATAAAGTTCATTGGAGTTTCTTGGTTTTTCTTAATTGTCTGCGCATCACCGGGAGAGAAGGTTACTGTTTTGTCGTCAAGCACGAAATCAAAACCTTTGAAATCTTCAGTAAAAACTTTATCGGATTCTTTTAAAAACCAATTACGTTTAACCTCACTTTCCTGTTGTTGAGTTTTAACAGATTCTAAATATTGCCTATACTCTTGAAGTTCTTCATTGTTGCTCTGAGAATCAGCAGCCGGTCTCGACTCAAGGGGCTGCTTGTATAATTCTTTTTGCTCATTAAAAAACTTCTTTGCTTTAGCAATAGTTTTCTTTTTTGCTAGTTTAGTTTTTTTAACTACAGCTTCGTCATCTAGTTCTTCATCCCAAGAAAAATCCTCCATTAGAGAATCTATATCTTCTGGGTCTAAACCTTCGCCTTCTGTAATTGTCAAATACTCTCTTAGCAAAGCATCAGGATTCATAGCGCTAAAGTCTTTTTGTAATCTTACATAGTCTTCAATACCTCTTCCTGTTTCTTTTTTATACTTAAAGTAAGCTGCAACATCTTCTGGAAGCTCTTCAGCTTCTTCTCTTGCCGCACTTAATTCATCTAATGAATTAATTTCCTTACCGTATCTTTTTCCAATATATGAAAGAACGTCTTCTTCTGATAACTCGGCTGGTTCTTGAACTGGCTCTGGTTTTTCTTCAGAAGTTTCTTTTGCTTCAGTAGTAGCTTCCTCACTCTTACCTTCAGCAAAATCCATTTTTATTTGAGGAGTTTCTTCTGTGGTCTCATCAGAGTCACTAAACTTTTCCTCGTGTTTATCAAGAAGCTCTTGTTCAACTTCTTGTACTGATTTTTCTTCAACGGCTTCTACCGCTCTTACTTTTAATTCCATTTAATTTAATTTAAGTTACAAATTTAGTTAAAATATTAACGCTCATTATCGAGGTGAAAACTCTGATAAATCAAAGCCATCAAGACTATCTTCATTAGACTCAAAGTTTTGAGGAGGTAAATTATTTTTACGTTGTGTAATTAATTTAGACTGCTCAGTATTTTGTTGACTAATTCTATCACTCTTAGCTTGTTCTCTTTCACCCTCTCTAAAAGCTAACGCTTGTTCGCTTACATTTCGTAATTGAATATTGTAATCAAACTCTTGCTGCATTAACTGTGATTTAAGCTGCGCTTCGGCTTTTTGTTTTTCTATTTCAAAAGCTATCTCAGCTTGCTTAACTTTCATTTTAGATTGAGTCTCTAACTCTATTTTTTGCATAGCTACTTGAGAAGCCATCTCTTGAGATTTAAGCTGTTGTTGAGCGGTCATGGCTTGCTTTTGCATAGCCATCTTTTCATCACGCTCTTGTTTAGCAAGTCTTTTAACTTTTAAAAGTTGATTAGCTAACTTGAGGTTTTTAATTTCACGAATATCAATTGCATCTTCAAGATTAATATCTTGTTTAGATAAAGCCATTTGTATATTCTGCTCAAGCATAGCTTTCTGCTCTTCGTCTGGAGAAAGTTCTATAAATACACCAAAGTCATAGATATATAAATCAGATATTTCACCTAGTATACTTACATTATACTTCCCAATTTTATTAATAAAGTCTTCTTTAAAATCTGAATATTCTAAAATGTCAGCTACTCTATAAGTTAAAGCTTCTGCTAATGAACGATATATATATAGACTTCCATCTAATATATGTCTAGTTGCAGTATTTGAGTTAAGTGCTGCTAGCTTTTGAACACCTACTAAAGCTTCAGGAGAAGGTGTAGAACCGTCTCTCGCTTCATTTAAGCCCGTTACACCTCGAATCATGTCTAAGTAGTGGTTGTAGTTAGCTATAAGCATTTGTGTCTTAGAAGCGCCTGAATTGCTTGTGAGCTGCTGTATAGGTATTTTGCCTTGATTATACTCTCCTTCTTGAGTATAACTTCTACCAACCACACTACCTGTTTGGAAGTATAGCCTTAAAGCATCAGAAGGGTCGTATGCTGCGCCTGTGCCTAAGTCTACCTCATTAATACCATCTGCGTCTATATAAACCCCATCAGGTACAGTTCTAGCTATAACCTGCTGTAGTTTTAAGTGAGTCATCTGTATTAAATCAGCAAAAGGAATCATTCGTCTTACTAAAGACTCAATAACTCCTTTATACATTCTTGGTGCTACGGCAACATAATTTGGTAAAGCGTGTTGTGATGATGACTTAGGTCTAACCATATTCTTAGCAAGCTCCCACTTGAGAATAATATTAGTACCCATAACCATTACACCATCATACCATACATCAATAGTCTTTTCTATTTTTTCAAACTTTCCATCTTCCATCATTTCTTGTGGAGGATTAAAAGTATCATCTTTTTCTATCATTTTAGAACCACCGCCTTCAAGTATTCTTTTTTTATAAACCATCTTTTTTGTGGTCTTATAATTAAAATACATGAGAGTACAAGTGTCTCTATAAAAAATATCATTTTCATAAAACTGAGCTACATTATAATAGTCATACCAGCTTTGGCTATATTTAGATATTTCCTCTAAGTCTTCACGAGTAAGACTAGGGTCTATCTTTAATAGTTCACCTATAGGAAGTGTTTTAATTTCACCCCAGTAAAAACAATCTTTAAAATGTGGGTCTTCAGTATAGCTGTACACAACATTAGCTGGGTCTACATAAGATATTTGAACTCCAGCTCCAGGAAGAAACTCATGTTTTGCTACAGACATTCCTATAACAGTAGAATCATAGTCTATCTGCTTACGAATATCATTATAATGATTTTCTGAAAACATTGTATCTATAGCTTCCTCTTCTGCAATTTCTATTGCAGGTTTATAATTAAGGTTCATATATAATGAAAGCTCTTCATCACTAGATGGCAATTCATCAGGGTCCATTATAAATGGGTCTACCCCTGTTTGCTCTTGAATAGTAGTCAATATATCTTTAGCAGCCATCTGGCCTTCAATCATATCTTGATACTTGCTTCTCTTAGCTTGTGATAATGCATCTTGAGCAAAAGCCTTAACTTTAAACTCTCTATCCTGCATTCCATTGACAACTATGTCAACAAACTTTGGAAGTATAGGAACGGGTGTCCAATCTAAATTTAGATAAGACAGGTCTCCATCAATTGCTAATTCGTTTTTGTATTTGGCTATGGACTGCTCGCCTCTAGCATATAATCGCAGTCTGTGAAAATCCCGCCATTGATTATAATATCTACATTGGTTTCCATCTTTTTTAAACCATTCGTACTGAATAGCCTGTCCTATCTGTAAACCAAATTCGTCAGTTGCTTTTTCAGCATCTGAAACAAATTGACTTGGAAAGCCTGTAGATGCAATGTCTATTGTAACATCCTTCATCTATCTAATTAATTCACTTAAAGTTCCCTTATTTGTATACCTTGCAAAGTTAAGGTTTATTTTTGATTGTTTTTTCTCTACTTGGTACATATGCTTTTGTGTTGCCATGATTGCTAATCCAGAACTAATACTGGCATCAAACCTAGTTCTGTTGTTTATATCAAACTTAGCCCAGTCTTCTAATGTTCTGGTAAAGAGCATATTGCCCATCTCGTTTTGTTCTCTAAATGTTCCTTCTAAATCTAATCCTACATTTTTTTCTATGTAAGATTCTATTGCAGCAGCATGAGATTGTTTTACATCTTCAGAACTGTTAGGAATACCTCCCAGCTCTTTTTCACTTTTAGAAAGTTTTGACTTATGTTTATCTGGTCTGTTTATAGAAAAAGGTCTATATCCTCTATTTTTAAAATGATATAGTAATCTAGGCTTATTATTTTCTACAAGTATAGGCATACCATAAAACACACAAGCCATAAGTACCTCTTCAAAAAATATTTCAGCTGTTTGTGGTCTAGCTACATACTGTAAAAAAAACTCATTTGCTGGAGCTTCTTCCATACTAAAAGTTGTCATGCCATGTAGCGCTCCATTAGAACCTCCGCCGCCTACAGTTCCTGAGATATCATAAGAGTCACAACCGAACGCACCTATATGCTCGTTCCCTGGATAATTTAATCCATTTCTTTTTATTACTCTGTTCTGTAAGTTTTTTGAAGGAAACCATCCTATCAAAAACCTTCCTTTTTTATCTGGACTGAAGATTACTTTGGTATCTTTTATACCATTCTCCCAATAAAACTTGCCTCGTGTTAAATGGTGCTGCATAATTAGCGAGTCATTGTAATCTATTTGCTGGTATATCTTAGTAAGATTAAAAAGCGATGATTTACTTTCATCTCTAAATGCATGAGATTCTGTTCTAGGAAACTGACGATAAAACTCATTAAGAGCATCAGCATCATGTTTCAAAGAGTCTACTTCAGCCTCCCAATAATTTATAGCCCCATTTGTAATCCACTCACCATCAACCCCTTTACGTTTTTCTTTAGGCGCTCTAAGAACTGGTTGTCCGTATATATCTATAAATCCTTCCATGTTCATCTCCATAGGAATAAACAAAGAGTACATACCGCTTTTGGTTTGACCGTTAGCGTTTCTTTTACTAACATCAGAATCTTCATAAAGCTTTTTAAAATTATCACCTCCTTTATCTAACGCATTAGAGGTAGAGCCCATCAAACACTTACCAATAATTTTACTACCTAATCTTAAACAAGTTTTAGTAACCCTCCAGTTGTTGAGAATGTTATTTGGTTTTATCCATTTTCCACTCTCATCGTGAACCAACAATAATAACTTTTCACCATCATATGAGTTGTCATCTGTATTTTTCCAATCAATAGTAGTGTCTAACCCCGTAAGCTCATCATCTACTACTTCATACATATTTTTTTTAGTAATCTTAGAAGCTGGTATTCTAAATGCAAGCTCAGTCTTAGGTTTGTCCATACCATCCTGAATAGGTTTAAAAAAGAATGGAAGCCTGTTAGATATAGGCACTACTTTATCTGTAAACATTTTTTTTGAATCTGACCCTGTCTTGGATAGTATACCGACTCTTGAGTCTTTTGCAAGTGTTCCCGTGTTTACACACTCTGAAGAACCCATAAAAGAAAAGCCAGAGCGTCTAATTTTTAGATAAACCATTCCAAAACTTCTCTTGTCTGCTCTACAAGCTTCCCAAAAAATATAAAAAATCCTATTAGCCTCTCTATAATCAGGATATCCTACATCAATTGTAGACCACTGTAAATACATATAGTGAGCTCCTGTAATATAAGTCGGTGTTCCATTATTCATAAACCAATGCCCTTCTTCTCTTCTGTCAAACTCTGTTTCTATGTAATCCACCCATTTAGACTTAAATAGGGAAGGCATTTCATTCCATTGAAATATAGATTGTATTTTAAAAAGTTCTTTTGATAATTCTTGACGCTCCCAATACTGCTCAGACTTAGTTGCAGAACGAGCAAAAGGTTTTTTAGGTACTAACGGCAATCCTATCCTTAGTCCTGATATTTCTACTACATCTCCTACTTTTCCGCTTTTAGATATACATATAAAGTCATATTTTTCATTATAACCATACTCCCAAGTTTTAGCCCTGTTTTTATTAGCTAAAACCCCTTTAGGTATATATTCTTTTAATACCCTGTATATACTATCTTGACCTTCTTTCTGCAAATCCTTGTTTTGTTTCTACCTTAGAATCAGTGCTGTTAGATATGTTTATGTTTTCCTGTTCAGCGTCTATTTTATTTAATATATCAAAAGCATCAAATACTGCTAGTTTTTTTGTAGCTGCTGCATTTTTTAATCTATCAGCCGCTAGCTCGTCTTCAGGGTCATGCTTTATAATATCTTCTTTAGCAACTTTAATAAGCTGCTCTACAGCTTTTCTGCCTGCTTCAATTATTTTTTTCTTTAGCTCTTCTGAGTTTGTCATCTTTTACTAATTTTAAAGCATATTCTAAATGATACTTTTCCCAGTGTATTCTATATTCTAATCCTCCAGTAAATGTTTCATCACACTGACTACATTTAATGGTGTGCTTCATAATACCATCTTAATATGATGGTCAAACATTCTATATAACTTTTCTCCTTCTACATTAAATTCATACTCAGTATCTGGCTGAAAAGTAACCAAGTCTCCTTCAACTAACCCTTTGCTGGACAAATATTTATTTATATACCTAATCTTACCCATAAGAGGCTCTTCAGAAAAAGGCTTATGAATGTATGATTCAGTAGAAGGTATAGGTTTAACAAAACAATATTGGTCATGACAATGCCAATGGTTATTTTTGTTGTACATATAAAACTGCATATTGTCTACAAAAAACATATCGTCTTTAAAAAAACTCTTTCCACTTTTTTGACGACCCTTCATGTCATTATAAAACTTAAAAACATTGTGGTGTACTAAAAGTATATCTCCCGGCTCTATATCACCATTATATCCTAATGGAGTAGAAACAACTATTGCTTTTCTATTTGACGCTAAGTGATTTTCTTCAGAAGTGCTGGTTATAAAATCTATACCACCTATTTTTTTGGAGTTGTCATATCTTTTTCCTTTTACAGGCTTTACTATAAAATAAAAAGGAGACCTCATTAGAAACTTATGTTATATTCAACAGCAATAGGCATAGAAGAATTAAATTCTTTCCATAAAAATATTTCATCACCTTTTTGAATCCATATTTTTATTGAGTTTTTTTGTTCATCTTGTTTTATTAGATGAATACTATGTGTTCCTCCTAGTATTTCTTGACCTACCAGATAGTGCATTGCACTAGACTTATAGTCTGGCCCTATTGATATTTTTCTAATATCCATTACATTAAATTTATTAAAACAAATATAGGAATTATTTCCCTGGAAATTTTACACCTATCTTATCTGCCGTTCTAGCTCCGAAGTATCCGCAGAGGACCCATGTCAAAAGAGAGGCAGTGTCTGAAGTTTCTAGCCCCATATACCATCCTCCTACATATGCGCCAACTAAAGTCACTAATGTTAATGGACGGACATTACGAGCAAGCCAGCTTTGGCTTCCAGAATCTGACACCCAACGCCTAGTTACCCCATCTATTTCCGCACGCTCTACCCTTAGTTTTTCAAGAGCTATTCTTTTATCTCCTTCAGATAACTCGTTATTACCACTAATAAGCTCTGATATGACATTACCTGGGAGTATAGCATCTCCAACTATTCCTAGAATCGATGGAGCTTTTTCAATAAGAAATCTACCTACCCCTGTTTCTTTAAATGGTTTTTTATTCTTACTCATACAACTCTATATGAAGTTTTACCATTAATTTTTTCCGCCCGTAAACATCTTTTTCTATTTTCATCTTCTGATATATAGCTAACATGAATCCAATCAGGATTATTGTCATCTCCAAACTCCCATATAAGCTGGTCAAAATTTAAGTGGTCTTTTATATAGTGATACATTTCAGCATTTGTTTTATGCCCAAATGTGTCATCCAGGTCAATTGCTCTACCCTCGCAATGCTGGCTGCGGGAACTTCCCCCCAAAACAGAATTCAATTTTTCACAGCGAAACATACTTGTAATTTTTATAGGACCACCTACATATTCTCTGAGAGGCTCGAAAACATTATGAGCAACACCAACCATATTAGAAACTTGATAACCATCGGGTATATTGTTTATATTTAAACGAGTTGCCGTATTCGACTTAATACTTTCTTTATAAGAAATATGTTCACTTATTCTTTCCATACATTAAGTACCATTTGTGAATTGTGTAACCAATTGATACTAAAAGTAATAAAATTTTTAAAATCACATCTATATGTGTCATAGAAATCCCTAAGACTAAACTATTTATTCCTAATATTTTTATATCGTTAATTGACATTGCTATTTGGTTTAACTATGTGGTATACCACATTAATATCTAAAAGTGCGCTATTTGTTTGTATATATTCCATTATGCTATTGCTAAATATAGGTAATCATTACCACCATTAATATCACTATTAGAAGTTAATATTTCAAATGAAGTTGAATCAAAACTAATATCTAAAGTTCCATCTTCTGCAAAATTACCATTTGCATAAAGCCGACCCTTCCCATTAGGTGCTGAGGTTCTTGCACTATCAAACATATTCCAATAATTACCGTTACTTGTTAAACTTTTAATTAATAGGAATCTTGGTTGAAAACCTGTAGGAACAACTTTACTACTTGAATTTGACCCTGTATAAGTCCCTATCTTCTGATAATTCGCTATGTCTGCAAAAGAATACATTATATAACTTCCTCCTGAAGCATTATATTGTGCTGATTGATTTGCACTTGTAAACTTAAACACATCTGTTGTTTGAGTATATTGATATTGAACATCAGTAGTTGCAGAGGCTGTAGAAAACTCCATAAACTTATTACTTCCCTCAACAGGTAAAGGAATCCACCAAGCATTAGCAACATCTAATCTTTTAATAATTACCATTTTTGGTTCAATCCCAAGTCCGTGTCCGACAGTAGCATTTTGTGTATTATTTCCCGTATACTTCACAATACTAAATCCAGCAGCTTGATTTGCGCTGACTATACTTGTAATAGTTCCATCATTATTAATCGTAGGCAACCCTCCCGCCTTCCAGCTCCAGCCAACGTAAGTTCTTCCTGATGTATTAACTTCACCTCCACCACCTGCATCATTCAAACTAAAACCATTTGGGTCTAATGAAAGAAAACCATTTGCCACATCACTTGCTGCGCCCGTTGTATCAGTAGATATTCTACTTACTTGTCCCCGTACTGAATCGTTTAATTCATGACTTGTATTATTACTTATTGATTTTATCCAACTTAAATCAGGAGCAAAAGGAGTGTATAAATTCTGTAAAGCTCCAGTACCACTATATGAAAGAGGTGAAAAGCTATTCGCTTGCGTTGGCACTGATGTGTCTTTGTCAGCGGCTATGGCTATGTAGATGTATGTTCCTCCTGAAGCGTTAACACTTTGACTTGTACCATATATTTGAAATCCGTTAGAAAAAAAGTTTATACCCCTGCCTGTTGCTTCTGCGTCTGATGTATTAGCTTCTAAATATTTTTCATTCGGGTTAACAGAATCTCTTTTATTATCATACATATTCCAATCATATCCTGATGTATCTGTTCTTTTAATCATTACGAATGCAGGTTGGAATCCTGTTTCTACAAAAGGTTGACTTGGAGTTTCTCCTGTATAAGACCCTATCTTTTGGTAGTCATCTACTGAATGGAAGCAATAAGCCACGTGGGACTCTGCATCTGACCTAAAATATTGTTGCCAAACAGTAGAATTTACTGTACTAAATCCATCAGCGTAACTTGTTTCTCCTGAAGTACTATTTAAAGTTAAATATTTACCTGTTCCTACGTCTTTATGGTAAGTGTACCATTCTCCACTATCAGAAGTAGATTTTGAAATAATTAGTTCAGGAGTGGCATTCAGACCGTGTCCAACTGTCTGTGATGAAGAAGGACTTGAAAAAGTAAACGATACAATACTAAACCCAGCATCTACATTTGCTCTAACTGTACTTTGTATTGAGCCATCATTGTTTGTTGCATTACTTGATGCTGCTTTCCAACACCAAGCTACTATGCTTTCTCCATCACCATTACAGCTTATATCATCATCAACAGTAAATCCATTACTATCAAATGCTGTTAAAGAATCCAGGTCTGCTGCTTCTTGACTTGTTAGATTTGAAAAAAGCCTATTTGTTGCGCCTCTAATACTGTCAAAAAGAAAATGATTTGAACCTCCAATATCGGTTCTTGTTTTTATCCACACAAAATCAGGCTCAAATTTTAATCCCGTATATCCGATGTCTGTTGTAACTCCTCCGTATGTGCCGCCTACATCTGAAGCGTCACCGTCAAATTGAAATGTCGCTATTGCTGTTTCTCCTGATGGAAACGAAAGAGTAGACGCTGTAGTTGTTGTTTCTAATTGTAAATTATCTACACCCGTTTGGTTTAAAGTTGTATTATAAAATCTTACTTGGTCTAAACTTCCATCTAAAACATCACCACCTGAATCCCATTCACCAAACTTACCTGCAAATGTAGAGTTGCTGTTACTACTTGCGAGTCCTGTTGTTTTTGTTACTGTTTCTGATACACCATTTATATACATTAAAGTAGAAGAATCATTTCCTGCAATTACCATATTGTACCAAGTGTCAGCTACAACCACTGATGAAAAATCTGCTTCTTGTAATGTTCTGTTGCCTGATGAACCATTTGTTTGATGATATTGAATTTTTAATTTTTTGGTTGTAGAAAATATTATATTTGCATATCCTCTTAAATATTGGGTATTAGTTTCCGTATAAATTGTATGGTCATTATTAAAATCATTAAATTTTACCCAAAATGAAATAGTATGCCCACCTGTATTCCAATCACCAACAATATAATTACTTAAAGCTATTTTACTACTACTCCCATTAAAGTTCGCAGCCTCATTAAACTTAGCGTCTATTGCTTGTGTAGCTCCATTACCAAAGTATGTGTTTACATTAAAGTTCTGACTAGGAAAGTCATCGGGGTTTGCATCAGCTTCAGTGTCTATCTGAAACCACGCTGCGCCATCATAATACTCAACGTATTTTAATTCTGTGTTGTATCTCCACTCACCCGTGCTAGGAGCAGATGGTCTTGACGCCGTATCACCCGTTGGCAATTGAAGCGCTGTGTTTGTTGCGCTAAAGTCAAATAATTCCGGTGTGCCTATTTTTGTTATTGCCATTTTATTATAATGTTATTAAATCCCAAGTTAGCGTTTCGTCATTCCATTGATAGAGTTCTCCATCTGTCGGATAAGGTGTCGGCGGTTGCCAATCATAATTACTGTCTAATGCCCATGATTGATATGGTTGAGGTGCTATAAAGATATCATATCCTTTGTGATAATAATACTCTCTTCCCGCATATTGCTTTCTAAAACTATTGTTGTAAGACGTTTGTACCCAATTGGTTTCTTGACCATACAAGCTTTTGCAAAAGTCAATACCTATTTGTTCACTTTCATTTCCATCTGAATCTAACAATACATCATTGTTTACAACAATAACTTGCTGTACTATATTATATGAATCTAATCTTGTAAAATGTGCCATATTATGCTGTATAAGAACCTGAACCGTTAAATATTATTACCGTATCTCCTGTTCCGCCTACGTTTTGATTTACAGTAGGAGAACCACTAACACCGCCAGAAGCATTGTAAGTAGCATCTGTCATTCTTAAAATAAAAACTCCAGAGCCTCCATTTCCTCCTGCACCGTGCGCAGAAACATTGTAGCCGCCGCCGCCGCCGCCGCCAGTATTAGGAGTGCCTGCGTCTCCAATACCAGAGCCACCTGTACCCCCATCACCGCCGCCACCAGAACCTCCTAAACCTGCGGAACCTTTCGTTTCTCCAGTAGCACCGCCTCCTCCAGCATAAGGGAGTCCAGTTATAGAACTAGATAATCCAGCTCCACCACTTGCTCCAGCACCTGAAGATGTTGCTGTTCCGTTTCCACCTACAGCACTAGCGCCGCCGCCGCCTCCTGCACCATACCCTGGACCAGTTTGTATTCCAGAGCCTCCATTATACCCTTGAGTTGGACTTACTGCACTTCCGTTCTGATTATGATTTCTACCGCCGCCGCCGCCAGAGCCTCCATCTTGACCCCAACGAGTTGAGGCATACGCCCAACCGCTTGTAGTACCGCCTGTGCCGCCGCCTGTAGATTCTATTGTACTAATGTCTGAACCTGTTATCTTTGTCGGTTCACCTTGCGAATACCCTGTTCCTGTTGTTGTCCCACCTGTGTTACCTCCTATTGCTCCACCGCCTATAGTTATAGTATAAACAGTCCCAGGTGTTAATGATAAAGATGTGGTTGAACCGCCGCCGCCTGTTTCGTCGGAACCTCTTAAACCGCCGCCGCCGCCGCCGCCAGACTGTCCGCCGCCGCCGCCAGCAACGCTAAGGTATCTAACGCTGTATGGAACAGGTGCTACGTTAACAAAGTTTTTCCAATCTGTGCCGTTATAATGTTGCATGGTAGATGCTGAACCTTCAGAAACTTGACCCACTTCATTACGCATCATACCTTCTTCAGCAGTTGGCCCTGAATACGCTGCATTACTGCTCGGCATTCTAAGTCCACTCTCTGAATTGGCTTGATTTAAATCCGTTAATTCTGTTATTACCTTAGTTGTTGCCATAATTCTAAATTAAAGGAGGATTCCATCCACCATTTGTTGTGTCCCATGTCCAGCTAGGATAAGGTTGATTGTTGTCGGGATTATAATATACATAATCTACCCACTCAGTTGTGTCTTCTTTCCAATACCATTCTCCTTCTTCAGGTCTAGGTGTTGGTGGTTGCCAGTAGCAAGTCGACTCATCGAGTGTCCAGCTTGCATAGGGCTGCTCGGTATAAAAAGCATCTCTTACAGGGTCGTAGATATATCCTACCCCTGCATAATTTTTTCTAAAAGGTGTGCCGCCTAACTTGTGCACGCCACCTTGCGTGTTGTATGACGTTCGCTTGCATCCTCCGTAGTATCCTTCCCAGTATACTGTATTGTCTTTTTCAACTTGAGGCACTGCGCTCATCTCCTCAAGTTTAGCTCTAATTTGAACTTGTATAGCCTCTAGCTCTGCGTCAATGGTTTCTCTATCTTGAGTATAATCAATATCTTTCTTACTATCTTCAAGAGCCTCTATCTCTGCTTGTATTGCTGAGGAGTCTC
>VMHT01184429.1_pt1 | contig 16901 bp, 22 predicted proteins | sample 4693611 | NCBI WGS metagenome assembly VMHT01 (sample SAMN12280063, study PRJNA550983) | marine metagenome | isolation source: seawater sampled from same location over 5 years 0.02-0.2 micron viral filtrate | place: USA: collected off the coast of southern California halfway between the port... ...
ACCCCACTTCGTCATTGTATGAAGTATAAACATATTCAGGCTCACCAAGTTTATCGGTAGATGCTGCAGAGTCTTTTTCTCTAAAATTATCATTCCACTCTTCATATGTTAAATACTTTAGTCGTTTTGGATTTACGTCATCTTCTGTAAAACTAATAAATCCTACAAAGGCATTAGACCCTGAACTTTCTGTTAATGTAACAAAATGAGTTACAGCCGTAGCAGTAAATGTAAAACTTGTGTAGGATGATTCATTTGCGTTACTTATTGTTATAGTTTGTGATTTAGTTTGTGAACCACCAGATGATGTTCCAATAGTTGCTACTATTGTTGCACCAGTTAATTTAACTATAACCTCATAGGACTTTCCCACAACAAGATCTGATATTTCTTGTGTAACGGATGCACTTGTTAATTTAAGTGTGTTGCCAAATTTAGAACTAGCTGCAGGACTACCTGATACAGTTGACCAACCAGTTATTGATGCTGACCCAGAAACTTCATAGTCACCATTTGTAATGTAATCTTTTGGTTGTAGAAATACCGTATCGTAGTCAAGATACTTCAAGGATGATGAAACAGTTTCAAATGCATACAGTTGTTTTCCAGATGTAAGATCTAATGAACCCTCTGCTCTTGTAAAGGGCCAGTTAAGTTCAGAATTAATTATATCGGATATAGATCTGTTAACAAAATCCTTTACAGATGTTTGTATGCCCCTTGAATTACCAAAACTGGAACTGGTTAATTCAACTTCATTAACATCTCTTAACACATTATTTACTAGAGTTAAGTAACTGCTTGCCATTTTGTTTCTCTAATTTATAAATTAATTTGTAAACTTCTTTAAAGTTTTTTATGACTTGATCTTTTTGTTGTTCGGTAGTTGCTCTTTTCATAGCAAACTCAAACGCTTCTTTACACAACTGCTTCATATTTTAGTATACATGTTATGCATTATAAATGCAAGATTATTTTGTAAACTGGTCTTTTATACTTCTAACTACACTTTTTAAATCAAAAGGTTTTTCATTTGGTCTGTAAGGACATTTATATTCTTTAGGACATTCTCCTGCATCATAAGGTACGTATTCTCTGTACTGCGTATTGTTTGCCCCAACAAATACACAAACTCTTTGATCGTTTCCTAATATTTGACTTGCTAGTCTACAAGTTGTCATCTTTACAGATGTACTATCATCTTCTTTAGCTGAAGCAGTTGGAAGTAATACTAATAACAGTAGAATTAAACTGAGATACTTATTAGCCATACCATCCACCCTACAGCACTTAAACCAATAAGAGCTGCTATACCCATAATAGTATAATCTCTTATCATTCGTTTTTGTTGTTCTTTTTGGTATATAGCTTGGCTTCTAGCTTTTCTTATTCTGCCTTCTTCTTTTAATAAATCATCCCAAGCTTGCAACCCATAGTTACCAATTAAAAAGTTTCGTAATTCTTCTCGTTGTTTTTCAAGTTTCTTACGGCTACTGTAAGATTCCATTGCAACTTGTTCAATAGAACCATTAAATATCTTATCAAACGTTGAAGGGTTATTTGCATTTTTGTGAATGTTGTCTACATCACTAACAGCAGACATCCATGCAGACAACTGTGAACCTAAATCTTCAATTTCCTTACCCATCGTAATGGCTTTTTTTATGCCATTGTATGCCGCTGTTGCCCCTGAGACAGCCGCAGATAATGTGATAGGGTCAATCATGTTTGTATCCTTTAAATTTATTGTCTCTTGGTTTAAAAAATTGAGACAAAGCTAATTTATGTCTCTCCCTGTTCTTTTGTTTAATAAGTTCTATTTTTGTAAAGGTACAGCTTTCATTCGGCTTATTAGTCGATCTGCCCTGTTTGTTACTTGTTTGTACCATCTGCTCTGCTTCATTTGGACTGCGGCTTCGATATGATCGCCATCTTTTATAGCTTGTATCATAAGTTTAAATTTGCAAAATCTTGGGTAGCCTAAATTAAACATCATATTGCAACATATTAATTTAAGCTCTTCATTCATAGAGTTCCAATCATCAAATACTTTTCTGCAATCATTTATAGTCGTTTGTACATCTTGTTGAAAGCACTCATCAACTCTTGCCTTGCTGATGGGCGTTCCCATTGCCATTTGATGCTCTGGATCACTCTCTTTAACCAAGTGTCCAATACCAAAAGTGGGTAAACCAAGGTGATCCAAGTAAATTTCATATTTGCAACCCTCATCAATTTCTAATTCTGTTTGTAATCTATCTATAAATAATTCCACTATTTTCTTCCACTAATTGCACTAAAACCAAAATAAGCCCCTACTAAGCCACACATACTTATATATTGTGTCATGAGGATACTTTCTGCTTCTGATAGCCTGTCTGGGAAAGCTAAAGTCAGTATAGTTGTAATGCCCATAAGAATAATTAAAACCCAAGCCATCCTCCTTTTATTTGTTTGATACGCTATTTTATCAGGAACTAAATCATTACTTCCACAGTCACAAGAACCATCACAAACATCACAAGCCATTAGTCATTCTCCTGATAAAGATTATTAAATGTTACGTGTGGATCTAAATAGCTTTCGTGCTGTTCGGCTGAATGTGTCCATTGTGATGGTGCAAAATCTGGAGCACCTTCACCTGTTCTCCATAAGGCAGGACTTGTTGCACGAACTCTATTGTTTGGTAATGCAACTAAATTGCCTGTCCATTCTCCTGCATCTGTAAGATATAACACATGACTTTGTTTGTGTTGTGCAGGATCGTCAGCTATATCACTATCTGTATAGTCCACAGTGAATAAGTATTTACCTTTGTAAAACTCATTATCTATTTTACATAACCACGGACTAGAACTTACTCTATCCATCACGATAACATTGTGATGTCTTGATTCGCAATCCCACGGTTGTGCTAAATGATCTTGCATGGGTGTGGGCCATTCATCTACAGGAATGTCAGCTACCAAAGCTTGTATTGGCATCCTAGCCCACATTGCTCCCCCATGTATATTTTCCATACCATCTTCTAAATCTGATTCACATCCTGTAAATACAACTTGAAAACTTAGTGATCGGTCTGGGATAGTATTTACTGCAATAACCATAGCGTGTAAAAATTCGCCATGGTATCTTTGATGATTGCAAGTAAACTCTCTACGTACCCAACAATGAAAATGGGGTACGTTACTTATAAGATATGACACTAATTATCTCTTGCCACCTCTAGCCATTGCTTTAGATTTTTTACCACCTTTAGCCATAGCTTTGGATTTCTTACCACCATACATCATCTTTGTCTTAGTGCCATTCTTACCTTTAATTTTAGCTATGCCTTTTGCAATGCCACCTTTAGCCATAGCTTTAGATTTCTTACCACCTTTAGCCATAGCTTTAGATTTCTTACCACCTTTAGCCATAGCTTTAGATTTCTTACCACCTTTAGCCATTGCTTTTGCCTTTTTCATTCCAGCCATTATTTACTCCTCATGTTTTTAAATTTATCTATTCCCTTTATTCCTAACCCAGCAGAAACTGTTAAGAATAAAAGATACGTATACCACTCTGGTAACTCATTAAGTCGTTGAAATCCGTTTTTAACCACATCTTCCATACCGGGGATGAAGACTAAAATTGTTGGAATCAATACTACGATTGTAATCACTTCATCTTTCCACGAGTTTTGAGTACCCTGTGCCATTATTATTTCCCACTTTGAATCGTGAGTTGCTGCAGTTTTCATAATCTCAGCTTCTGCTGCAGCTTTGGTTTGTGCTAACGTTGCTTTAGCTTTCTGTTTCTCTATCTGTCCTTGCATGAATGATCCTGCAAGTTCACTAATCGGTCCTATCAATGCTTGAAACATTACGTATTTTTCCCTGTTGGTTCACCTATGTATACGCAGGTGCTATATCCATTTAAGTATTGAGGATCTTGTGTTATACTGGATCTTACTTTTGCTACATACTGGTAGCAGTTATCTGATGATGTAAAAGGGAAATTAACCATTGGAAAATTTACCCATGTTGATGTTTCACCTAATGCCCATAAAATTGTTATTACTGGAATCCACATTATGCCTTCTTCTTTCTTCTTCGTCTACCTGAAGCTGTAACAGACCACTTAACTGCTTTAGGTCCTGTTTTTTTACGAGCTTCTGCTTTAGTTATCTTTTTTGCTACAGATTTAGGGCGACACGCAGGATATGGTCTTTTCTTTTTTTCTTTACCAGATCTACCACATTTCTTGCCAGTTTTAACATCTCGCCAATCTTCTTTAAACCATTTTGTTAATCCACCTTTTGGTTTAGCCATTATGCGTAAGTTCCACCCCTTTTCTTATAGGTACGCACTAACCAAGCATTTGCATATGCTGATGGATATACTTTAAATTTACGTTTTGCTTCAGCTTTAACTTTTGCATAAAGAGCTTTGTTTTTAGGGGTAGCACCTTTTTTCTTTGTAGATTTTTTCTTGCCACCTTTTTTCATCATTTTAAAGTCAGCACCACTAAGTACACCATCTTTATTTTTATCTAATTTTTTTTGTCCACCAATTAATTTTTTAGCCATTTAACATTTCCACCTTCTTCTAGCTTGTCTCAATCTGCTGTTAGGGTTTTTAGCTGCCTTAGGAAACTTTTTCATTTGTCCTGCAGATCTAGCACAATATGATTTCCTACGCTTTGCATCCTTACTTCCCTTTTTAACTTTGCCTGTAACGGCTGTTTTAAGTTTACTTCCGGGATTATCTCTTCGGTATTTTGCAACACCTTTCTTAGTCATTCCAGCACCTGACTTTGTAGCTCGCTTGTGTCCACCTTTTATAGTGTGACCCTTCATATCGCCTTTTTTAGATGCCATTATTTATTCTCTTTCTTTGGGATACAATATGCTTTAATATATATTTTATCCCCTGCAACTCTTTGATGGTTGTTTTGGTTTTGTACTTTATTAGAATATTCTAAACAAGTATCTAAGTCTTTAAAATATATTTCTTCTTTTACATCTGTTCCTATTAAAAATACTATTAGAACCCAGATCATAATATGAAGGGCAAGTTGCCCTGCCCCTCATAGTTAATGTTATTAAGTACCAGTTGTAACACTAGCAGTTTGTTTAGGTCCTGTGCCAATATCACAAAGGATAGCAATAACCCTAAATCTACCTGCAGTACAACCTGCACCCAAAGCTTTAACTTGAATAGCATCAGCCGCAATAACTGTGTTAATACCAGCTGCTTTCATGTTAAATTGTACGATGTTGTCGGCATTACCCTCACCACCATCTACAAAGGCATCAATGTCGGTGCTAAGACCCACATCGTAGGTTAAACCTGACCCACCTGCTTCTAAGACATCGAGACATCCTCCGATAACAATTGTGTTATCAGGAACATCAATCATTTGTACGATGTCATTAGCTGATAGATTTTGGTCAGCCGCATCAAAGATTCTTGACTGAACCATGTACGGTCTTGGGGCATTTCCGGGGTGTCCAACTGTTCCACCACCCGGTATGGTGTGATCATATGTAGTCATATTCTACCTCCCTTAATCTAAGCTAACAACAGCACGACACATTGCTTCAGGTCTGAGTACTTTTCGACCAAACACATGAAGTCCTCTAACTACGTCAGAGAAACTTTCTGTTGATCGAACTACTTCAGTCTTTGCAATATGAGATGCAGTAGCAGTTGAAGACATATGTCCAGCTAATAGGATGTTTTCAGAACCATCAGTAGCAAGACCTGATACTGTTACCTCATCAGTACCTGCAGTTGAATTTAATGCTGTAGTCTTGTAGCATGAAAATCCTGCAATGTTACCAAGAGACACAAGACCATTTCTTAATGGTGATGTCTGATCGCCTGTTACCTGAACTTCGGCAAATTTTGCACCTGCTGAGAATAGATGCTTATAGAATAATGGTGGTGCGACAAACCATCTGTTTTCTTCTGGAACAGATTGATCGTCTAATGAACTCGCCATTATAAGCATTGTATTTACAGCAGTATCTCCCGGAGTAGTTGCACCACCAATATCAAGAGCAGTACCTAATGTACCGATACCTGAAATTTGTTTTGTAGTTGCACCTGATTCTCCAGTTAGACCTGCGTTGGTTGCCATTAAATCTAAAACATTTGCATCATACTTTCTTTTGAGAGAGTATGCACCAGATGATGTTGCTAATGCTTCAAAGTTAACGTGTGACTGACGTTCTTCGATATCGTCAATCTTAAACGCAAATGCGTTTGCTTGGTCAACGACCATAGTGATCTGGTCATCTGCCAAGTCTTGAGTATTAACTACAGAACCTCTTGTATATGAGGATACTGTAATTGTCGGTTCTTTGATAATATTAACCGTATCGCCAAAGTTCTCAATTTCACCAGCATAGTCTGTATTAGTTATATCTTCTACAACCGATGCTCTGCGAAAGAATTTAAGAACTTTTTGGCTAAAAATAGACGGTGTAAAATTACCACTGGGCAGGTTTGCATAACCTGCAGCTGTATTAAAAGCCATCGCTTTTCTCCTTAAAAGTTGTTAAAATTAGGAATTAAAATCAATACGACCTTCTGCTCTAGCTAAGTCAATATCTTTTTCAAAACGTTCAAACTCTGGTCCTTTGAGCCTAGAAATTTCAGAAGCTTTCCATATGCGTTTGCCACCATTGGGATTAACGTTTACTTCCCTTGCTTGTGCAGGGGTTATCGCTGATGCCGCTGTTGGCTTTGTTGCTCTTGGTTTTTTACCTATGCCAGCATCTACTTTGTAAAGGTCTATAACTCTAGATGCCCATAACGCATCTGTGTTGTTTTTATAGATACCATCTGCAAGAGATGCAGGTTGAGTTTCCAACCAATCTAGAAATTTTTTGTCTTTTCTAATCTCATCAAAATCAGGGTGTTTCCTTAGAAGTTCTTCGTAAGCTTTCTGAACAACCAAATTCCTTTCACGTTCACGAATTGTTTCCAACTCTTTATGAAGATCTTTTGATTTTTCTTCAGCTTGTTGATGGGCAACAGTTTGTACAACTGCATACACATCTGGATACTCAGTCTTAAATTGCTCCAATTCTTCTGGAGTTTTAGGCATTTGAACATTAGTCTTTTGAGCTACGGAGTTCTTTATAGCGTTTTCTAATTCGCTTTTTTCAGATTTCCATGTATCAAGTTTTTGGTCATAATGCTTTTTAAGGTCATCATATCTTTTTTTAAAGTCAACTTCTTCAGATTGTTTTGACTCAACGAAACTTGTATTCTGTTGCACCGTAGCTGCTTCTTCTGCAGGGGATGCTTCTACTTCCTGTTCATCATCGTCATCTTTGTAAACGTCTTTACGATATGCATTTCTGTACAGGTTTTCGTCATTTATAGTTCCAAAGGAATCATTGTGTTTATTAGCTCTGTGGCCGCTTGGTTTCTTTGCCATGATAATTCTCCTTCTAGCAGTGCCACATGGCTTGGGGTGGCTGCTCGGTAATGTAGGGCTGCTTTATTGCAGGTAGCTACGTTTTTTAGTTCCTCATTCCTGTTTGAGGTTTAACTCCCTGTCCAAGTATATTCCCTAAAAATGTTTTTTGGGATAACCCTTCAGGTTCAGGAAGAGGTTCTAATCTCTCTTTAAACTGAGACATCTTATTAGCTTCTGCTTTTGCTAATTGATCTGATGCTCGTTTTTTTGTTTCTACAGATCTTAAAAAAGATTCATCTTGATATTCTAATTCTGGTATTTCTGAGGGTCGCATATGTACATGTCTTGCTGTAGGACCTTCAATAGTATCTGTTAATAAATATTCGCCAGCTTCTACTTTTTTATCAAATATTTCCATTGACTCACCAGTGGGGCTTATACTAGAATCTTCTGGATTAAAAAAGAATAACGACCCTTTAGTAAAATCTTTTTTATTGCCATTTAATATCTGTTCTGCTGTTACTTTTAACTCATTAAATTTTTTAATACTACTAGCTTTAGATAACATATCAGATAACTGTACTCTAAAATCCCATTCATTTTTATTTGGGTCAGCACCTCTTATTTCAAATCCACTAAACTCATATGCTCCACGACCAGTTTTACTTGTAATTACATCTTTTATAGTTTTTACACCTTTAAAATTTTTATAATTAGATTTAGCTCTATTATTTGCAACATGCATTACGGCTTCCATACCTTTATCTCCCAAAGTACTGCCCTCTACTATCGCAAGTAATGCTAACGCTTCTGTGTCATTTAACTTATTTAAATTTTGATCTATAACTTTTCTTGATGCTGGAAGATCAGAAAAACGAGTTTTTATATCATTATAAAAATTATATATAACACGTGGATTATTTAAAGGTGTGCTTATATCCCCACCACTTGCATATCCATCTAAAAATCCACCTGATGCTGCAACTCGTCTGTCAACTTCTGGTTTGCCTTGATTGTTAAATTGATTTAACGCATCATATCCTATAGTTTCAGCAAGAGGTTTTTTAACAAGAAACTCACCTTTTGATGCTAACACATCTCCAGATTCATCCATACCAACTCCTGAAATATCTCCAACTTCAACACCTTTTTCTCGTGCTTTTTGTATTCCTTGAGATATAATTTGATTAAACATCTGTGGATCTCTTTCAATTGCTGCAGCGTTAATCATAAAATCACCATCATCAGCATCTACTGGGTAATCATCTGCTACAGTCTGTGCATCTGTTACTTGATCTGGGTTCATTCCACCTATAAAACCACCAGTGTTAAAGTCTCCAAATGTGTAATCTTCTTCAGGTTCTGGGGTGTAATCTTCTTCATTATCTTCTTCTTTTCCTACAGATAAATTAGTATCGGAAATTCCTTCGTCAACTGTAGGTTGATCATCTTTATCTGAATCTGCATACTCATCTAGTCCCCCTGATCCATAATATACAGCATCTTCAGCATATCCTGAATCTTTATCTTCTTTATCTTTTTCAAATTGTTCTTGTTCTTTTTTAAATTCTGTTTTAAATACTGATTTAAATTCTGCCCTATCTCGTTCTACATTTTTTATTTCGTTTCTGCGATCTTGTGAATTTTTTTCTAACAAAGCTATAAATTCATTTTTAGAAGCCTGTCGTGTCATGTTAAAGACTTTATCACCATACACAAAAACGTCAGGAAGATTGCCCATTAAAGTTTTTGTTGGTAGTTTGTTTCCAAACAAATTCATTTCACCAACCTTTAAAGAAACACTAACAAATCCACTTGATGGACTCCAAACTTGTCCTGCTCCACCAACTCCTTCTTCCATAAGTCTTTTTATATTTGCAGCATGGGCTTTTTCACTGGCTGCTGTGTAAGCAGGAAATAAAGATGTTAACATGTTGCCATCTGAAGCAACTCCAGATACAAACTTACTTATATTTGGAGATTGTCCCTTTAACCCTGTTGGAAAATCTGGTATTTGTAATTTTACTGGTTGCCCTTGAATTGAATACTTGCCAGCTAATTGATCTGATAATGTTAACTCTTGGCTTTGAGCTATATCTTCACGAGATCTTTCTTCTCTTTCTTCACGTTGATACGGTATAGGTTGAGGAGTAGGAGTGGGAGTAGGTTTAGGATTATCTACATTATATTCTAAATTTTGTAATATAGATTTATATTGATCTAAATAAAGACCCTTAAAAAATCTATGAAAGAAACTATAGTTTCCAGAAAATTTACTCGGAATATTATTCATCATTGTACATTATCCTTTAATTTTTGTACTGCCATGTAATCACTCTTCAACCCCTTGAGGGTTTCCAGTAAACGAAGCTTCCCCTGCAGCTGGCGTAGCTCCGACTCCAGTGGGGCTGCCATCAACGCTTGCACCGTCATTTCTGTTAGGTGCTGAAGGTGTTCCTCCAGAGCCACCCATGCCTGTTGGTTGTTGACCAGTGGGCTGAGACTGCTGGCTTGCTTCTTGTTGAGCATTTTGTAATCCTCTTAATAGTTCTGCATATAGTTTTGCTTCATTTAAATTATTTACTAAGCTGTCAGGATCAATATCCTGTGCAATAGCTAATTCTCTCATTAGGTTTGGCAACTTAATAAATGGTGCTAACATTGGGTTTGATACAGTCTGTAGTAACGCTGTCAATCTTTGACTTCGTACCTCTTTCTGCATTATTGAATTTGTACCACCGGGCTTAATCTCTAAATCCCCTTGTATTTCAGGACTAGATTCGTTAAATTGCATATTCCATTGAAAGTATGCTTCACCTAATGGCTTGAGCATATAGTCATCAATATTTTTTATAACAGTCTTCATTGATAAGTTTGCTCCACCCATCAACATAGATAATCCTGCAGCAGTCCTTCCTGTTCCTGTTACACCTGTTTGTCCGTGTAGTATAGAAGGTATACCAGTTTGTTCGTCAGCTAACTGTCGGCTTATTTGGTACATCTGCAAGTTTTCTGGTGCTGTGTTTGGAAACTTTAACCCATTGATTGCTGTTCCTGTTACACCAGATTGTCTTCTAAATATTTTGCCCGGAAACACATCCATGTTTTGTCCGGGAACTAAGCTTGCTTCATCTACATCAAATACAAGATTACCTGCTAGTGCTAAGTTATCAATAGCCATTCTTACATGACCATTCATTAACATCTGTGAGTCTTCCATGTTTTCTGCAACTCCAATACCAAACATCTGGTAAGGATTTACTTCGTATGGGACAACTTGATATGGTATTCGTGCAGGTGTAAACGGATTTAACACACATCGTAAGACCATACCATTACAGATCCAAGCATTTATTTGTACTTGTTCAAGATCAGACATTGAGTTAGCTACATCAAGACCTGTTGCTCTAGCAAGTTGAGCATCTAAAACGCCCCAGTATTCTAATACTTCAAAACGATTTTCTTTGTAGTTTGCTTCTGTCTCATCTTCTCGTATTGTGTCTTCGTAATACTTATCCTCATAATTAGGACCTTTAGCCACACAATTTTCAATTGCTGTTGCATCAAAGAATGGAAGATTAATTAACGCACGAAACTGAGACTTATTAAGTCTATGTCTTTGTATTACATATTCAGCATCATCAATCGATGTTGCTGTAGGATCTGGAAAGAAATCCCAACAAGACACATGCTCCATACGTGGAACAGTTTTTTCATATGGCATATATTCTTTTTCGCCATTTTTTCCCTTACCCCACTTATGAACACGTTTGTAAAAATTAAATGGTCCTTTTACAACACCTGTGCCTAACATAGCCATTTCAAAGATGGCAGCTCTCATTGTATTGACGGCACGAGTATCAAGTAATTGATCTTGTATTTGCTTTTCAAGAACTAATGCTGATTCCATTGCAGGAGATATTTGTACTTCACCAATCTTGGAAGCACCTTCAACAAGTGGTATTCCTTCATACTTATCAGCAAGACCTCCTAATACGTTATCTTTAGGTGTAGCTTCCATTGCACCGGGAAGAACTTCTCTTCCATCCCCCTCAAACCCAAAAGGATCTTGAGGAGCTTGTAAATCATCAAGAGGTGTCTTTTGATGTGCAAACTCTGCTATTCCTTCAGGAACAGGGGTAGGCTCAATTGTAATTGGAAACTTTTTAGACCCAAAAAGTATATCTACAATTTGACCATAGGCAGCCAGCACTTTTGTCTTTGTAATTTTTATAAAGACTTGTGACCGTTCTGACTCTCTATAGGTTGTACTTGAATCGTAGATACCCCTAAAGTTCTTGAACGAGGTCAGCCAACGCTGTTCATGGGTGTATCTCCCATTCTCAGCCCCATCAAATTTTTCTTTTATGTATCCAACAAGACCGGGTAGTTGATCCTCTGGGGTTGCAACAACTACCTGCTCATCATCGGCTGGTTCAAGAAAGTTATCAGACATTATATATTAGTAATCTCGTTGTTCTGCCATTGCAAACAATGAACCTTCAACTGTCGGCTTTGACTGTTGCTTTGGTGCATCTTGAGTAAGAACATCTTGAGATGCTCTTGTATCAAATTGCAATCCTTCACGAGTCAACTGGTTTGATCCCATTGGGTCATCGACAGATGTTTTATCTGAGTTCATAATGTACCCTGCATCATAGTTGTAGTTACCTTGTGGCATATTGCCCTCCTTTTAGTTTTGTAATTGTGATAATTGTGATCGGATTCTATCCATAAATCCACTTTCAAATTGTGAAGCTGCTGTTGCTACAGGTTTGGCTACAGCTTCGCCTACTTCTTCTGCCATTTTTATATCTGTGGGTGCTACAGGAGAAGCTGCTTCAAGCCCATAGCCCAACGGTGTAGCAATTTCTGGGGGTATTCCAGTTTTTTCTTGAATATACGCTGATGCTTCTTTTCCTGTAAATAAAGTTGATAAAACTGGAACTGATCCTGCACCAACTATTAAACTTTTTTGAACTCCTTTGTTATCTAAAATACTACCAATTCTATTTTTCCAACTTTTACTTATCTCTTCGGTTTTTTTTGTTCGTTGGTCTTGTTTTAAGTTAGCTGCCGTAGTTTTTTTAGTTTGTTCAAGTAAAGCTTCTTTTTCGCCAGTTTTTACAATGTCCTCTTCAGATATATCTTTATATAGTTCTACTTTTTCTTTAGTTTTTTTAGCGGCAGATACTTCTTTTCCACGAAGAGTGTCTTGCATCGTTGCAAGATTTATTTTTTTGCGTTTTTCTATTTCTTCTGGACTTAAATCTATTTCCTGTTGAGCAAAACCTGCACTTACATCTCCTTGTTTAAAGTCAGGATAGACAACATCTTTTGCCGTATCAGGAAGTGGTAAATTTAATGACCCTGCTAAATCTTGAAGAGAGCTTCCTCCTAAAGCTTTTGACATAGCTCCTTCAAAAGCAAAATATATATCTTTTCTAGCGAGTGCTTCAGCTTCATCTACAACATCAGCATAGTATCCTGTCATTACGCTAATATCTATGTCGCCCTTACCCTTTGCATGTCCAATGATAGCTGCCGCTGATTTTTCATCACCTAAACGATTCGCCACTTCAGATGCAACAATTCTACGCATATCTGTGTAACCATCTGGTTTTCTATCAAGTTTATCTAAAATTTCAGGTCGTATATTTGCAAAAACCGTATCTTTTAAAGCTTTTGAAATTTTAGCTGTTGTCATGCCCGGAAATAATTGTCCTGTTGATCCTTGCATTGCTTCAGCATATCGTCTATCCATTATAGACTTAAATAAAGGTCCTAGTGGTTTATCTGGGCCATAACCCTTTTTATCTGGAACAGGTGGATTTACAAATGTTCCAGTTTCAGGAACATAGTATGGTCTTGGCTTTTCTAATTGTGTAACTGCAAGTTCTCTTGTTGCAAAACTTTGTGTAAGTGCTTCTCCTCTATATCCTAACAAACTTGCTAGGACTGCATCTTTAAGAACAGGATCTTCTATTTTTGCAACACCTGCAAGAACATCATCTAAAATACCTTCAGGTAATAGCCCCTTAACAAGTTTTTTACTGCCTTTTACAGCACGAGTTCCTAAAAATTTTTGTTCATTACCTAGTATGCCAGCAATAGATGTATCTAATTCTTTTTTAACAATTCTTACTTGTTGATTTTTTTGATTAGGTTTAGTCACTAATATTGCATCACTAAACTTTGTATCTAAAGGTATACTTTTATAACTATCTATTTCCGTAGCAATAGATGAAGCAAGTTTTCCACCAGTTTTTTGATCAAAAGAATTAACAAACTTTTGTGCAAATTCCATTGTATCTGAATCTTGAGTAAGTCGTGGAGCTATAGTAGTTCCTTGTTCATACATTTTTGCTATTATAGCATCACGTAGAGTGTGTTCTCCAGTTTTTAATCTTTCTAATATAGTTTCAGCACTTGGAATTTCTCCATCTGGAAACAGGGCATTTTGTAACTTTATAAATGCTTCTTTTTGTTTTTTTGCTGTATCAATAATTTCTGTAAATTCTGCCACTATTAATATCCAAACGTGCTATTCACTGGTTGATATGTTTGATCTTTTATTCCCTGTAGACTCTTATGTATTGAAGCATATCCACTGGTTCTAGTCATTACTAGATAACGCAACGCATCATATGCGTGGTCTTCTGCTTTTGTATCTACATCTTCTGAATTACTTTTTGACAACGGTATTCCTGCAAGTTGTCTAACTGTGTTACTACATGTATTAAATATACGGATTCTGGGTAACTTTGTCAATGGGTTATCTGCTAATCGTCTATGTATTTCCATCTTACCCTGTAGTCTGTTTCTATCGGATGGTGTCCACCTCACACCCAAACGCATCATAGTCTCTGCAATCGAAGGACCAAACCCTGTCTTGTTCCAACACGATGAGTCAAGTACAGAGTAATGTGGTGTAGGTTCAAGTTGTTCCATCTCCAGTATTTTATCAGCAAGTTGTTCTGCTGTGTGTTGTTTTACGTAGAGTTCTTTATAGATCCAGATGTTGTTGTCCCAATCTATAGCTCCCCACAATACACAGGATGGACTTGCATATCCATAATCCGCTGCACGTATTCTGGGCCAGTTGGTCGGCATTTCAAATGGCTCGACAACGTGCTTTGGTTTAGAAAACTCTGGGAAGGCCGCTCCCTCTGCGACATCCCAATCCCCATCAAGAAGTCTCTTCCGTTCAACTTCTGGGAGCGATCTGAGCATGGCTTCGTATCTGCCATCTTGCATCAGATAGGGATTATCAGTCAACCGTGCAGGAATAAACTTTCGGTAGAACAACGGTTGCCTTGCTTTCTCGTGACCCTCTGGGTATAGTAACTCTTGTCGTGTTTCTATATCTGTGGCTGGAAAAGGTTTATTGTATTCATGTGGATCAATGTACATCTTCTTAATCCACCACCCTCCAACTCCACCGGGGTTTCCAGTACAACGCATAGACATGTTTGGTCTTAGTTCGTCATCTGTTGTACGTAGTCTTGAACGCAAGTAATCCCACACGTATGGTGTGGGGTATTGTGTTATTTCGTCTATTCCTATCCAATTAAAAGCCTGTCCCTGAAATCGAGTAACATCTTTGTCTCTGTCCAGATAAGTAAACCACATCGTTGCCCCGGAAGGGAACACCCACGTGGATTTTGATTCTCTAAAGTGTGCTTTCGGAAAAGCTTTAGTATATAGTTGTCTTGACTTGTCTATTAGTTCTGTTAGTTCGTCAAGTGTTCTCCTAAGAAGTAACCCACGATGATTAGGATTATGGCAATACCTAAGAGGATCGACCAGTAGAGCAAACGACTTGCCCCCACCTGCCGCACCACCGTATAGTACATCTTCTTCGGAAGACGATAAAAACTCTTCTTGAGGACCGTTATTAGGTTTGAATATAATCTCTTGATCATCGACCAGATCTGATACAGGTTGTAACGAATTGAGTTCGTCACCCAAGTCCACAACTTTTGAAGTTCCGTTAGACAGGTTCTTGGCAGTGTTTTCAATACGTTTAGCATTTTGTCTGTGTTTCTGTACTTTCTTTGCAGCCTTGTTAGCTTGTCGCCTTTCAGCTGCAAGTTTTTTACGAGTTGCTCTCTTGGCTCGTTCTAATGATGAAATATTATAAGATTCCTTTGGAGCATTAGGATCTTTTCTTGGGCGACCACGTGAGGGCATTATTTAACTACGATGTCTGGCTTATCAGATTTTTTTATTTTAGCTGATCTTTCCTGATACTTTTGAGAAGTCATTGGGTACATCCTATCTGCAACTCCTTGAGCGAGTATTCCTGCTGATCCTGTAGCAAGCATCCCTAATGCTCCTGCCCCTATTAATTTTAGAGCTTTACTTGTGTCATCACTATTTTCTGCTTGACGTGGTTGTTGGTATTTACGTGTATACCCCTTTGGTCCTGCTGTATTAGCCATTAACTTCTATTCCCTTCTTTGGTGGTAACAGGACTACTCCATGTAATGCCTGTACATTATGGTTATGTGTTTCCTCTCTACCCAGCCCAACCCTGTTTAATAGCGATTCAGCAGCCTTTAAACGCACATCATCCCCTCTTTCGACCTGTGGGGTGTCGATCATACTAATTAGCCTGTTAGTAGCCTTCACAGAAGCACTAGCGAGTAGGTTCTTTGACCGTGTTATGATCTCATCGGCTAATTTGCTTCGCAAATATCCTGCAGAACCCTTCGTGTACCCAGCATTTTCAGCTGCAGCGACTACATGGCCGCCATTCTCGAACAAGTTTTGTAGGAAAAGCTCTTCTTTTTCTGAAATCTTAGTAGATTTGCGTTTTTCTGGTAGTAAGTTCATTGTAATCTCTGTTATTATGGTGCGTAAGTCTACGAACTGGATGCAAACTAAGCTTTATCTGTGCCAATGTGACATCTTGCACCTATAATACATACTTATAATACTAATTTAAAAAAAATTTGTCAAGGGGGGTTGACGAAATTGATTTCAGACGGTACAATGCAGATGAACCTGCCGAGGATATATATAGTATACCCAATAAGTTGCCCCAATGCGTTGCATATGGGGCTTTTTTAATGCGTATACTCAGTGAGTTGCAAAGTTTCCCATACATATAACCCTAAAATATAAAAAATATCCCTAGATTGCTAGCAAGTATATGGATACCCCCAGTGTCCCTTTGTACCTATAGAGCAAATTCTTTTATTAATAACCACAAACGACAGACAACTAGACATTAATACAATTTGCAACAAGCTAAGCCACCTTTTATAATATTGCGTGGTGTGTGTGTGTGCAAACTTGCACCGACATTTATATTTTCAATACATTTAATTATTAATACTGTCTTTCAGGATCTATAAAAGTAGCATTTAAAACATACAATCCAACAAATACAATTACATATTTATATTTTAGTTAAGACATAAAAAAACCCCCCATAAATTAATATGAGGGGAGTTTGGGAGGAAATTATATTAAAGGTT
>VMHT01141223.1_pt1 | contig 16898 bp, 18 predicted proteins | sample 4693611 | NCBI WGS metagenome assembly VMHT01 (sample SAMN12280063, study PRJNA550983) | marine metagenome | isolation source: seawater sampled from same location over 5 years 0.02-0.2 micron viral filtrate | place: USA: collected off the coast of southern California halfway between the port... ...
ACTCGAAGATTTTAATGATCAATTTAATACCGAGTTCATAGCAGATGACTTTGATACGATCGGTGGAATAGTTCTGAAAGAGTTTGCTAGATTCCCTGCTTTAAATGAATCAGTCGATATAAACGGCTACAAGTTCACGGTTGTTTCAGCTAGCAGGCGACAGATCAAAAAATTAAGAGTAAAAGTCACAGAGTAGTGGCAAGCTTCACAAAAGTATTTTTGATTTCCTGCTGATTATCGACAAACTTAAAAGTTAGGTTTCGAAGTGTTTTTAGCCAGATGTTTTGATTTCCAAAACCTCTTTTAAAGAGCTCCATAGCCGCAGCAAGACCGATATTGATTGGCAATCTTTCATTACTGTATTGTTTAAATAATGTTTCAACCTTAACGGCCGGATATTTACTAAAAAGTTTTACTATACTTTCTGCATCTCCTAGTCCTGAATTTAATCCAAGCCCAGCCAGAGGATGAACATGATGAGCAGCATCTCCAAGAATTGCTATTCTTCCTTTCGCAAATCCCACTGCAGTTAAATGTTTTAATGGAAACGTAAATCTTGGAGACGAAAACTTTAATTTTCTGGTCTTTCCGCCAAATTCTTGTTGTAGCTTTTCTAAGAACAAATCATCGTCAAGTTCATTCAAGTCTTTTAGATTTTTATTATCTACCGACCAAATCATTGTCATTTGAGTTGAATTAATTGGTAACAAAGCCAAAGGACCATATTTGGTGAAGGACTGCCTTATTACGTCATCTAATTTTTCGCCAGAATCTATTTGTCCTACTATCGCTTGTTGATCGTAAGACCAAGATTTAATTTGAAAATTACACAACTCTCTGACTTTTGAAGATATTCCATCGGCTCCTAGCAATGAGGAGCTGATTATTTTTTTACCGTCATCTAGATTTATTTCAACCAAGTCTCCTTCATCCCTAATATTTACTAATTCTTTTGACCAGAAGATATCAACACCCAATTGTTCCAGGGATGATATTAAATATTTTTGTAAATCTCCTTCTTTCACAATAAAGCCTAAGTTACTCTCGCCAATATCTTGCGCTGAAAACTCTACCTTTCCAGTGCCTTCTCGATCCCAAGCCTGAATCCTTGAATAGGGCATTGATGAAGGTTTGACGGCGTCCCAAACCCCAAGCAAATCAAGAAAAGTTGAACTTTTTTTGTTAACAGAAAGATGGCGTGGTGAATTAGGTGGGATAGAGGATTTATCGACGATAGCGATTTTATGACCTTGTTGAGCTAGACCTAGAGCAACTGCTGATCCAACGACCCCGACTCCGATTATGACTACGTCGTAATTCAATCTGACGATGCTAGCTGTTCAATAGATTCAACATCGACAGGAACTTCTGCACTCAGAATTTCGTAACCATCATCTGTTACTAAGACATCATCCTCAATTCTTACACCAATTTTATGAAATTCTTCTGGAACTCCTTCAAGTCCTTCTTTTATATAGATTCCAGGTTCAATTGTTGTAACCATTCCAGGTTCCATTAATCTCCAGTCACCTTCTGATCCGTATCCTCCTACATCATGAACATCAAGACCAAGCCAATGGCCCACTCTATGCATATAAAATTTAGAATAATTTTCTTTCTCTATATTTTCTTCTAATGATCCTGACAAAAGATTAATTTCAATAAGTCCACTGGTAATTGTTTCAATAGACTGGCGATGCACATCCATCCATGAAATTCCAGGCTTAAGCATTTCTATACAATTTTTGTGGGCTTCTAGGACTACTTCATAAATTAGCTTCTGCTCTGGGGAAAATTTTCCGTTTACAGGAAAGGTTCTTGTTATGTCACTTGCATATCCTTGATATTCACAACCGGCATCTACCAAAACCAGATCCCCATTTTCCATTTGTCTATCGTTCTGATTGTAATGAAGAATACAACTGTTGTTACCACTACCCACGATAGGAGTGTAAGCGCACTCTCTGGCACCGTTTTTCATAAATTCGTGAACATATTCAGCCTCAAGTTCATACTCGAACATGCCAGGTTTCACTGATCTCATTGCTCTAATGTGCGCTTGAGCAGAAATAGAGCAAGCTTTCTTCATTATTGAAATTTCATCTTCATCTTTTAAAAGCCTCATTTCATGCAGGATTGGTGATATGGAAAAGAATTCTTCAGGAAAAGAATAGTTAGTTCTACCAAACTCCTTTTTTGCCCTATCTACCAGCGCATCAATTTTTGTTGAGAGATGGATGTTGTCTTTTTGTAAATAAATTCTTTCTTTATTTTTTATCAACTCTAAGAATTTTGAATCGAATTCTTTAATATCATGCCCTTCATCTGCACCAATATCAGATGCTCCTTTGTATCCCAATCTTTTTCCATCCCACTGCTCTCGAAGAGGATCTTTGTCTCTGCAGAATAGATGGAACTTTTTATCGTCAGTATCAAACAACGCAATAGACTCAGGTTCATTGAAAGCAGATAAATACAGCAGATCACTGTTCTGACGGAAAGAGAACATGGCATCATTATTTCTGATAATTTCATCAGCTGAAGCAATCAGAACCAAGGAGTTTTTTGGCAAAGAACTGACAAGCTCATCTCTTCTTTTTTGATATGTATTCATTCTCTTATTCTAACCCAGATTTATTTGTGTAATTTATTGCTTTGAAAATCTTATATCAAGCTCTGATTTAAGTATTGAACACAAAATTTCAGCATCCCTCTCGCCAGAATAATTTTGGCGGACGATAAGAGCAATTTCCCTATGTGGTCCGCTCTCATCCAATTCTGTCATTGAAAGATTTTTATTACCTTTAATTAGTTGTTCCAGAGCCATTTCAGGAATCAGAGTTGAACCCATGCCGCCTTTTACCAATTGAATAAGAGTATTTAGGCTGGTTGCTTTTATATCGAGTTGAGTTTCATCAGAGATTTTACAGGCTGAAAGAACATGATCTTTCAAACAGTTTCCTTCTTCTAAAAGAATAAGTTCATTCAAATCAAGTTCTTTAGCTTTGATTTTATTTCTCTTGCTTCTGGTATCTTTCTTTGTGCTAATCCAGTAAAAGTTTTCCTGCCAGAACTTATAAGATTTTAACCCTCTAATGTTGTAGGGAAGAGCAAGAACAGCCATGTCTATTTCTCCATTTTCGAGCATGATAAGGAGATTCTCAGATTGTGCCTCAGTGACTTTGAGTTTGAGCTTGGGGAAATCACTACTCAACTTCGGCAATAAATAAGGAAGTATAAAGGGACTTACAGTTGGAATAATGCCTATAGATAAATTATGAGATAAGGGGGCTTTTGTTGACTCAGAAATTTTTTGAATATCTTCAAGCTGTATTTTTATTGTTTTAGATTTTTCAAGGATTTCTTGACCAAGCTTGGTCACGATGACTTTTTTATTATCTCTTTCAAAAATTTTTACACCCAGCTGATTTTCCATCTCAGTTATGGCATTACTCAATGTCGAAGGAGAGACAAAACAAATTTCTGCAGCTTTTCTAAAATGTAAAGTTTTTGCTACGGTTAGAGCATAATTTATTTGTTTAATACTGATCATTTATATATTAAATTTTCGAACATTAAATAAGATATTTATATATTTATCAATATATAAAATTAAGTAAAATAATCAAAAGTTTCTTTATATGGAGGTACAACATGGCAGAGACTACTGAGGGTAAATGTCCGGTAATGCACGGGGCAATGACTAGCAACAGCTCAACGGGTCAATCTAATAAAGATTGGTGGCCTGATCAATTAAATTTAAATATTCTTCATCAACACGATAGAAAATCAAATCCTCTTGGAGAAGATTTTGATTATAAAGAAGAATTCAAAAAGCTTGATTATTTTGCGCTCAAACAAGATCTGAACGATCTTATGACAGATTCTCAAGATTGGTGGCCTGCTGACTTTGGTCACTATGGTCCTTTTTTCGTTAGATTAACTTGGCACGCAGCGGGAACCTACAGAAGCACAGATGGTCGTGGTGGTGGAGGTACCGGAGCAATGCGATTCGCGCCTTTAAACAGTTGGCCCGATAATGGAAATTTAGATAAAGCTCGAAGGTTGTTATGGCCGATAAAACAAAAATACGGTAACAAAATCAGTTGGGCAGACCTTCTAATTTTGGCTGGAAACGTAGCCATAGAGTCCATGGGTGGCAAGACCTACGGATTCAGCGGAGGTAGAGACGATATTTGGGGTCCTGAGGAAGATATCCTTTGGGGAGTTGAAGAACAATGGCTCGAAAATCAAAGATATAAAGGAGAAAGGGAGTTAGATAATCCTCTCGCTGCTGTTCAAATGGGTTTAATTTATGTAAATCCTCAAGGACCGGATGCAAATCCAGATCCTTTGGCGAGTGCTCACGATATTAGAGAAACATTTGGCAGAATGGCTATGAATGATTACGAGACAGTTGCTCTTGTTGCTGGAGGTCATACCTTTGGTAAATGTCATGGTGCCGGTGATGCTGAATTAGTCGAAGCCGAGCCAGAAGGAGCACCAATCGAACAGATGGGTCTCGGTTGGACCAATAAACATGGATCTGGTCTTGGAGCTGACTCTATTACCAGCGGTCTTGAGGGAGCGTGGACAACAAATCCAATAAAGTGGGATAACGGCTACTTCGATCTACTTTTTAAATACGAATGGAAGCTTGGCAAAAGTCCTGCTGGTGCGCATCAATGGTACGCAGTAGACCAAGCCGAAGAAGACATGGCGCCAAGTGCTCATGATCCTTCTATAAAAGAACCCACAATTATGGCAACAACTGATATTGCTTTAAGAGAAGATCCTGAGTACAACAAGATTTCGAAGCACTTTCACGAAAATCCTGATGAGTTTGCTGATGCTTTCGCAAAAGCATGGTTTAAGTTACTTCACAGAGATATGGGCCCGAAGACAAACTACATAGGTCCTGAAGTGCCTGAAGAAGACCTCATTTGGCAAGATCCAGTTCCTGCCGGAAATTCTGATTACGATATTGCTGCTGTGAAAAGTAAGATAGATAATCTTGGTTTAAGTATCCATGAAATGACTGAAACAGCTTGGGCAAGTGCCTTTACCTATAGAGGATCAGATCTCAGAGGCGGTGCTAATGGTGCGAGATTGAGATTAGCTCCGCAAAAAGACTGGGAAGTTAATAAACCAGATCAACTTTCAAAAGTTCTTTCAGCTTACGAAGGAGTCTCCAAAGATACTGGAGTATCCATGGCAGATATTATTGTCCTCGGTGGAAACTTAGCAGTTGAAAAAGCTTCTGGCTTAGAAGTCCCATTTTCACCCGGAAGAGGTGACGCTTCTCAAGATCAAACCGATGAAGAATCTTTTGCATATTTAGAGCCTCTCTCAGATGCATTTAGAAATTATCATCGTTCTGGACTGGATGTGAGCGCTGAAGAGATGATGCTTGATAAAGCTCAACTCTTGGGTATTACTGCTCCGGAGATGACAGTTCTTCTTGGTGGGATGAGATCTTTAGGTATAACTGCCAGTGATTATGGATTGGTATCAGAGAACTCCGATACTTTATCTAATGAATACTTTAAAACACTCTTGGATATGAAAGTTCAGTGGAAACCTAACGGAACCGGTAATTCTTACGAAGCTTTCGATAGAGTCTCTGGTGAAAAAGCTAGGACTGCTTCAAGAGCTGATCTAGTGTTTGGTTCAAATTCTCAGTTGAGAGCTTACGTTGAAGTATATGCTCAAGATGATTCATCTGAGAAATTTACTAAAGACTTTATCAAAGCATGGAATAAGGTGATGAATAACGACTTATTCTAATTTAATAGTAAAAAAAGCACCCTAAGATTATTCTAAGGGTGCTTTTTTTTATATGCAGAATGTTAAAATAATCAAATGTCTAAAGCTTCTCTTGATGAAAACATAAAAGAACTTCTAGAAATGTCAAAAAAACTTAGGGAAGCGAATCAAGATTTAAGAAAGAAAAATAAAAAACTTAAAACTGAAAATATTAAATTAAGAAAAGGCATGGATGAAGCGTTAGAAAATATAGAGAATTTAATCGATAAAGTGGATAATCTATAACTATGGAAGAAGAAATTATCTCAATAAAAATTGGCGGCTTAGAATATAAGCTCCAATGCCCAGTTGAAGAACAACCTCATTTATTGGAAGCGGCTGAAAAACTGGATAAAAAAATTAAATCAACCAAAAGAAAATTAAAATCTCTCCCTATGGAGAGAGTTTCAGTACTAGCTGCATTGGATATCTCCTCTGACTTAGTAAAGCTTCAGTCTCAAGGATCTGAGGTCGTTGAAAGCATAGATCAACCAGAAGCTCCAAAAGAAGAAATCACTAAAGAACCAGAGATCAGTCAAACTGAGGATCCAGATCTTCAAGATGAAGAAGGCGAAGATCTGAACTTTAAGCTAGTCTCAGAAATATCAGAGCTTTCAAAGCTTTAATATTGGAATTATAATTTCTTTGTTTCCTGGGTTATTCGATATACGAAATAAACCTCGAGCCGATAAATTAAATCAAGGGACTTGATACCTTGCTTGTTGAGCGCCCTAAGGGCAGCCTGATAGCGGGTGATTTTCCCGCCCTGAACTTCACGGTTCAGGTCTAGTTTTGTTAACGGTAATCTGGGAAACTTCCTTAATGAACAAAGCGGATGCAAGATCTGAAATTAAAAGAAGATATTCCATCCTAAATAATTCTGAAAAAGAAAAAGAAACAAAAATTTTGTTCAGCAAAGCAATAGAATATTTTGATAAGTACAATTCAGTAGCCAGTTATGCATCTCTTTCAGATGAATTTCCTACTAAAGAATTTAATAAACTGCTTATAAAAAAAGGAACGGAAGTTTTTCTACCAAGATCTAAACTCTTCAAAAAACAGCTTGATTTCTGCCCAGTAGATTCTGCCACTGAGTACAAAATAAATTCTTTAGGAATTAGTGAGCCAGAATTTATCAAAGAAAAGAAAGCCTCCTTTGAAGCAATTTTGATTCCAATGGTTGGATTTTCTGAATCCTATAAAAGACTTGGAAGAGGAGGAGGTTTTTACGATAGATACGTTAAAAACTTAAATAAAAAAATTATTAAAATTGGAATCGCTTATAAATATCAAAGAATTAAATTTGATGAACAAGAATTCGACATGATGTTTGATCAAATAATAGTGTCGGACTGAATTATTTTAAAAAGGCTTGATAAGCTTTACTGGAAGTTTGATTAGTGAACGGAAATCCTATGGAAGTTAATTTCTGCTCTAATTTTTTCTTAGAGTTCCTTTTAACCTTAAAACCAATTAAGGCTCCACCGTACAAAGCTCCTTGATTTTTGTAATGGAATAGAGAAATGTTCCATTGATTTCCAAGTGACTCTAAGAAAAATAGGAGTGCTCCGGGCTTTTCTGGGAAATCAACCATATATATCTCCTCGTATTCCTCCCCATTAAATGCTGGTCCTCTTCCACCTGACATATGCCTTAAATGAACCTTAGAGACTTCATCTTCAGATAAATCAATAACAGAAAATTTCTTCTTGAGAGCATTTATAGATAACCTTTTCTTATGCTTTGATTCTAATTCAAGTCCTAAAAATACTTTTGCTATTGAGGAATCATCCATTCTGTAACTAAATTCAGTTATATTTTTATTTCCGATAGCTGAACAAAGTTTTATAAAACTTCCTTGCACCTCTGGAATCTGAACTCCTAAGAAAACCTCTTTTTGTTCGCCCATGCTAGACCTATCTACGATTGGGGCAAGCATCTCAAAATTAAGGTTTGAGCCACAATAAATTGCAATTAAGTTTTTCTTTTTTAATCCATATCTGGAGACATATTTTTTCAATCCAGCAAGAGCTAGCGCTCCTGACGGCTCAGGTATGGTTCTTGTTTCGATAAAAGTATCTTTAACTGCCGAGCAGATCTCATCTATGTTTACTGTCATCGAGTAATCAACAACGTCTTTGATAATAGGATAGTTTTTCTTGCCTATTTGTTTTGCTGCTGTTCCATCAGCAAATAAACCAACTTCTTTAAGTTTAATTCTTTTCCCAGAATTTAAGGTTTGATTTAGAGCGGCAGAGTCTTCTGACTCAACAGCTATTATTTTTATATCAGGCCTTATGGATTTTAAATATTCTCCTACTCCAGAAACAAGACCACCTCCACCGGAGCCTATAAAAACTGCATAGATTTTATCGGTAAATTGATTTGCAATTTCTAAGCCAACGGTTCCTTGTCCGGCGATCACCAGTTCATCATCAAATGGATGAATAAAATCCAAATTGTATTGACTGCAGTATTTGCTGGCAGCCAATGCACTTTCATCAAAATTATTTCCTGTCAGCTTAACTTTAGCTCCTAACATTTTTACAGAATTAACTTTTATTTTAGGAGTTGTAAGGGGCATAAAAATTGTAGCTTTAATTCTTAAATGTTTTGCTGCCAAAGCCACACCTTGAGCATGATTACCTGCCGATGCAGTCACTACATGTTGAACATTCTTTTTTCTATAAAGATGCTCAATTTTGTTATACGAGCCTCTAACTTTAAACGAGTGAGTAGGTTGCAGATCTTCTCTCTTTAAAAAAATATTATTTTTTAAAGACTTAGATAAGTTACTAGCCTTGTCTATCGGAGTAACTTGAGCAATATCATACACTTTAGATGAAATGATTTTCTCTATGATTTGTCTCTTTTTAGTCATGAATCCCTTAAAAGCGCTGTATTATACTGTTAATCAAAGTAAAAGCACTTCAATGAGCTCTGATCAAGAAAACTTAAAGCGCCAGTCTGCTGCAAAAGCACTGGACATTATATTGCCAAAACTTTACGAGGACTCAATCATCGGTATTGGGACAGGCTCTACTGTTGATTTATTTATCGAAATGTTAGCTGAGAAAAATCCTGTCTTTAAAGCAGCGGTTTCAAGCTCTGAAAGAAGCTCAAAACTTCTTGAACAGAAAGGCATTGAAGTTTCGTTGCTAAACGATGTTGGTGGGCCAGATATATATGTTGATGGAGCTGATGAGTACGATGATAAGAAGCAGCTTATAAAAGGTGGAGGCGGAGCTCTTACGAGAGAAAAAATAATAGCTTACTCTGCAAGAGAATTTATTTGTATCGTGGATGAATCAAAAAAAGTAAATAGGCTTGGCTCTTTTCCACTTGCAATCGAAGTTTTGGAATATGCGCGAAGCTTTGTTGCGAGAGAAATAGTTAAGCTTGGCGGGAGGCCAACCTATAGAACAGGATTTGTCACTGATCAGGGAAACCAAATACTAGATGTATTAAATTTGGATTACGCTGTTCCCTATGAATTAGAAATTAGATTAAACAGAATCCCAGGAGTAGTTGAGAACGGAATCTTTGCCCAGAAGACTGCTACCAAGATTGTAGTAGCAACACAAAACGGTGTAGAAGTAATAGATTAAAGAAGAGCTTCTATTTTTTTCATCACCTCTGGAGAATCAGGATTAGTGGTATGAGGTATTAGCTCTATATCACCGTTTTTAGAAATCAAATATTTACTGAAATTCCAAGAAGGTTCTTCTCCAGAATTTTTAGCGAGATTTTTGTAAAATGAGTTTGCTCTGTCACCTTTTACTTTGGAGGTTGCGAACAATGGAAAAGAAACATCGTAAGTTGTCTTACAAAATTCCTTTGTTTTGTCTTCATCTTTAAATTCTTGATATAAAAAATCTCTAGAGGGGAATCCCAAGACTATGAAACCTTTCTGTTTATATTTATCGTAAATTTTCTCTAAGCCTTCGTATTGATAGGTGAATCCGCACGAGCTAGCAACGTTGACCGCCATGATGACTTTATCGTTGTATTCGCAAAGGTTTTCGGAATCTGATGAAGCTAATATTCGAACGTCGTGATCAAGGAGATTTTTACATGTAGAATCGTCAGCAAACACGAGTGATGAGGCAAAAAGAAGCAAAAAAGATAAGATTTTCATAAGGTTTATTTGGTTACGATTGGGAATAAATCAATACCTTGGTTCCTACCTCTACCAAATCAAATAACCTTATTACATCCCTATTAATCATTCGGATGCAACCCAATGAAGCAGGTCTTCCAATGAGTCCTTCCTCTGCAGTTCCATGAATGTATATGTATCTAGCTTTCGAATCTATCCCAGATCCTTTATTTTTCCCTGGTTCTAAGCCATCAAGCCACATAATTCTTGAAGTAATAACGTCCTCTTCAATGTCAATATCTTCAATAATCGGCTCAATGATTTCCTTATTCCAAATTCTACCTTTCATCACAGCCCCCAAAGGTAGATCGTTTCCTATTTTTTCAGATATTTCATGAAGTCCGAGGGGGGTCTTGAAGGAATTTTCTTCGCTGCCAATACCATAGCTGGATGATGAGATAGGAAAGTCGATAACTCTATTGCCGTCCTGATAATATAATTTTTGCTCGTTAAGGTCGATATGTATGAAAGACCTTTCATTTTGAAGTTCGTCATAGTTATATTTTTTTTTATCTAGCAACATGGTCGAACAAGAAAATAACAAAAATACTGATATCAGTGAAACAATTCTCATTTATCAAATATAAACCTTCTTAAAATTTGGGCAATAAAAATAAATAAAATTAAACAAAGAAATGGATATTTTCCATTCTCGTTATATGGCGTTGAGCCACTTCTTGCATTGATTTTAACTTTCAAAATCTGACCATCATATGACTCATTTTTATTATTAAAGTCTTCGAACGTAGGAATTTGTTCAATAACTTGTCCACGGAAATTTATTGCAGCTGATATACCGGTGGAGGTACTACGCAAGAGGGGCTTTTGATTTTCTGCAGCTCGATATCTGGCAATCTGAAGATGCTGATGTGGACCTATGGTGGTTCCGAACCAGTTATCGTTACTTGCTGAAAATATCACATCCGAATTTTTTGCTTGGAAAGCTACATCATCTTGATAAGCAATCTCATAACAAATACTACTTCCTATTTTGAGGCCATCTCCAGAAATGAAAGAGTTATTATCTCCTTTGACAATATTAGGCCTATCTAATTGAAAGAGATTAAATAAATAATCTGATAGATCACCCATAGGTAGATATTCCCCAAAAGGAACGAGACGTTTCTTTTCGTAATTCCCTTGTAAAATGCCTATCCCTTTTAAAGAATTCACATAACCTTCATCCTTTTTTTCATCAAGCATCCCGACTACTGCACCTGCGTTTGCTAGTTTTAAGGTGCCTGATAACCCTTTTAAAAAAATTTCAAATCTAGAAAACAACCCTGGCAAAGATACTTCTGGCCAAAAGAATATAATTTTTTCTTTTGAGTTTTCCATACCGATAAGCTCATCAAAAAATACCTTAGAAAAATAGTTTCTAGATTTTACCTGACCATCTCGACTCCACTTTTCAAGAACATCGATATTTGGTTGAACAATAATTGCCTGAAAACTAGAGGTCTTCTCTGTCCAAGATTTAGTTGATAACCAAGTTGCGTTGAGAGCAAATATACTCACAAAGACCAAACTCAAAAATAAATGTGATTTTCTTAATTTTTGACAAAAGACCGCAGAGCCCAGCAGGCTTGCAAACAGACATATTAAAAATGACATTCCAAACACACCTATGACTGGAATATAACCATTAAGAAAAAAATTATTTAAGCTTGAATATCCAACGTATAACCAAGGCAATCCTGTAAACAAAAATTCTCTCAAGTATTCACCAAAAACATAAAATACAGGAAACGCTAGAATCAAACTGTGGTGATCATTGAGACGAAATAAACTCATGAAAAAGAAACTTGTCGCTTGAAAAAGGCTCAAAAAAGATGCGATCAAAAAAACAAAGGTATAAGCAGCGAGCTTCGAAGCCCCTCCGTAATTAACTATGCTGTTTTCAACCCAACCAGCTCCAAGCACCCAAAGGCTCAAGCCAAAGAAAAAACTTATTACAAAAGTATTTTTGGGTGACTCAAGAACAAGCAGTCTCCACAAGCCTGCTAAAAAAATTGGACTTAGGTACCACAAATCAAATGGTTCAAAAGAAAGAACCAAGAGCCCACCGATTACAGTTGCAGTAAATGATTTTATGATCACCATCAAGGCATCATATCAATAAAAATTTAATCTTTGTTTGACCAATAGGAGATATTTAAGTCATCTAAAAGTATGCAGGTTTCTTGAATTGGTAAACCCACAACATTGAAGTAGCAACCACCAATACCTTTAACAAAGGAAGCACCTAATCCCTGAATGCCATAACCGCCAGCCTTGTCCATTGGTTCTTCAGTTAAGACATATCTCTCGATCTCCTTTGCAGATAGAGATTTCATTTCTACAACTGTGTGTGAATGATTCTGAACAAACTCTATTTCTTTTGATTCAGAAATATGACCTAAAGCTATTCCTGTTGTTACGGTATGAGTGGTTCCGGATAGTTCTTTCAACATTCTATGAGCATGATCTTTGCTATTTGGTTTTCCAAAAATTTTATTTTTATGACTAACCACCGTATCGGCCACTAAAAAAGGCTTTAGAGTTAAATTCTCTTGAAGTATTTTATTTCCAGCCACTGTGACTTTAGATTTAACTATTCGGTCAAGATAATCTTGCGGACCCTCGTCTTGAATTTCATCTTCATCAACATCAATTTCAAGAACTTCGAAATCAACCATCAATTGATTAAGGATATTTTTTCTTCTGGGAGATTTAGAGGCTAAGTATAAGCCTGAAATAGTCACTATTTAATTTTTTCTTCTTTGTAGATTACTCTTTTTCTAATCTTTGGATCAAACTTCATTATTTCAATTTTATCTGGAGTTGAAGTTTTATTTTTATCCGTAGTGTAAAAGTGTCCTGTTCCGGCGGAAGAAACTAGCTTAATTTTTTCTCTCATATTTTTTCTCCTCTTGATCTAATGTCTTTTAAAACTTCATCTATTCCTTTTTTATCGATGATTCTCATTCCTTTTGCAGAAACAGTTAGAGAAATGTATTTATTTTCAGATTCAACCCAAAATTTATGTTGATTAAGATTGGGTAAGAACCTTCTTTTCGTTCTGTTTAGTGCCTTGGAAACATTGTTTCCTGCCATTGGCTTTTTTCCTGTTACCTGACAAACTTTTGACATAACTATATTTTTATTAAAACTGAGGCACGATTTATACCAGAAACTAATGGTTATGAAAACCTATCTAAGTTATATTTCGCATTATGGATCAGCTAATAAATAAAAGGGTTCTCATGTGCGTGACCGGCGGCATTGCTGCTTATAAATCTGCTGAATTAGTTAGGTTATTCAAAAACTCTGGTTCCGACGTGAGGGTTTTGATGACTAAATCTGCTCAGGAATTTATCACACCTTTAACTATGCAGGCTCTTTCCGGCAACCCAATTCATTCTGATCTTCTTGATCCTGGAGCTGAAGCTGCAATGGGACACATAGAATTGGCAAGGTGGTCAGATATTATTGTCATAGCCCCATGCACAGCTGACTCAATCGCGAAACTAGCTTTAGGCAGAGGGGACGATCTTCTTAGTGCGGTCGCTTTATCTACTGATGCACCAATTTTTGTTGCTCCTGCAATGAATCAGGCTATGTGGAGAGATGGAGCGACACAAAACAATATATCCACTCTTGCAGAAAAAAACTTTATTTTTATTGGCCCAGATGTTGGAACCCAAGCTTGTGGTGACACCGGTCCAGGAAGGATGACAGAGCCTTCGGACATAATTCAACAAGTTTCATTGAACTTTAGTAAAGGCCTGTTGGCCGGAAAAAAAATCCTCATTACTGCAGGACCAACGCGTGAGATGATTGACCCTGTGAGGTTTATATCAAATCGTAGTTCAGGGAAAATGGGCTTTGCTTTAGCTGAGGCAGCTTGCGATGAAGGCGCTTTTGTTAGTTTGATATCCGGACCAGTCAATTTACCCACTCCTGAAAGAATATTCAGACATGATGTTGAAACTGCAAAACAAATGTATGACAAAGTAAATGAAATGATAGATGAGATAGATATTTTCATTGCAACCGCTGCAGTTTGTGATATCAAGCCATCTCATCCTTCAAATCAAAAAATCAAAAAACAACAGATACTAGATGCAAACAACATTCTTTTAGAAGAAAATCCTGACATTGTGGCGAGCGTTAAAAAGGCTCACCCAAACAAAAAAGTAATTGGGTTTGCTGCTGAAACTGAGAATGTTCTTGATAACGCTAAACTCAAACTTTCTGAAAAAGAACTTGATCTGATCATTGCAAACGATGTCTCAAATGCTGAGATTGGATTTGATTCCGATGATAACGAAGTGCATTTAATTTCTGAAAAAAATTCAAGGAAAATCAATAAATCTACGAAAGAGAAAGTTTCAAGAGAAATAATCAAATATATATCTGATAATTTAACGTGATTAGATGGTTATTGATCAGAATTTTAGGCTTCCTTCTGCCTGACATCATTAAAACATTCACAGGTAAAAATCAAAAGGAATCTAACCTACCGTTAAATGTAAAATTTAAAATTCTTAATGAAAGGCTAGGTAAAGAATTTCCATTGCCTACCTTTCAGACTGCTGGTTCTGCTGGCCTAGATCTATGTGCATGCATTGAAGAAGATACTTTCATCAATCCAAACGACTCCGTATTAGTACCTGCCGGCTTTAGTATTCATATAGATAATCCTGAGTACGCTGCTTTTATTCTTCCAAGATCTGGTTTAGGTCACAAGAACGGTATAGTTTTAGGTAACTTGGTTGGTTTAATTGATTCGGATTATCAAGGAGAGATAATGGTTTCTTTATGGAATAGATCTGATGAAACATTCACAGTTGAACCTGGAGCACGAATTGCTCAAATGGTTTTCTTGCCGGTTATGAATCCTAATTTTTCTATCGTGAAAGAGTTTTCATCGTCAGAGAGAGGAGACAAAGGTTTTGGATCCTCTGGCTTCTAGTTAGCTTAGAAGGTAAATTCTTTTTTTCTCAGCCTAAGATAGCTTGGAGTAACCTCCACCAGCTCATCTTCTTCAATAAACTCCAATGCTTGCTCTAAAGAATGATTTATATGCGGAGTCAGAATTAAATTTTCATCCGTTCCCGCTGCTCTTATATTTGTCAATTGTTTTGCTTTTGTAGGATTCACTGGCAGATCATTATCTCTAGAATGCAAACCTACAATTTGCCCTTTGTATACGTCTGTACCATGACCAACAAATAATTTTCCTCTGTTTTGCAGGTTAAATAATGAATAGGCAAGTGTTTTTCCAGCCGCCATGGAAACTAGGACACCATTTTGTCTATTCTTAAGTTCATTTGTTTTCGCTTTGTCGTACTTTTCAAATACGCTTGTAAAAATTCCGGTCCCGCTTGTCAAAGTTAAAAATTGAGACCTAAAACCAATAATACCTCTTGAGGGAGCCAAAAATTCTAGTTTTAATCTTCCCTTGCCATCCGGAACCATATCTCTCAATTCTGCTTTTCTTAGACCCATCTCTTCCATGATTGATCCTTGAAACTCCTCCTCAATATCGATCACCACTTGTTCATAAGGCTCATGGATTTCGCCATTGATTTCTTTTTGAATAACTTCAGGCTTGGAAACTCCAAGCTCAAATCCATCTCTTCTCATGCTTTCTATGAGAACTGATAAATGAAGTTCTCCTCTACCGGATACAATAAATTTGTCAGGCGAGTCTCCCTGTTTAACCCGTAATGCAACATTACTGAGTAATTCTTGTTCTAGTCGTTCTTTTATGTTCCTTGATGTAACAAATTTTCCATCTTGGCCAGCAAATGGAGAATCATTTACTTGAAAAGTCATGCTTACGGTTGGCTCATCTACTTTTAATGGAGGAAGTGAGGATATATTTTCAGGAGAGCATAAAGTATCTGAGATGAAGAGTTTCTCAATTCCTGAAACACAAACAATATCTCCCGCATCTGCTTCAGATACCTCAATTCTTTCTAGACCTCTATGACTCATCACTTGTAGAACTTTACCTTTCCTTTCTTCTTTATCTGAATCAACAATAACTACTGGATCATTGGGTTTAATTTTTCCAGCTTTAATTCTTCCAATGCCTATTACTCCAACATATTCATTGCTATCTAATGCACTGATTTGCATTTGAAAAGGCTTACTTACATCAACTTTTGGAGAAGGGACTTTTTCAATTATTAAGTCTAATAATGGAGACATATCTTCTTTAATCTCATCAGGCTCTAATCCAGCAACTCCATTTAAAGCAGATGTATAAATAACCTCAAAATCCATTTGATCATCATTACCGCCTAGACGATCGAATAAATCAAAAACCTGATCCAAAACCCAATCTGGCCTTGCACCATCTCTATCAATTTTATTAATGAGCAATATTGGATTAAGACCTTGTTCAAAAGCCTTTTCAGTAACAAATCTTGTTTGAGGCATTGGTCCATCAACTGCATCTACTAAAAGTAGTACTGAATCAACCATGGTTAGAATTCTTTCCACTTCTCCACCAAAATCAGCATGACCTGGAGTATCTACAATATTTATTTTGTAATCTTTCCAATTAATGGCAGTATTTTTGGCGAGTATAGTGATGCCTCTTTCCTTCTCTTGATCGAAAGAATCCATTAACCTTTCCGATCCTAAATCCTTTCTATCTAAAGTTCCAGATTGCTCTAGAAGCTTGTCTACGAGTGTAGTTTTTCCATGATCAACATGAGCAATAATTGCAATGTTTCTAATATTTTCCGAATTCATGTAACGAGATGAATTATCAAAGTAATTGATTTATAAATTTTAATTAAGACTTAGGTTCTTCTGCAGATTCATCTTCAGACGAAGTCTCAGCTGCTGCCTCTTCTACTGCAGGAGTCTCAGCTGCTGCCTCTTCTACTGCAGGAGTCTCAGCTGCTGCCTCTTCTACTGCAGGAGTCTCAGCTGC
>VMHT01107456.1_pt1 | contig 16887 bp, 19 predicted proteins | sample 4693611 | NCBI WGS metagenome assembly VMHT01 (sample SAMN12280063, study PRJNA550983) | marine metagenome | isolation source: seawater sampled from same location over 5 years 0.02-0.2 micron viral filtrate | place: USA: collected off the coast of southern California halfway between the port... ...
ACTTTAACAGCTTCTAAATCTTACACAGAAATGGCTGCTGTTCAATCGGGGACATTTGTTTATGACTTACAGGTAACTGATGGAAATGCCGTACGTACAACTTGGTTCTACGGATTATTTACTATTATAGACGACGTAACTCTTTCATAAGATGTCAACCAACAGAATATCAGTATCAACTCAGCTTCAAGCTAAGAATAGCGTAACCGTAGTAGAAAGAGGTTCTATCTCGGGTATTGCTGCTGCGTCTGATAAAACCAAAAATGTTTCCATAAACGTAAACGGATGGACTGCTGTTGGGGACGAGCATGAAATAGTCTTGGTTCATAACTTGGCTAAGAAACCTTCAGTAACTATTGTAGACTCATTCAACCAAGTTTTATTCCCTGAAGTTGTATACATAGACAATAATACAGTCAAATTGATAGTCACTGCTCAGTTCTCGGGCACGGCTCACTTCAACTAATTTTTCCTATCTTTGCAGATGTAATTAATTATTAAAACATTTGCAAATGAAATTTCTAAACAACTTAGACCTTCAGAGTAATGAGTTACAGAATGCTGTAATTCAGAACTATGCGGGTAACCCTGACGGTAACCTGTCGGGGACTGAGGGGCAAATCGTTTACTCTACTACTGTTGATGCTATATTCATCAACACAGACAGTTCTACAGGATGGGACAGACTAGCTACGGGTTCAACCGCTGTAGCATCTGTAACAGCAGGAGACTCATCTATCGTAGTAGGGGGAACATCTGCAAACCCTACAATCTCACACGCTGACACATCAAGTGTTAGTGATTTAACTGCAGCATCACGTACGTATGTCGATGGAATTACTTTCGATACTTACGGGCATGTTCAGACAATTAGCACTTCTACTGAATCAGTAGTAGATACTACTTACGACCTAAGCCTCGAGGCAGGCGCTATCATTCGTCTTCAGGACAATGGCGGTGGTCAAGATGACATCACTATCGTTGGTGCAGGTGGTGCAACTCTATCTCAAGCAGGTAGCACGCTTACTATCACTACTGCTAACGACAACAGCATTGACTACGTTAATGCAGCTTCGTGGAACTCAACAAACGGTGAGCTTACCCTATCAGGTGTAGGTAACGCAGGAGTTACTGTAGACCTAGATGGTCGTTACTTGACTTCGTTTACCGAGTCTAACGATTACGGAACTATCGCTGTATCGGGACAGACTAGCGTTGCAGCTTCTAGCGTAGGTGACACTGTTACTTTCGTAGGTGCGGGTGGTATGACTATCACTACAGGTACTGACGAAGTTACATTTACTTCTGCTAACGATAACGACATCGACTATATCAGTGGAGCTACTTTCTCTAGTGGTACTCTTAACCTTACAGGTGTAGGTAACGCAGGTGCTTCCATTTCTTTAGACGGACGTTACTTACAGTCTTACACTGAATCTGATACTTTAGACTCGGTAACAGGTCGTGGAGCAACTACTACAAATGCTGTAACTGTTGGTGACCTTACTGTAAACGGTGACTTAACTGTTTCGGGTAACCATATCGTAACTCTTGCAGAAGAGGTTCGCGTAGAGGACAGCTTATTTATCCTTAACCACGGAGCTACAGGTTCTGCTTCTGAAGATGCAGGTTTCCTTGTTGAGCGTGGGTCTGACGCTAACGTCGGTCTTATTTGGGAAGAGACTAGCGATGTTTGGTCTTTCATCTCGACTTCAGAGATTGCTGATGACGGTGATGTTACAATCACTGCATACACAGACATCGCTGCTAAAGATGCTGCTTTTGCAAGCATGACTACCACAGGTCAAGCTGTTGTTGGTACTGTTAACAACGCGGGTTCTGACTATGACAGATTCCTTGTTACTGCTGCTGACGGAACAATAGAGTACCGTACAGGTGCACAGCTTCTTTCTGATATCGGTGCAGGTACAGGTAGTGGTAACATGTCTACCTTCAATGTTACTGACGGAACTAACTCTACATCTATCGGAGATGGAGACAACATTACTATTGGTGGTACAGGTCTTATCTCTGTAACGGAGAGTAGTGGTGCATTTACAATTTCTACTACAGCTAACAACTATTCTCACCCAACTCAGACTGCAATCAATGCGTCAGGAACAGGTGCAACAGTTGTTGATGGTGTAACAGTTAACACTTTAGGTCACACTACTGCTGTTTCTACTCGCACGCTTGCTCTTCTTGACTTGGGTTACTCAGGTGCTACAGATGCGAACAACTACGTTCTCCCTGCTGCAACTGAAGCCGTAGTCGGTGGTGTTGAGCTCGCTACTACACTTGAAGCCGCTGCAGGAACTGATAGCACTAGAGCTATTACTGCTGCAGGTCTTGATGCCTACGTAGCAGACAGAAAGCACAAAGCCTCTATTGGTGACGGGACTAACACAGCTTACACTGTTACTCACAACTTGAATACTACTGATGTTATCGTTCAGTTGTTTGATGTCTCTTCAGGAGACACTGTTTACGCTGATGTTGTGCGTTCAGGTGTTAACGCGATTGAAGTTTCGTTCGGAGCTGCTCCTGCGTCAAACGACGTACGTGTACTTATCCAAGCGATATAACACAGACTACATAGTCTAATACTAGAGAGGGGGGTGCTTGTGCATCCCTCTTTTTTTTTGTATATTTGCATAATATACTACACTTTGATATGAAATTTTTAAACAACATAGAAGTTGGAGCTTCTCCTAACTTCACACTACCTTTAGCTGATGGGTCTTCTAATCAGATTTTACAGACTAATGGCTCAGGAACAGTTAGTTGGGTTGATATCCCTTCGGGGACTACGGACACCAATGACTATGTTACATCTGCTGCGTTCAACACGTCTACAGGTATTCTAACTCTTAGTGTACAGAATCAGACTGCGGTAACCGTAGACCTAGATGATAGATATTTAACTTCAGAGACTCACAGTAGTGAAGGCTACTTAAAAGACACAGGCGCAGCGTTAGTAAACGTTTTAGCTAATTACGATTCAGCGGATACCATAGGTTGGGCAAACGAGTCCAACACATTAAACTCTGTTAACTTCAGATTGATGTCTGATGGTAGTCAGCTCTCTTTAGCTAATGACCAATGGGCAGACAGAAACACAGGTGGTGTATCTCCAAAGTATTTTATACACATGACTGCAGACGGAAACGGCTCACCCCGTTCTTCCATATTAAGTGATGCTGATGAGTTCTTTAGTGCAAAGGTTGACCAAGATAATGCATACATGGCTATCCGTAACGCTGCGAACACGGCGGGACAAGAAGCAGGAATTATATTCCGTAACGACAACGATGATTCAACAATACGAATCAAAGGTGTTGCGGGGCTTGACTCAACAACTAACGAAGCATTTAGAATTGAGTCTGTTCAAGGCGCTACTTCTAGACACAGACTACATATCGTTAATTATGGCGACCATCATTTTAGACTAGCTCAAACTAGTGCTGACCAACCTTTCATGTTCTATTTCGGCGACGGAACAGCAATGGGCAACTCCACTAACCCTTTTGCAACACATGCTGTTAGAATAAACGCTGAGTCTATAGCTCTTGGTGGTACAAATAACGCTAGTGAGCCTAACTTCCGATACTTAGATGACGGAGACACGGGTATGTTCTTGGCTTCTGACGGAGTTACAGCATTCTCTAGTGGCGGAACTCAAGTAATGACCATCCCTACAGGCACAGGTACTAGCGGACAGGTTCTTACAACTAATGGTTCGGGTACAGCCTCTTGGACTACCGTATCTAGCGGTGGTGGTGGTGGACTAGTTACTAGCCTTACTACTACAGGAACGTCGGGAGCAGCTACACTAAGTGGTGGTGGTGTTTTGAACATCCCTAATTATGAGGACACAAACACAACATATAGCAACGGAGCAGGGCTAGATATAACGGGAACAACATTCAGTGTATCGACAGACCTTAGAACAGATGTAGACTACATAGGATTCAACTCAGACAACTATCTAGATATGTCTGCGGCTAACGTCTTTAAAGTTATTGTATCGGGTAATGAAGCATTCAGAGTAGACACTAGTGGAAACATCCACGCAGCGGAAGATGTTGTTGCATTCTCGACTACTATATCTGATGCTAGATTAAAAGAAGACGTAGAGACCATTGAGAGCGCTTCTGAGAAGGTTTCTCGACTTAGAGGTGTAGAGTACACTTGGAAAAAAGGAGGCCGTAAGGGGCAGCGTGAGATAGGTCTAATCGCACAAGAGGTTGAAGAGGTTATACCTAGCATTGTTAGAGAGCACCAATTACCTCTAGTTAAAGGCTTGGATGATTCTTCCGCAGCTTACAAAACTGTAGACTACGAGAAATTAGTAGCGCTCCTTATAGAGTCTAACAAAGAACAACAAGACATCATCTCTCAATTAGAAGAGCGTATTATTGATATCGAAAACAGACTGTAATGGCTTTACCATCATCAGGACAAATAAAGATTAGCGACGTACTAAGCGAAGGTGGTGTGTCTGCAAGTTTGGCTAACGCCTCTTTGGGAGGTTTAGAGAATCAAGCCTACTTTACTATCAACACGGCGAACCCGTCTACCGACTACCCTGATGGTAGTGCACCCGCTGCTATTAGTGAGTGGTATGGCTATGACCATAACGCCTCTACGGGTAATCAAAATATCAGTTATTGGGATTTCAACAACGCATCAGAGGGATTACGTTTCGATAGAACTGATGGAGATAGCTTTACAACAGGCTCTGATATATGTATATCTTTTTGGGTAAGACCCGAATGGGCCTCAACAGACACAAACGCACTTCTGTTTGAGATGTCGCCAAACACCACTTCTACGAATGATAGGTTCTTCTTGCTGTATGACTTTGGTCTAAACAGACTTGTAGCAAGACATAGGTCTAATGGAACAAACTCTAGAGGTACGCATTGGAACTTACAGAGTAACACTACACAAACAGGAACGGGCTCAGGTAAATGGAGCGGTTCAAATGTAGGAAATGTGAACTCGGGAGGTTTAGCTCATATAGTTCTTACCTACGACGCTTCTGCGTCATCAGGTTCAGCGGCATTCGATTGTTATTGGAACGGAGTAAAAATGCCTAATAAGCTGACAAATCTTACAAATACCATTACTGCCTTTAGCATTGATGATGTTTTCATAAACAGAAGTGTAGCGAATACAAATTCATCTAGAGAGACAAAATATGACAATGTAGCTGTTTTCCATGACAAGATGCTTAGTCAGTCTGAAATAACCACATTGTACAACTCGGGTGCTAGCTTACCTCCTGCAGACGTGGCTCTTGATGACAATGTAATGTTTGTATTCGATGCTGAAAACGACCCACCAACAGCAGAGAGTGGAACTGACTTCAATACTACTTGGGGTGTAGGAGTGGATAAAGGCCGTATGATTGGGTATTAAACTTGTTTTTCACATATACCTTCGGTATATTAGTATCATAACATTTTATTTCATTTTACCATGAGTGCAAAAAAACTAACAAAGAAAGAATTAGAGAAGCTGACAACAGCATTATCTGAACTTCGTGCGGCTGAGAGTCAGTTCGCTAACGCATCGAAAAACCTTAAGCGAGTAGAAGAGGCTGTTGATACGGCTTGGACTGCTATTCAAGGATTCGAAGGAGATTTAAATGCCTTACAATCAGCAATGATGGAAAAGTACGGCAACGTAAACATTAACATTCAAACAGGTGAGTTCGTAGAGCCATCTGAAGAAGAGTAGATTCGTGTAGGTTTTTATGTTGTATAGTTGTGGTTTTCCACACGGATTCTTAAAGAGGGGCTTTTGTCCCTCTTTTCTTTTATATAGTATTTTTGTGTATCTTTGCATCTATGGATAATCGCATAAAGAACTTACTCAAGAAACACAGACTCGCAGGAGTCAACAAACCTAAGAGAACACCTCAGCACCCTAAGAAGTCTCACATTGTTTTGGCTAAAGAGGGTACTACGGTTAGACTTATTCGTTTCGGCGAGCAAGGTGCATCCACGGCAGGCAAGCCTAAAGCAGGAGAGTCTGACAAAATGAAGAAGAAACGCGCATCGTTTAAATCACGTCACGCAAGAAATATAAAGAAAGGTAAGCTCTCTGCAGCTTATTGGGCAAACAAAGTAAAATGGTAATCGATTCTGTATTCTCTGCTGTAACAGCATTAGTTGTTGGTATAACGTCTACTAAGGCGTTCGACTACTATTGGAAGGTATATAAGTCTAAGTCAGACACAGGTGCTAATGGCGCTTTAGTGGCTAAAGACGAAACCATCCAACTGCTACGCACACAACAAGAATCATTGCTAGCGGACTTAGAAGAGCTTAGAGATACGTTTGTAGACCTTAAGATGGAAGTAGCTACTTTGCGTTCCGAGAATAAAGCAATGCAAACCAAGTTAGTAGAATTAGAAAAAGCTAACTTTGAATTGAAGACAGTAAACGAAATACTAAAAAGAAAGTAAAATGAAACTCAAGAAGAAGACTTCACTCAAGTACAGAATTGGCGGAAAGCTAAAAGATAAGATTACGCAAAAAGAAGGTAAGACCGCTGAGGGGGATACGAAAATCAAATTAACTCGCTCAGAAGGAATGGACAAGGCTTCTCCACGTGACCAATCTGCAGAAGGTAAAGACAGAACCTCGGGTGCTAAAGAAGCTAACGTTAAGATTGAGGCTGTACTTAAGCAACTCAGAGCTCTAACTCCTGCTGAAGCAAAAGGAGAAAAAGGAAAAGCTCTTAAGGAGCAACTACGTATTTTGCGCGACAGCAAGCGTGGTAAAGCTGCAGGAGACTCAAGCGTTGCAATGAACAAAAAAGGCGAAGTCTACAAAGCATAATCAATGGGACGTTCTACATTATTTTATAGAGCTAACAAAAAAGCAAGAGACAAGAAGAAGAAGTACGACAAAGCGTACAACGGATTGAACCTTGCTAAGATAGCTAGTCGTATGCGTGCTCGTCGTAAACTCCAAAAGGGTGGACGGGTAAAGCCTAACGATGGCATGGATGTAGACCACATTGACGGTAACCCAATGAACAACTCTCCTAGCAACCTACGTGTTGTAAAGAAGTCTACTAACAGAGCTAAGAAATAATGGCTAAGAAGTTCAAGGCACATATGATGTACAAAGGTAAGAAGTCTGTCATGGCTAAGACTATGGCTGACCACTTGCGTTTGAAAAAGCAGGGATACGGGCACGAAGCTCCTAAGTATGCTGAAGGCGGAATCATGCCTAATGTAAAGCCTGACAACAGAGAAGACCTAATAGTTAGATACAAGAAAGGTGGAAAAGCCAAGAGTACTGTTAATTCAGCAGGTAATTATACTAAGCCTACTATGCGTAAGCGTTTGTTCAATCGCATCAAGGCAGGGACTAAGGGCGGAAGAGCAGGACAATGGTCAGCTCGCAAGGCGCAACTCCTCGCAAAGTTATACAAGAAAAACGGAGGAGGATACCGATGAGCCTAAGTAAATCACAGAAGAGTCTAAGAAAGTGGACTGCACAGAAGTGGAGAACCTCTAGCGGTAAGAAGTCTAACGGTAAGCGTAGGTATCTACCCGAGGCCGCTTGGAATGCTCTTACGGCTGCTCAGAGAGCTGCTACTAACGCAGCGAAAGCAAAGGGTAATAAGAAAGGCAAACAGCACGTAAAACAACCCAAGGTCGTTGCAGCTATTGCAAGAAGATTTAGAAGATAATAAAAAAGCCCTGCATTTCGCGGGGCTCTTTCTTTTAACGATAACGTGGGAACTCTTTCCCTACGTCGAAACAAGGACAAGACTTAGTGCTTACCTCATTGTGTCCTATTACTTCAATTCCACCGAATACTACATCTAGAGACGCTATCAGTTTCTGCATTGCTTGCATTTGGTTAGAAGTCCTAGTGTCTTTTGGTACTCTGTGGTCGGCATCCATTCCGCCTACGTATACTACTCCGATGCTGCCTTGATTGTGTCCCTTTGCGTGAGCTCCAATCTTATCTAGTGGTCGGCCTGCTTCGATAGTTCCATCAATCTTAATCAAGTAATGATATCCGATGTCTGACCATCCTTTTGCTTTATGCCAAGCTCTAATGTCCTCTACATCATGCTCACGTCCCTCGGGGGTGTAAGTTGTGTGTAGGACTACTTTTCTTATTGGTCTCATATTCTGTTTCCTTTTAAATGTTGACGGATTGCATAATTTGTTGCTCTCCTGCGTTCTTTGTACTCCTCGAATGTTTCGCCTTCAAGTCTTGCGTTACTCATAGTAGCATAACGTTGCTCTAGAACTTCTTTGTTTTCTTCACTCATTGTCTTACGAATACTTTGTAGGTTTCATCTGAACCTAGATTAATTTCTCTTACTAGCGTTGTATCTCTAGTCGGGTTAAAGAACATTACTATTTCTCTGTTGCCCACTTTTATTCTTTCAGTGTGGTTAGCTCCTGTTATCAAGTCACCTATTAAGTTGAACTCTTCAATGGTTGAGTTTAACACCGTTGTAATTAGAATACACTTACCTACTCTTCCAAAGGATGTAGCTCCTATAGTATCTATGTTAGACACGTACGCATCGTCTAACGATATATTATTCTTTATATCACCTTTACTCTCAATACTAAACATACAGATTAGAAATGTAATAATACTTAATAAACGTAACATAGTATATAATTATAGATTAGTAACAAATATAATATAAGGAAACATCTTGTATTATGCAAGTAGGTCTTGTATATTTATTAAATAATAATTACTATCTTTGCAGATATAAACAATTCAATTTACTATGGCTAACGAATTTGAAAACTTGGCTGAATCATTAGGAATCAACTTAAGCAGCACTCCACCGAGTGAAGCACTTAACGAAGAACCTACTGAGTCTCCAATGGCGGAAGCAACAGAAGAAGTGGTAGAGTCTACCGAAGAGCAACCTACTGAGGAGGCTGTTGAACAGACTGAAGTTCTTAACAATGATGAAACACAATCTACGGAAGTAGAGGAGACAACAGAAGAGCCTGTAGCTGAAGAGCAAGCAGAAGCTGTTGAGACTCCCGAGTTGGATGCAGAGGTTGATGCAATCTTAGCAGAAGATGAAACTACGGAAGAAGATAACATCTCTGACGAGGAGTACGAGGTTATGTTAGTACAGGCAGTGGGCGAAATGCTCGGTTTGGAAGGCATGGACAAGGAGCAATTGTTAGAGAGACTAAATACAGAGCAGACACCTGCACCTGTAGAACTTGACCCTGCTGTCAAGGTTATTGCTGACTTCGTCGCTGAGACGGGTCGTAGTGTTGAAGAGTGGTTCGCTTATCAAAGCCTTAACCCATCTGAAATGGATGATGTGAGCGTGATGAGAAACAACTTACAACGTCAATACCCTGACTTGTCTAATGAAGACGCTGACTTGTTACTTGAAAATAAGTATAAGTTAGATACAGATTTAAACACAGAGCAAGATGCCCGTTTGGGTTCTCTACAGTTGAAGATGGATGCACAGAATGCTCGGAAAGAGCTAGAGTCTGTACGTTCTAATTACTTAGCTCCCGTAGCTAAAGAAGAACCTGTACAAGCTCCTGTTCAAGAAGAGATTGAATCACCTATAACCTCTGAGTGGATTTCCGCTATGAGTACTGTAGCTGATGACATGGAAGCACTAGAATTTAATGTAGGTAAAGACCAATCATTTGCTTTCGGTATATCAGACACGTACAAGGCAGAATTGAAACAAAGTAATGCTAAGATGGACGAGTACTTCGACCAATACATTAGCGAGGCAGGAGATTGGGACTTTGAGAAATTAAATGTCCACCGTACTATACTCGACAATATCGAGAACATTGTAGATGCTGCGTTCAAACAAGGTTTGAGTCAAGGCACTTCGAATGTGGTAAAACAGGCGGTGAACCCAAGCGATGTTAATCCATCTAGCTCAAGCGCACCAAGCTCAGCTTCATCTGAGGATAAAGTGAGACAACAGATTTTAAACGCCTTGCAGGGTGGCGACGATACTCTGCGAATGAAATTTTAATGTTAACTAGCTAAAACTAAAACAAAATGGCTTTTAATTCTCCGAGCGACTTTAACCCCGCTCTTATTAAGAACTTGGATATGTCCAAGTACGTTGACCTCGGTTCTTACATCAACGAGGTGAACAAAGAAGACAACCGTGAGGCTTTAATCAAGACTTATGGAAAGCAAGGTATCACAGGATTCCTTTCTATGGTAGGTGCTGTAAAAGCTCAAGCTGTTGCTGATGAAGTAACATATTGGGAAGAAGCACGTCTACATCAATTACAAGTTGGTACTGCTGCTAACGACCTAGAGGTAACTGCTGCTTCTGCTGCTGCTATCGTAGTTCGTGAGAATGACGTAGTATTAAGCGGTTCTGACCGTTTCTTTGTATCTGACATCACAGGTTTGGTAATCACTTTGGTTGCTCTTGATGGTTCTGCTGTATTAGCTGCAGGTGCTGTTTCTTTATCTGTTATCGGTAACTTGTACGCTCAAGGTTCTGACCAACCAAATGGTGGTTTCGAAGCTAACGTTGTAAAGCGCACAAACCCGTTCATGATTATGAAAGAGGCTTACAAAGTAAGTGGTTCTCAGGCTACCAACATCGGTTGGATTAACTTGGGTAACGGTGACTACCGTTGGTACATGAAAGGTGAAGCTGATACACGTCAGCGTTTCATGGACAAGCGTGAGATGATGTTATTGTTAGGCGAGAAAACTAGCGCTGTATCAGGTGTTAGCGGTTCTGAAGGTTACTTCGCTGCTATCGAAGACCGTGGTATCGTTGCTACAGGTACTGATGCTGACTTCGCTGCTCTTGCTGATATCGACCAAATCATTGTTGAGTTAGACAAGCAAGGTGGTGCTGCTGAGTACGCTATGTACGTTGACCGTGCTACTGACTTGGCTCTTGACGATATGATTGCAGGTGGTGGTGCTTCTTTGAGCGCAGCTACTAGCGGTGTTGCAGGTCAATTCGGTGCGTTTAACAACGACAAAGATATGGCTGTTGAGTTAGGATTCCGTACATTCGGACGTGGTGGATACACTTTCCACAAGCATGACTTCAAACTGTTGAACGACCCAACTCTATTGAGTGGTGCTGACTTCGCAGGTGTTATGATTCCTATGGCTAAAGTAGCTGACGCTAAGACAGGTGACAAAGCTCCTGCTCTTGAAATCAACTACAAGGCTACTAACGGATACTCTCGTGAAATGGAGCATTGGATGACAGGTTCTATCTTAGGTGCGTCTAACGCAACTGAGGATAGCGTTCAGTTCAACTACCGTTCTGAGTGTAACCTTATCACTCGTGCCGCTAACCGTCACGTATTGTTGAAGAAGTAATTCTTAACATATATTGAATTGAGAGCCTCATCTTCGGATGGGGCTTTCTTTTTTATAAAACATTTTGTATATTTGTACTTTAATTATATTTATTTTAAATTATGGCTGATACAGTTAAACGCACTACGAGTGCAAAGAAAAAGCCTGCAGCTCCTGCAGCAACAAAGAAAGCGGCATCTAAGCGCCCCGCAAAAAAAGTAGCGCCAAAAGCAACAGTATTTACAATCACTAAGGGTGGCGGTATCTATTACAAGATTCGTCAGAAGTCTGTTCTTGTTTTTGACGAGGGTCAAGGATACAACAGAGAGATTCGTTATGCACGTGGAGAGCGTTCTATCTTTGTAGATGAGCAAAGCACAACTGCACGTCGCGAGACAATTGTCTTCCGTGACAAGAACTTGTTAGTTAACCCTAACCAACCCGAGCTTCTAGCATACTTGCGCGCACATCCCGACAACGTAGCTAACGGTGGTCGTGTATTCAACGAAGTAAACAATCAATCAACAGCGGAAGAAGATGTAGAGAATGAGTTCTTAGTACATGATGCTATTGGATTAATTCGCTCTGCAGCAATCGAAGAGTTAATGCCTATGGTTTTATCTTACGGAATTGACAGCACAATGTCTTCTATGGAGATTAAGAAAGAATTATTAAAGTTTGCTAAAGGAAATCCTAAGAACTTTATGGAGTTATATGACAGCCCTGTTGTACAGATTAAAGCTGACGTATTGACTGCTATCGATTTCCAAATCTTATTAGCTAAGGCTGATGGAATGTATTGGGGAGATAACAACGCGTTGATTTGCCCTACTCCTATGGGTCAGAACTCTGTAGAAGTATTTACTCGCTTCTTAATGACAGACCGTGGTAACAGCGTACGCGACGAGTTACAGCGTCAGATTGACAGTCTATAGGACTAAATGACATACGATTATATACGGAGGGCTGCACATTGTGCGGCTCTTCTTTTTTTTCGTATATTTGCAGTATAATAATATATTCAAGATGGCTTCAGTTTACGAGGTATATAATATAGTAAAGGATTTAACCAACAAGGACGAGCGTGGGATGATTACTCCCGCTCAGTTTAACTCGTTTGCTAGTGTAGCACAGACAAAGGTTTACAATTCTTTATTCGCAGAGTTTCAAGACAATAAGCGTTTCGCTATGCGTAACGTAACCGCAGGGCGTGACAAGAATAGAGTCAAGCAACTACAGGAAGACTTATCTGTGTTCTCTAAGACTGCAACCTTAAGCAGCCCGTCAAACGCGCTAGGCACTTTTGCTAAGCCTGATGACCTTGCTCGCATTATATCTCTTACTACATTTGGTGATTGGTTCTTAGACCAAACCACTAGTAACAGAATACAAGTAGTATATGATGAGGAGAAGATTGATATGATTCTTCAGTCTAGCCTTTCAGTTCCTACTGAGGAGAGCCCTGTAGCGCTTGTATCAAGCGATATACAATGTTTCCCTACAACCATACGTAAAATAAAGTTACGCTATTACAAGCAGCCTGAAGGCCTTACAGCGGCAGGTGCTAAAACTGCTGCACTTCCTAAGTTTGGTTACTCTGTTGATTCAAATGGAGTAGAGGTTATGGATACTGCTACAACAATAGACTTTGAATTACCCGACCATTACGTTGCTGACCTAGTAGTAGAGATAGCTAAAATGATTGGTATCAATATGCGCCAAGCAGATGTTTACTCATACGCACAGGGCGAACAACAAAAAAACATTAGATAATGGCACGCAATACAGTAACAGTAAGTGAAGTGGTCAATGACTTTCTTCTGACCTTATCAGAGGATGACTACGTTTCAAACGTAGCAGACTACCATGTACATCAATTAGCTTTACGCGGTATTCGCGAAATGGGCTTTGACGTTATGAAAAGAGTTAAATCTTTAGCGCTTCCTGTTTCTGATAACAACACGTGTGACCTTCCTGATGATTTTGTAGACTTCCTAAGAGTGGGAGTTCTTGGGGCAGGCGGTGCTTTACACGTTCTAAAAGAAAACAAAAACATCAACATATCTAGAGAGTACTTATTGGACGCTTTTGACAGCCCTATAGACTCAGATGCGGATGGTGTAAACGACAGAGTGGATACAGCTAAGACTGTAATTACAGGTACTAACAACCTAGACAACTACAGAGACCGCACATATCTATACGAGTCTTCAGAAGGCCGTCAATATGGAGCAGGTGGTGGAAAAGGCGCAGGCTACTTCCGCATGAACTACGAGCAAAACAGAATTGAAATAAACTCTGAGCTCGATATTAGCACGCTAACTATAGAGTACATAGCTGACGAAGCACGCAGTAGCAACCCTAGCGTTCATCTGTATGCAGAGGAAGCATTACGTCAGTACATATACTTTAAACTAATTCAGCGCAAGTCTAACGTCCCTATGGGCGAAAAGCAAATTGCAAAGCAGAATTATTATAACGAACTTAGAATAGCGAAGGCTCGCATGAACTCATTCAGCAAGGAAGAAGCTCTGAATGTAATTCGCAAGAACTTCCGCCAATCTCCTAAATACTAACACCTATGGGCATCAATACCCTTACACCTCGCTATCTTAATCTAGATAACGATAGTCGTATAATTGCGGCTCAAGAGATGATAGACGCTCTTAACGTACGTGTATCTGCCGATGAAGGCGGTAACCAAGGTGTTGTTAAAAACATTAAAGGTAACACGAATCTTACAGGAGCGGGTCTCGGCCCACAATCAACTCTTGGGGTCAATACAATCATAGGTTGTTACGAACATGAGGCTACTAACAGATTCTTTGTTTTCGTGCACAATAGCCTTGGTGTGAACAGCATCCATGAAATGGAGCAGGGCACTACCACCTTTGCTAGAATTATAGAGTCTACTAGTATTATACTTACAACGACTGACACTCTGCATATTGACGGAATGATGGTTGACGGTGACTTACACCTGTACTTTACAAACGGTGTTGATGAGCCGCAGAAGGTAAACGTAGACCGTGCAAATACATTAGGCCTTTACCCTATTTCTCAGAATGAGTCTAACGTAATGAAGGTTGCTCCATTTGCACCTGTAGCAGCGATATCAACAGACTCGGCTAAAAAGAGCAATGAGCTATATGGTAAAGCGTTTCAATTCGCTATGCAGTGGGTCTATAGAGATGGAGAGGTATCCGCTATCGGCGAGTACAGCTCTCCCATAACGGGACTGAACACATTAGATAGTCTGTCAGACTCGCTTAACTACAAGCGTCAAGATAATAAAATAACTTTGACGACGCCGTTTGGTACTTTGGGCTTAGGTTTAGGTACTACAATTCCATTTGTAAGAATCTTTTACAAGAAGCCTGAAGACAATACAATGTACTACATTGGCGAGTATGACCCTGCTGACCTAACTAGCGGTATCGACTTCTATAACGACAAGTCTTACTCTGTGGTTTCAGACTCGGAATACAACAAGACTACTGACAATGTTCCTAAGTCTGCAAAGGCTCAGGTAATATCTGCAAACAGGTTATTCTACGCAAACTACAAAGAAGGTTTTGATAAAGCTGACGTAAGCGCGACTCTTACTGCGGTTTACGAGCAGAAAGATATTAATAGCGACTTAGACGTATCCGTTACAAGAAACGGGTCTTCTCAAGACAACATTGGCTTACTTGTAGATACAACTTCGGTAGACACACTTATAGGAAGTGGTTCAATACCCACTACAATAGATTTAACCTTTGGGGAGATAGCTATTTATGAATCTACTCAAAGAGCCCTAACATTCTTTAAGTCTGACGGAACTACAGTGAAAGAGGCCTATCCCGCAAGTGACAACACTGCGACTAGGTTGATTGTTTCGAACAGCAGATACGTTAAGTCTACATCTGTCTCAGCTACTACTTATGCTGACTACAACACAAATCTAGCATCTGCTCTAAACGGAGATACATTTCAGTTTGATATAACATCAGGGTACGGCAGATATGACGGCTCGGGTACAAGTTATGACCAATGGTCAGCATCTTTCACGAGTGGAACTGTTTCCTTTTCGATTGCTGCTGTTGCTACCGCTAGTGGTGTTGATGTTTCTATAGTTCCTACAAGTTTTTCTGTATCGGGCACTAGAGCTTGGTTGAGTGACAACATTTTACCTACAGTTCAGAAGAACTATGTAACCTCTCAAAGCGGTACTTATGGTTCTACTGCAGCAGACAGACACATGGTTGTATATACTTCTGAAAACTTTAGTAACGTAAGCTCGGGCTCTACACCAAGTAGAACGTTTAAAAGCGGCGAAGGGCATTCTATAGGGGTTGTATTTGAAGACCTTCAAGGCAGGACTTCGGGAGTGTATGAGCTAGGTTCTGTTGACATAGACAGAATGTCTGAGCGAGAAAACAAAGGGTCTGCATCTGTTGATGTTGTTCTTTCTGCGTCTAACTTAGACTCTGATTTTATAAGATACTTTTACGTTTACAGTGGTGGTAACAACATCGCTGATTTCGTTCAATACTCAGTTCCTTCAGCTTTTGTACTCGACCCTGTTAAGGTAGAGGAAGCTGCGTCTGAGACTATATACGTGTCACTGAGGGCTCTTCAAGGAGCTGAAAACTCTTACTCTAGTTCAAACGATTTAGAATACAGCTTCACTGAAGGTGACAAGCTAAGGGTTCTTTCTTACACTGATGAAGAAGCTAGAGAGTATCCATCAGATTACGAGTTTGAAGTCATGGGTGTAGAGACAATAGACCTTGACAGCTTTATACTAAATGGAGTTACTTACGACGAGAAAATACACAACGGTCAATTCTTGAAGCTCAAGGCAAATCTTTCTGCTGCAGGTTTTGCATACACAGATACTTTTGCAGGAACTTCTGATTGGGATAAAGATGTAGTAGTTGAGATATACTCTCCATCAAAAGAGACAGAGGTTAAAATATACCATGCAATAGAGGGTAAATACGACATAAGCGGAGTCTTTGGAGAGTTAGGCCAAACACAAAACCTAACAGAGGGTAATGCTTGGTACAAAAGAAGAGTTATTAAATTTGCTAGTGATGTAGTTAGTACTCCTGAAGACTTTACTCAGGAGATAATTTACGTTGAGTCTAATCAATACTTTGACAAGGATGACGCTACTAAGGGTCAGCTAGGCGGTAAGCCTTATGCTGTATTGCCTAACGAAAGAGAGCACGAAAGAGTATCTAGTTTAACTTATTCAGAGCCACAGGTTGCTGATGCTGCTCAATTGTTTTTCTCTTCGTTTAATGCTAGCCTAGCGAACTTCCAAGACTACGAGTTAAGTTACGGTGGGATATTCGGTCTTGTTGACATGTCTGACAGTATTACATTACTTCAGTCTGACAAGATATCTAGAATACCTGTTGGTAGAAATATATTGTCTACAGGTTCAGGGAGCGGTTTTGTAACACAGACTAGCGAAGTCTTAGGTCTGCAACAACACTACCCAATCGAGGCGGGAATCAACGAAGACAGAGAGGCTTTCTTGAAGTCTAACGGAACT
>VMHT01222935.1_pt1 | contig 16886 bp, 19 predicted proteins | sample 4693611 | NCBI WGS metagenome assembly VMHT01 (sample SAMN12280063, study PRJNA550983) | marine metagenome | isolation source: seawater sampled from same location over 5 years 0.02-0.2 micron viral filtrate | place: USA: collected off the coast of southern California halfway between the port... ...
TAAAATAGGGAAAGGTGCTTTTTCGGCTCAGTTCAGTTCAGTGTAACCCTAATGAAAAAAGGTTGTAACCCTAATTTGCAATTTCGATTTATTCGGGTTTTGGAATTATGCCGTGAAATGATGCAAGCGAGAGTCGACAAGTGGCATGCCTCCCCGAAGACCAGCCATACCACCATGATTACCCATGCGACGGTCCATCCTAACCGGTCTGGTTAGGGCCCTTCGGTCAGGGAGAGTATTTTGATTTAGCGCAGCAGTGATGGCCTGTTCGATCGTAAGACCTTGCTCCCAGTGCCTCTCCCGTATCTCGTCCACGTTGCGACGCGTGACGGGTAGGTTGCGTGCCCGTAAAGCAACGGAGATATCAAAGTCGACCGGCCACTCAAAATCGTTGCGACCGCCGGGCAAGCGTCGATCCGTCGGTACTTCGGACTCTTCTTGAGGTCCCGTCAGATATGTTTCCGGCACAACTTCTTCGGACTCTCTTCTAAAGTCGTCCTCTTGAAGGTTATATTCATTCGCTTTAGCAAGACCATTTTTAAACTTGATTGCCTGAGCAAGTAGTTTAGACATTTGCTCGTCAGAGAAATTCGACTCCGGTCCTAGTGTTTGCACGTAATATTGGTGAGACGTCGTGCTGAAAAGAAGATGAATCAATTCTTTCGGATACTCTGGCCTCAGGGAGTCGTATACGAAGACGCTTCCTCTAACGCGAATAAAGGCAATGTAGTGAGAATAAAAGTCCTCAGAATGCACCTGAACCAGAGCACCCTCGTAGTTATGAGTCAGAATATGATCTGCGATCCTTGTGACTTCGTCCTGATCAAACTGCTTCCCTTTGAAATCATACGGCTGTACTCGGTAATTCTGCAAATATTCGTTAAAAACTCTCGTCGGGTTATCCCACTGGCGCACAGTGGTAGTTCCGCAGTAGATGTCGAGGAATTCGTCGACCTTGTCTGGTCTGACGTGACGAAAAAGCTCGCTGCCGAGGGCCAAGCCTCGAAAAGCCAGTGTTGTGCAACTCTGCGTCAGTCCGTGTTGACGCATCATGCCGCCTTGCCTCGACTTGATTTCCCTCGTCAACTCTTCCATTCCTTCCTCCGACTGCGCAATGTTTCTCTTCAGTACAATCTTTTCGATTTCCCTCTGCAAATCTGCAATTGCTTCCTCGTACTCCGCAATGTCTCTCTTCAACACAGCGTTCTTCGCTCTTTGCCTCTGAGAATCGTCACTTTCTAATTGGGACGATATGTTGGCGATCTCTTCCTTACCCACATCGACCGCAGCCTTCAGCGTATCTACTCTGCTTTTGGGCTTTCTCTTTAATGCGTCTATTGCCTTGTTAAGCAACTTCCGCCTCTTGTCTACCATCACACCTACTTTAAATATTTTTTAAGCAATGTTTATTTGCAGAGGGGGTCGTTGCAGCGGCCCTGCCTCACCGTGTCGCCGACCACGTAGACGACGGGGCGCTTCGAGTGCCAGCGCTGCCCGGCCTCGCACCACGCCTTGCCGCGCGAGAAGTAGACGCGGCGGTCGGGGTCGACGTAGCCCCGCTTGGCCAGCACGGTGCCGGGCCACTTGGCCAGGATGCGGGCGGCGTCCTCGGACCCCACCACCGTCTGCACGTTGACCTTGACGGGGCGCCTGGCCGGCAGGGGGTGCGGGTTGATGAACGCCGACTTGTACGAGGGGCCGTCGACGAGGCGGTAGGGGCGGGGGCGGTCGCCGGGCTTGGGGGACGTGGGGAAGCGCATCCAGGCCTTCTCGTGGTTGCACGTCTTGTCCACCGTCGGGTGGTCGTTTCGCACCTTGTCGATGAGGGCGGCGTAGTCGGGGATGGTCATGACGAGGCCCTCGAAGACGACGTGGTTGCGGTCGCCGCAGCGCAGGACGCACCTCCTCCACGTGGCGGGGTCGTAGGTGTCGTACTTGCAGGCCCCGTCGGCGGTGCGGAAGGAGAGGAGGTGGTGGTAGACCGAGTCCTCGATGGAGGGGGTGTACGGGCCGTCGATCTCCAAGAAGAGGCGCGTCGTCCCGTAGGCCACCTCGTTCATCGGCTCCTTGATCGTGCCGCCGGCGTCGAGGTACTCGCCCAGCTCGTCGAGGTGCGTCTTGTACGTGCGGCCGTCGACCATGGAGCAGGCGTTGTGCGAGGGGGAGGGGGCGAACATCAGCACAGGCACTGCGCGAGCTTGACGAAACCGACTATCAGGGTGAAAACCACACGGCTCGTCCACTCTGAGACCCACCCCCCCCCCCTTTATAGACAAAATTGTGAAGTTTCAAAAAGTTCACGTTTATTGGCGAGGAAGACGTACTCCGACGACCCGCTCCTCGTCGAGGTGGATCCCGAAGGCGTTGTTGTCTTGGTCCCAGCCGAGGCGCGTGACGGAGACGAAGTGGTAGATGGGCGAGCCGGCGACGCGGCGGGTCTTGTTGCAGAAGTTGACCGTGAGGGCGTCGACCTGGCCGGCCGTCGTCTCGCCGCCCCACTGCATCGCGCCGTCGTCCAAGGCGCAGGCCAGGGCGTGCTGGACCGCGCGCGACTCCTTGGTGTAGACGGCCTTGAGGAGCGGCGTGCGGTGCCACTCGGCGTCGCGCCAACGGGGGAGGGACGGGTAGACGGCGTAGAAGGCGGTGATGCAGCGGGCGGCGATGCGCGGGGCCTCGGCGGCCAGGCCAAGGGCCATGAAGGGGTCGGGGTCGGTGACGACGCGCGGGAACTCGACGACGAACGCCCGCTGCACCGTCGCCCACACGTTGTCGACCTGCCAGCCGTCATTGCCGACCCGCAGCAGCCGGCACAGCTCGGCACGGGATATCGTAGCGTTGTTCTGGAGTTTCAACTCGGATATGACTTCCTCGTTTCCAGCTAACTGCAGCAGCTGGTTGCACGACAGCGTGGTCGACACGGCGGAGGCGTCGCGGTAGTACACCAGTTTTTTGCGCGCCACGTAATGCCCCACCCACCGGGGGTCCATCGACCCGTCCAAACACCACCTGTCAGTCTCGTCGAAAAAGGAGGTGAAGATGTCAAGCAGGGAGGTCTTGCCGTTGGTGGTCTTACCGAAGAGCATCATGAAGCAGCGCCACTCGTTGCCCTGGCGCGACAGGAGCCGGCCGAAGTGGCACAGGATGGCTTCTTTGTGCGCGCCCCGGATCCCCTGGTACTCGAAGATGGAGTCAAAGTAGGGCAAGATGGTGTCGTCCCGGTCGTAGCGGCAGTCGAAGAAGTAGAGGGAGGGGTTGGGCCAGTGGTCGGCCGTGAAGACCAGGTCGGTGCCGTCCCAGCGCAGCGAGCCGTTGCGGAAGTTGAAGCAGTCCATGTCGGGGGTCATGCACGGGAAGAGGCCCAGCTTGGCGCGCGAGACCACGTCGTTGCACAGCTCCTTGATGCACACCTCCATCGACCGCTTCTTGTACGTCGCCATCCACGCCTCCATTGACTTGTCCGAAAAGGCGCGCCAGTCCCGCACGTACTGCTGCAGGGAGACGGGCTTGCCGTTCAGCTTGACGAGGCGCAGCTTGACGCACCAGCCCTCGTGCCGCATCCGCTCGTAGACGAACGGGGTTTCGCTCAGGTCGCCGCCGTGCAGGCAGATCCGGTTCGCGTTGAAGTCCTTGCGCATCGTCTCCAGCATGGTGTCGGCGATGCACGCGTCCAGCTCCTCGCGGATCTCGTCGTGGCGCATCTCGCACTGGGTTTCCGAAAATTCGAGCCTCAGCATATTTCCATGCCCTAAACTGTGAACTTTAGGAGGGGTGGCGGTCTCTTTAAAAATTAAAATTGCCGCTTTTCACAATTACGCGCTAAAAAAGACGTGATCATAAAATATGTTGACTTTCGGAAAGATGGAGAAGGCGGGGCCACAACACGCCACATACTTTCGCCCCTTCGCGTTCGGGCGCTACAGTTCCGAGTTGAAGGGCGCGCACAAGGCGGAGCGCTTCCACGGTGGCGAAGTCGTCAAGTTCACGCCCGCGGACGAAGATGCACCCGTCGTCGTCGCCTTCCACGCCAAGCACCTGCCCAGGGGCGGCATTGGGCGCAAGGAGTCGGTCCAGGGACGTCACCTGCGGCGCGCGCACCAGGTCGCCAAGCAGGCCGTAGCCGAGCACGGTGACCGGGTCGTCTTCACGGGGCGCGGGGACGGGGGAAGGGTCGCCGAGCTGATGGGCGGCGTTCACAAGGTCAGCCACATCCGCTACTACCAGCGGGGCGGCGGGGCGGGCGGGCAGAGCTACGGCGGGAGCTTCTTGGGCAGCATCGGCCACTTCTTTAAAAAGGTGGGTCACGGCATCGGCAAAGTCGCCAAGGGCGCATGGAAGGGGTTTAAAAAGGTCTCACACGTCGTCTCGAAAATCGCCAAGCCCTTCTTGGGCGTTATCAAGAAGATCCCGCTCGTCGGGCAGGCGATCGAGATGGGTGAGAAGCTGGGGCTGGACCCGCTCGACTTTGCGGCCAACATCGAAAAGATCGTCAAGAAGGGTAAAGACATCGCAGGTAAAATCTACAGCTTCTTTAGGAACGTCGGTGTGCACAACAAGGAAAAAGTTGACGAAGTAACGCAACAGCTGGTGCAGGCCCACGACGAGGTGCACGACGACCCGTCGCAGCACCACGAGCCGACGCATCACCTGGTCCAGCACATCGATGTGTATTAAACCAGCAGCGGCACAGTCAAGCGCCCCTCCCTAGCCAAGGCGTCCAAAAGGATGGCGTCGACCAGCCCGTCGATCTGGAAGGCGTACTCTCGGTTCGGGTCGAGGCGGATGCCGTTCAGCATGGTGTTGTGCTCCAGCTGGTTCGCAAGCCAGTCGTACGGGCAGTAGTTGGGCAGGTCCTCGTCCAAGATGATCGCGCACAGGTTCTGGTACGCGCAGACCACGCCCCCGTCGGAGAAGCGGCACAGCAGGACCGGGTTGGGGTCGTAGACGTCGTCGATCCAGTCCTGGTTGATCCAGTCGGTGCACTCGGCGCAGTACAGCTCGTCGCCGGTATACATGCGGCAGCAGGTGATGCAAAATTTCATCCTGAATTCACACTTTCGGGGGTGGTGAGGATTCCGTATAAATATTCCAATTTTGAAAATTCACATTTACGAGTGGAAAAAAGACGTGATCAAAATATGTTGGCCCGTCGGTGATGATTGGCTTCACCAACCACCTCGTATACCACCCGCAGCTGCCGGTCAATCTGCAGCCCATCACCATGCAGCGGGCGCCGCCCATGCACGCCACTTCCAAGATCGACCCCTCCGACCCGGCCATGGCCATGTTTATCGGGCTGCTCGACGAGGCCTACGACGCCTTCACCCGCGCCAGGGATATCAACGGCTCCGTCAACATGCGCAACTTTGCCTCCTTCCGCGCCTTCGTCCCCTTGTACATGCGCCGCCAGCAGATGGCCCAGCAGGACTACAGCACGTCCAGGCGCACCGGCCTCTGGGGCGACGTGCAGCTGCACTCCAAGTGGGCTGACCTGGTCTACTACGTCTACAAGAAGCATCAGTAGGTGTCGAGGAAGGCGGTGATGATGCGGTCGGCGTCGTCCCCCTTCTCGTTGGTGATGTAGCGCTTCGTGACGAACGCCGCCATGTCGGGTCGGTCGACGGCATGCAGGAAGTAGTGGATGAGGTACTCGATCGACGGCAGGTTCTTGCGGTGCTTGTCCTTGTGCGCCTCATAAAAGACGCAGAAGTTCTCGAAGAGTTGGTTCACCTCGTACACCTCGTTGGGCAGCAGGCTCGGCACGTCGTACCCGAGCTGGCGCCGCAGCGTGTTCGTCTGCTGGTAGGGCAGGCGCGCGGCCTTGAACAGGTGGTACATGCACTCGTAGTCGTCGGGGTAGCCCGCCACCACCTGGCGCGCCCGCTCCACTAGGTCGGGGGAGACCTTGCTCAGCCCCTGGATCCGCTCCAAGGTGTTGCGGAAGTGGGTGGTGCGGCTGTACTTGTAGGGGGCGGGCTTCCGGTACGTCGAGTCCTGGTACTTGAACCAGTCGCGCACCGTCTCCGCCTCGTACGACCGCACGTCCCCGCAGTCCGTGCACACCTCGGTGCTCGTCTTGGGGTCGTAAATCCAATTTTTATGTGGGCAGCGGGACATGTGGGAATCCCTGATAATCGCCGCAGTCAGCGGGGTCGTCGGGTTCGCCGCGGGGATGCGCAAGCTCAAAAGCAACTGCTGCTGCTTCAAGTGCGAGATGGAGCGTGACCCTGAGGGACACCCCCAGGCCCTGACCGTAAGAAGGAAGGTGCGCACCATCGATGTCTAGAAGATGCGCCCCTCGGACCGCTCAAACTCGCCCCGTTCGTAGTCCCGGTTGAAGGGGGGGACGTGGACGCCGCTCAGCTTCTCGATGAACTGGGGGTCGTCGGTCGATGGCACCAAGGCGTACCCCACGTCCCGGTCGAAGCGCGGGTCCCACAGCGCGGCGGCAAAGCGGTTGGTCGGCAGGGAGCGGGCTAAGATGCGGTGCACGTTGGTCCGCCAGTCGTCGCCGAGCCCCACGTACTTGGCCATGTAATCCTCGCTCGACGTGCCCTCGGCCTTGATCATGAAGGTGAGCAGCTTGGAGGGGTTGTTCCACTCCCGGGCGATCTGCTCGGGCGTGTAGATCCCGTAATAGTGCCACACCTTGGCGTACCGCTCGAGCCACTTGAGGGGGTCCTTGTCCCACTTGCCGGGCCACAGCGCCTTCTTGTAGTTGCCGACGAACGAGGGCCCGATCGCCGCCGCCTCGAACCGCCGCGGCTGCAGGGGGGCGCCGGTCTGCTGGACGCCGTCGGGCGGGGCGTAGGGCGTGAACGAGCGGATATTATCCATCGCCATAACGCAAACATAATTATGCGGACGGGGCCGTCGCAGAAGGTGCTCGACCAGATGAGGGGGATCCTCTCCTTCTCGCTGGGGTACGTCCCGCCGCCGGGCCTCAAGGGCAGCCACAAGATGCGGGCGGGGCTCGAGCTGGTGCTCCAAGACGCCGTCGTCGGGCTGCGCCGGTCCGAGGTCCTCATCATGTGCCAGGACCTGGGTTACGCAGAGCTGATGCGGTACGTTCTAGGCAAGATGTGGGCCGGTCACATCGAAGACTAGAATCTCCTCGATCGGCGAGTCGAGGAACTGCGCGTCCGACAGCGCGATCATGACGCAGCACCCGCCGCTCCTCTTGGCGACGAACGGCCCCATGCAATGCAGCACGTCGCCGGCCTGTATCGGACCCCCAGCGTCGCACGCCACCGTCGCACGCATCGAACTTGGGGACGGGATATTTTCGCGCCAGGTCTGCAAGGGGGCCGTACCCGACGACGCGGCCGCCCAGTATCTTCTGCAGCTCCGCCACGGTCTCGTCGGTGACCTCGTGGTCGCGCACCGCCGTCACCCGCTGCCGCCCGTCCCACAGCGTGCCGACCGCGCTGCGCCGCACCTGGTGGTACCCGGGGGGATCGGAAACGAAGAACTCCATGTCTGCAAGCAATCATTTTATTTGGAAAGGGGAAGGGTTGGAGCCGCCGCCGAGGAACTGCCGCCCCTTACGCCAGTACGACTGCGTCACCACGTTCCAATAGAACTTGGGCGAGTCCGCCATGCTGACCGGCTGAGGCGTGTGAACGTCGTCGGGCAGCACGAAGTAGGCCATGTGCCCTACCTCCAGCACGATCGAGCGCGTCGGGTCATAGTAGTACTTCGACGCATACAGCATGGCTGCCTTCCGGTCGGGTGGGGCAGGGTTCCCCTTACATAGTAAAAATTGTGAATTTTTTTAAAAGTTCACAATTATTTTACAAAAGACGTCATCTGAATCTTGCCGAGGGCTTGCCGTCCAACAATATTTTGCCGACGACCTTGTCATATGCCTCCTGCCATATGGCCATCGTCTCTTCTATATTTTGTTTTCGCTGCTGCTCATCTAGTTTCTTCGCCTCCGCTTCGCTAGGAGCAAAGTTCTCCGCGTTCCTTGCTATGCCCCTCTCAGTCTCTTCCCTTTGCTCTTCCTCAAAATCTGAAGATAAATTCCGAGGAACAATCGCTGCTGTCAAATTCTGAGTTGCGTTAATCAAGTCTCGCGCTTCTTCATCAGTTAGTTGCTCGGTGTTACCCTGACTCAATGTCGTCAGATCCCTACGCAGTGCTCGAAAATTTTCACTGGGCGGAATTAAGCTGAGCGCTCTTGCAGCAGTACGTTGCGGATCTATGTTCAGGGCCTGCGTCCCTTGATTAGGCGGCGTTTCCATGCCGCCCACGTAGATGGGGGCGATGAAGCCCGCGCGGCCCGGTCCGTACAAAAACCGCGACATGCCTGCCAGCAATTTATTTTTTACCGCATGGAAATCACCCGGTCGCTCGTCACGATGGTCTTGGGGTAGCGGTTGTGGGCCAGAAAGTAAAAGGGCGTGGTCACGGGCAGCTCGCTCATGTGCGCCTTGATCTGGTCCCGGTCCATGTCCCAGTAGGCCTTGGCCAGGTTGATCATGGCGATCCGGTTCTGCGCGGGGAAGGTGACGAAGGTGGTCGCCTGGCAGATGGCGTCCCGGGTGCGCAAGAAGTCCCGGGCGTTGTGCGAGACCATGAAGATGTCCTGGCCCAACTTACGACCCTCGCGCAGGCACTGGACGAGGAGGGGCTGCAGCTCCTTGCCCGCCGCGTTGCCGTCGTAGTCGTCGAAGACCGCGATGCACCCCTTGCACTTGCCGTCCTCCTTGGTCACCAGATCGGTCGGTTTGAGGGATGCCAGTGGCACCCGCTCGTAGTCCACCTTCTTTAGCATGGGCCGCCCGCCCGACATGTAGACCGGGTCGTAGTCCTCGATCGACGAGAACAGCCACGTCTCCTTCGAAGGCGCCCCCTTGATCAGCTTGCGCAGGCAGTTGGCGATCCACGTCGACTTGCCCGACCCCGAGTTGCCCGACACGTAGTAGCAGCACCGCTGGTTCTTCCTGCGGACGGGCACGTACTCCATCTCTCCGGCGCCCCCAAACACCATCGTCTCGTCCTTTTGCACGGGGTTCTCGCTCACGTAGACCCGCGTCGGCTCTACGGCTGGGTCGTCGGGGACCCACGTGGCCACGTGCACCCTCCCGTCGCCGGCCTCGGTCCACATCACCTATCCAACAAGCTTTTTTTTATCCCCGCATGTCCTGAGGCGTGGGCACGCCGGGCAGAATGCGTGGCTGGCGCTGCATCTGCGACGGGATGAGCGGCTGCTGGCTCGGCAGGACTTCTTGTTTCGTCTGCGGTTCAGCGCCCGTTTCGTCCATGACCGCCTTGACCTCGACAAAGTTGAAGGGTAGCGGCAAAACGAGCGGTTGCGTGACAGTAGTTCCGGTCTTCAAATCAAACAAGAAGCGCTGCAGCCTGTATGCGTACGAGTCGGTCATGCCCGTCTCGTTGAAAAGCGCGTTTGTGTTGAAGTCGCTTGACTGAGAGTAAATGGCATAGAGGGAGTTGTCCGTTGGGTCATCGTCGGTGGTGAAGGTGATGCTGGCGTGATCGTAGAGCACCTGCGTGTCAACGTGTTGGCTATGACGCGACACAATTTTTTGAGTCGACGGATTGAGGTCCATGATGAGCCGCTGCACGTCGTTGAAGATTGGCTGGCGGACACCTATGTTTGTAACAACCTCTTGGAGCGCAGTAGTAGCCGTAACGGTGGTAGGTTCTGGATACAACACTTCTTCGTTTGCGGCAAGAAAGCCAAGTCGTTGCATTGCCAAGTCGTCGAACAAAGGCGATGGCATAGGGCGCGTGTTGAAAGGATTGTCAAATTCGTACTTGATGACATTGCCGGTTGTCAGGGCGAGAGTTGGTACGCTTGAGTAGTTGGTGACATGGTTGCTGACATTTCCGGAATTATCTTTTTCGGCCAATAATTTGATGTGATATTCTACAGAGCTTCCATCAGAAAATGCTGCACCAGTAGTGGCATCGACAACCGAACACATGGTGTACTTTGAGTAGCGAAAATTAACCGGCAAGTATATCCTTGTTACGACGTCAGAGTGAGTTCTCACAATATCTCCACGATCTAAGTTGTGGGGGCCAATAATAATTTCCTCGTGCGATAGCAGTGAGACCGTTTTATCTAAAAACACATATTGACTAGTTCCAGGTGTGTTGTTTCCTGAAAAATCCGTTAAATCTTTGTTGAAATACAGTCTAATTCTGGCACTTATAGGATTGTCGGTGTGATTTTCAATTGAAAAAGCCCTCAGTGCTTGTGCACCGTTTTTTGTATTATTGTTGAATTGTAAAGCTCCTGTATCAGTCGAGGTACCAAGACCACTTTCATACCATGGATACCTTTCCCACCATGAGTCAAAGAGCACGTCGTTGTAGTTTTGGATGGCTTCAGACGGCTGCTTCCACGGCGCAACCTGCATGGTGTCGATCTGACCTTCCGAACCCGCCAATACCCCAAACTGCTTGGGGCAGCGCACACGCACTACGTTGACGGGTCCTATGCCGTCAAACTTATCGCTTTGCCCTTCAAACGTGAACGAAGGATTGACGTCTTCACCATCTTCGATCGTAGAAGACAGTTCAAAGACTTTGCGCTTCATCGCTGCAAAGCCAATATATTAAATTGCGGGAGGGGTGACATGGACCAGCCCATCTCGATCCAAGATCTGAAGGAGATGCTGGCGAGGGCCGGCGTCTTCGGCGTCGACGTGGTGTCATCGGACGACGTCACGATCGACGGCTCCCGCTTCCTGGTCCGGGGCCGGCCGCGCGACAAGGCCGTCGTCTTGCTGCAGTTCCCGGGGAAAGACGTGGGCCACTTCGTCTGCGTGTGGCGCCGCGGGGGCAAGTGGATGTACTACGACCCCACCGGCAAGTCCATGGGCCACCACCGCGTCCTGACACCCCTCGAAGGGGTCGACTCGTCGCCCATGGTCCACCAGAAGCGCTACGTCAGATTCACCGACGGCTCGAGCGCCGCAGTCCACGACATGAACACGTGCGGCCGCCACTGCGTCGTGCGCATGAAGCACCGGGCCCTGACCCACGCCCAGTACGACAAGTTGCTGGGCAGCCGCCCTTTCGGGTCCGCCGACGAGTACGTCAACAAGACAACGCAATAGAATGTTTGCACCCGTGTGGCATGGACGAAGATGAAGAGCACGTCAAAAAGAAGCATCGTGCCTACGAATTGTCCATAGCCGGGCGCTACGACGGCATATTCGCATTGGAAGACGACCAGCGCCCCGGCGATGGCGACGTGTCCATTCTGCGCGTTCGTCTGCCCCCGCAGTTCGAGATGGGCGGGCCGCTCGAGATGACGGTGGGCGGGCCTGAGACATCCTCCTACATTTCTAATAAGGACGGCGGCACCGGCGTGACTTCTACTGCTTCGACGACCGTTTTACCATCAGGAAACGGCCTTAATTTTAATTGGCAGGAAGTCATGAGTTTCAGAGCAAACGTGTGGGACTACAGCACCGCATTTTCTGAGGGTATCAACGCGCGTCCCGACGACATCATGTCTGGTCAACTGTTTGGTTGGATAGGGCATTTGCCGCTAGATGCAAACAACGCGTTCAAACCTGCTATATTGGACATCAAGCTTAGAGAAAATGCCGTCTTGAAAGAAATTGTTTTTTGGCCGCACATCGAAGACGAGGGTGTGTTTCCAAAACAGATCGTTTTAGAGCAAATAGAAAGTTTTCAAACAACTTACAGCGAAGATGGGGAATACGTCGACGTCGCCCAAACCGGTCTTGAACTAACTACACTTTCTTTGACTAGTGCCCCTAGCTACACTGCGCAAAACCCCCCGCAAGATACGAGTACTGGAGTTCACAGATACATCTTCAAAGAGGGTTTGAGCTGCAGCAATTTTTTGCGCATCCGTGTCAGTCAAGCTTTCAACGTCCCGGACAACATTAGGGGCAACTATCGTTTTGCTATCGGAGAGATCATGCTTGTCAGCGAAACACGGATAGATGCAGAGCAAGCGCAAACTCGCCTCGCTCAGCCGTTCTTCACGGGCACGCCACACCAGCTGGGTGCTCAGCTGCACGTGCACGACAAAACATACTTGCAGCACAACGGCACCCACTACGTCGGCACGGCAAACTCAAAAGGTGTAGGCCGCGCCGACGCAACACTCTACAACTCCTTTTCGGCCCGCACACAGCTGCGCAACGTCGTTCTGGACGCGTTCACCAACACTTCGAGTACCGAAGACAAAGGCGTCAAGCTCCTTACAACCTTTCAGCAATGTCATGGCCTTCCTTCCTTCGTCTGGACCCTTCCAACTGTTCCCCTCGCAAGACTATACGTGGAATACCAGAATGATGAAGAACCCATAGAAAGATTGCTGCTGTACGCCCTAACCGACGTTGTGCAGGGTCATTACGCTATCACCCACAACAACGCGTTCGTTCCGCTGCGAGCAGGTAAATACAGGCTACTGGCAGATTCCACTCTAGACGTCGTAATGATCGATCATCAAGCCATGCCGACGCTCACGTTTACAAGCAACGGCAGCTCGGCATATGGCGTGTGCGAACTGCAAGTAGACAACTTTTTTGGCGTCATCAAAATGAACGATTTGTTGCGCCACCGCGTCGGGTTCGAATTGTCTAATGGCTACGTCCTCTTGCAGAACGGGTCCATCTTCGGCGTGACGCGGCTCAACGACGTCAAGCGCATCTCGCTGTACCTCGAACCCTCCGTGCAATTCCACGTCTCTTCACACCTGGGCCAGTCAGGCGACGCCATCGCCGAGAACACGCTGACCGTCATATCGTTCACCATCAGTGGAGACGACCTGGACGACACCGCCCTCTACTCGCTGTCCTCAGACTTTGACGTCAATTCGGCGCGCATGACGAGCAACAAGTCGCCGCAAATCCAATTCAAGGTGTTCAAGGACGTCTACAACCCCATAGACAAAACGTACTTGTCGTCGCCGATTTTATTGAAAGACACCGACTTTGTCGAAATCAAGATGGTCGTCTCGCAGCTGGAGGAAGTTGAACGTTGACGTTCAAGACAACGGGGTTGACCTCCCAGTCCTCGTAGTCGCTTTCTTCGCTGTCGTTGATGAACTCTTCGTCGCTGGTGTGCCACTCGTCGCTGGACTCGGACTCGTCGTCTGTCGTGTCGATCCACTCCCCATCGGAGGGGTCGTCGCTCAGCAGCTCGTCGGCGCGCTCAAGTTTGACCATTTTCGACCTACGCGTCACATATTTTTTGCGTTTTCGCGAGCCGTGAACAGCTCCATTTGCTTCAGGCGCTCGGACTCGACGGAACGCTGCACGGCCTCCGACTCGCGGATCCGGTTCTCCGCAGCCGCCTGCTGCTCCATGGACACACCGGGCACCGGCGGGTTCAGGCCGCGGGCGACCTGCTGGGCGAGGGAGGCGGTCGGGACAAAGTACATGAGGGGCTCCAAGGCGAAGGCGGGCTGGATGCCCTTGTTGTAGAGGCGGTAGCGGCGGGACTTGGCGTTGGGGCCGTACACAAAGTCCTGCTCGGAAATCTGGTCCTCGTACCACATGCGGTCGTTGGCCCTCTCCTTGGGATCGCGCATGAAGTCAGAGAGGGTCATGGGCGGGGGGGCCGTCTCCTCCCCGAGGGGCGACGTGCCGCGTACGAAAGCCATTACATGACAAGTAAACATTTTTAATCGCGCAACGCAGCCCGGACGTCGTCGCCCACGTCGCCCGACGAGTTGGCCACCTCCGACAGGACGCCGCTGTCCATCTTGCTGACCCTGCCCATGGGGAAGGTGGAGGGGTGGTGCACACCCTCGCCGACGGCCTCCGCCACCTCCGACACCGTCAGGTTGGACTTGGTCTGCTTGCCGGTGCCGTCGCTCATCAGGTAGAGGTGGCCGTGCAGCTCGCAGACCACGTAGAGCGTGAAGAACTCGTCGGTGGAAGGGGTGATGTCGCGAATGGCGTTGTTGAACGGTCTGACAATGTCGCTAATGAAGAGGCGCGACTTGGTCTCGTCCTCGCACGGTCGCGAGAAGTCGCCGACGACCTCGAACGTGAAGGGGGCCAGGACGCCGTTGGTGTACCCTCCAAGGTCCTTTTCGGGGTCGATGCAGATGACCGATCCCAGCGTGCACATGAAGGCCGACCGACTCTGCTTGGACCCGTTCCTGACCGACATCTGGTACAGGGACTCCTGGTCCATGTTGAGAAGGAAGGCGGCGTTCTGGGGCGTGCGGAGCCGCAAGTTGGTGCACACACCAAGGCGGGTCGGCGTCACCTCCGTCAAGGCCCCGGTTGCCCCCGCGGCATACGAGTCCATCTTGTTGGAGCGCAGGAAGACGTAGATCATGTCGGGGACTTGCGAAAGCTGGATGTTGCCGGACCGCACCTGGTCCATGTTGAGGGCGGTCTGTGTGGCCGTCGACGTCATGGTGTGCAGCACCTTGAGCGGCTTGTCCGAGATAGTAGGGAGCGGCACCGAGGGAGTGATCAAGTCAAAGATGAGGGTCGGGTCGATGCCTTGGGTCGTGCCCACATCTTGGCCCTGGAGAAGGAGCTGTGAAGTGCTACTAGCAGCTTTTACGAAAGTGTTGACGGCAGTGACGCCGTATGAGAGCGCTGGCGCCAGCTCGACCAACTTGTCTGTGCTGTCGACGTAGATTTGGCAGTCGAAGTAGCGCAGGTTGACGAGGGTGTTGTCGCGCATCTTGTTGTCCCGGAAGTAGGGGTGAGCGAGCGGCTGGTAAACATCCCACACGAACATGAAGTGCGTCGCAGTCGTCCCGGCGTCTTGTGCCGTCGTGAGGAGAATCCAATTGCCACCTGCACTTGTTTTGTAGTAGATGCGCTTGGGGTAGTTTTCGCGGAGGGCGTTCGTGTTGTGCTGCCTCTCGACGTCGTCGTTCGGGATGTTGGCGAACTGACGATACCGGGCGTCGGCAAACTGGTCGAGTTGGTTCAGACCGTAATGACAGCGCTGGTGCTGTGGGGAAAGCTCGTCGGGGTACGTCGTCGTGATGAGGCGCGACTCCTTGTCGGGGGTCACCGTCAACTCGGCGTTGTTCACCGTCACACTGATGTTGCTGGCCGCGTTGGAAATGGGGTCGCTGGTCAGGCGGGCAACCTGCTTCAGGGCAGAGATGTTCGCGTTGCTATCAACAGGCAACGCCGTCCCGCCTACGTTAGACAGCTCGAGCGACACCATGTAGTGGAGGGTGGGGTTGGTCACGATCTCCATGCCGGAGAAGGTGCGCGACCACATGAGGTGCGACTGGGACGCCGTGCGGGCCTCCAAGTTGAGGGTCTCGATGGCCGAGATCCCATGCTTGGAGACGGTGACGGTGGCGGTGGAGGGGAGGGCTCCGGCGACCTCGTTGGCCGCGGTGGCAATGTGGACGTTACTCATCGCGCTTTATTCAATATATTTTTACGAGCGCAAGGCGTCCCTGTTGTCCCCAGCCCGGGCCACCTCGGCCAGGACGCCGGCATCCATCTTCTGCGAGCGGGCGCCGTTGCCCATGGTAGCGGGGTGCTGCAGGCCCTCGGCGACGGCGTCGGCCACCTCGGTCACCGTCAGGTTGGACTTGGTCTGCTTGCCGGTTCCGTCCGACATGAGGTAGAGGTGGCCGTGCAGCTCGCAGACGACGAAGAGGGTCCACTGCTCCGACGCGCCCAAGAGGGGCCGGCCGCTCTGCTTCGAGTCCACGTCGGAGCGCCACACGATCGAGTCCGTGCCCGACACCCCCGGCATCGTAAAGTCGGCTTGCACGTCGAAGGTGTAGGGGAGGAGGACGCCGTTCGTGTAGCCGCCCAGGTCCTTCTCCGGATCGATGCACACGACGGAACCCAACGTGCACATGAAGGCCGAGCGGCTCTGCTTCGACCCGTTCCTGCACGACATCTGGTAGAGGGACTCTTGGTCCATCTCGATGAGGAACGCCGAGTTCTGGGGCGTGCGGATCCTCAGGTTGGTGCACACACCAAGGCGGGTGGCCGGCAGCGACTGCAGCGTCGTTTCCTTGCTGTCCATAAGGGACGACTTCAAGAAGACGTAGATCTTGTCGGGGATCTGCGACAGCTGGATGTTGCCCGACTTGATGGAAGCCAGCTTGTTTGAAACCATGGCTTGGGGCGGCGACGTCATGGTGTGGAAGGTGGAGACGACCTTGTCCGAGATGGTGGGAAGGGGCACCGACGGCGTGACCAGGTCGAAGATCAGGCGCGGGGTGAAGGCCTTGGTCTTGGCGTCGATGGCGGCGCCGGTCGCCGGGTTGAAACTTTGGGCTGCCACGTCGGCCTTGACGAGAGTCGTTGTATACGAAGTCGTCGTCGGATAGTCGGCGGTTCCATCCCACAAGTGGTTGGCCTCAACGATCTTGCCGATGTCGTTCAAGGTGATTTGGCAGTCGAAGTAGCGCACGTTGACCAAGGTGTTGTCGCGCATCACGTTGTCCCGGAAGTAGGGGTGGGCGAGCGGCTGGCTGATGTCGTATACGAGAGTGAAGAATTGAGGTGCCAAAGCCGTCGCTGTTTTGTTAGGACAAGTCGTAGCACTCCCACCACTTGGGTTAATGCTAGCCGACGAAAACCCTGAAGCGTAATATTGCTTGTAAGAAGTCACCGTTGTGTGTGCGACAGCTGTTCCTCCGGATTCAGGGGCAGCAATAGTAAGACCGCTTGGCAACTTTCCCAGCAGCTGAGGTGCACCTGCCGACGTTTGCACCACAATGGTCGTTTGCGTTTGCTCAGCAGTTTTGGCCTCAATGTCAATTTTTGCCGGAACCCCATTAATTACCACGTCAGCTCCAAGGGTTGCGGCAGTAGTATTTCCAGAACCAGCGGCTGTAGTAAGCGTCAGCTCTGTGACCAAAAGCTGGTCGTCGAGCAAGTACTTTGTCTTATCAGCGTCAGTATTACCTACCCTCCCGTACA
>VMHT01023367.1_pt1 | contig 16880 bp, 18 predicted proteins | sample 4693611 | NCBI WGS metagenome assembly VMHT01 (sample SAMN12280063, study PRJNA550983) | marine metagenome | isolation source: seawater sampled from same location over 5 years 0.02-0.2 micron viral filtrate | place: USA: collected off the coast of southern California halfway between the port... ...
ACAAGAAATATTAATATGGACCGACACATCGGTTTATTCCATGAATTTTATAGGCCCGCCGCTTACCTTTGCTATCAATCTAATTAATGAAGGTGCAGGCTTGATTGGGCCCAAAGCAGCAACTAATACGCCTAGAGGTGTATTCTTTATGTCTAAAAAAGGTTTTTATTATTACAACGGATCCGTACAAAAACTGCCTTGTTCTGTGCAAGACTTTGTGTTCTCAGATCTTGATGAGAGTCAAGCTTTCAAATGTTTTGCCGGTTTAAACGAGGAGTTTTCAGAAGTTTGGTTTTTTTATCCATCCATAGCCGATAACGAAAGAGAGATATCAAGATACGTTATTTACAATTATGAAGAAAATTCATGGAGTGTTGGCACCTTAGAAAGATACAGTTGGTTAGCATCTGGTGTTTTAGATAAACCGGTAGCAGGCGGTGAGGCGTCGTCTGTTAAATTTATTTACCAACACGAAACAGGATTTAACAACGACGATACCGCTATGGACGGCGTTTTCGTGGAATCAGGCGATTTAGATGTAGGCGACGGTGAAAACTTTGTTTTCTTGAAAAAAATATTACCCGATATATTGTTTGTAAACGATGTCGGCACAAGTCCAAACGGTGCAGTCAACATAGTTGTCAAACGTAGAGACTTCAACAACCAGACGTTATCGACAGATTCCACCACGCAAATTACTTCAAATTCTACCTTTGGTTCTTTGCGTTCACGCACCAGACAGTTTGTGCTTAGGTTTGAATCTGATGACGATAACACGGAGAGCGACAGAAAAGATTTCAAATGGAGGTTAGGTAGCACAAGAGTCGACATACAGCCTTCTGGTAGGCGCTAGATGAGTAAACTACTACCAACTCAACTACCTCAAGCAAGCGGCGACACGGTAAGCGCCGACACTTTCAACCGGTTAATTAGAATTTTAGAAATTAACCTTGGATCTGTGGATCCTGACGCAATACAAACTTTTAATTCAACCGAAATAAGCGAATTGCAATTTGCTACCGGAGCGATTATATTTAACAGTACAACAGAGGTCCACCAAGGGTTTGATGGTACTGAGTTTAGAAACTTATACGAACATCAAACTTACTTGACCGGATTGTCTGCTACAATGAGTTTGGGAACAGTTACAGTGAGTACACCATAATGGCTATAAGTGAACGTTTACAACAGAGGATTAACAACATGGCAGGTATGGAAATGCCTCAGTCCTCTGCGCCTCAAATGCCTATGCAAAAAATGCAAGGGCCTACCATGATGAGAAACCCTAGAATGACCATGGAAATCCGTGATCGAAACAGAAACGGTATTGACGATAGAAAAGAGGGTATGTTCAAACCAGGTGATTTTGTTCCTATACCAAAGGCGGGTAGTGCACAGGACGGACCAGATGACTCTTTTTCGGGAATAATTATGACTCCAGAGGGTCCTAGAAGAGTAGGAGCGGGCGCTATTACAGAGCGAGAAATGGAAGTTTTGCAAAACGCATCTAACATGGGCAGAAAAGGCGATTCACAATTAGGCCATTTAGAGGTTGGCGATGTAGTGGTTCCGCCTTCTGTAATCGCAAACAATCCGTTATTAGATGAAATGTTAGAAAGCACTATGCTGAATCAAGGCATAGATCCGCAACAAAGAATAGTGGGTTTAGGGTTAGCGTCTTTGAATCCAAACACAGGTTTAGAAGAATTTGGTATTTTTGACAGCATAACCAAAGGTTTAGAAAAATTTGCTGAAAAAACAGGTCTAAAAAAATTAGGTAAGAAACTAGCACCGTTAGCACCAATAGCGGCACAGTTTATACCTGGCGGCCCAATAGTATCTGGTGCCGTAGGTGCAGGCTTACAAGGACTGTTAGGCGGACAAAAACCAAAAGATTATTTAGCGGATGCGGCTATGGGAGCAGGCATCGGCGCATTAGCGCAAGGAGCTACTAGAGGTTTTACCAAAGAGGGTATGAGTATATTTGATCCTAGCTTTGTCGGGCCAGCAGATCCGAGTAAGCTTGGCGGCGGTGCGCCTTTGAGACAATCAGTCGGCATGGACATCATCAAAGGTTTGCAATCCGGAGGTATAAAAGGTGCTCTAGGTAACTTAGTCGACGAAGGCACGCTTGCGGGCGGACTCTTAGGTGTCGGCGGTGGCGGCGCAGGACAGGCCATAGTCAATGAGGCGGGCGAAGTTATAGGTTACACCGGCGGTGGCGGCGGTGGCGGTCTAGGTGGAGCACTAGGTGGTCTACTTGGCGGCGGCGGTGGCGGTCTAGGTGGAGCACTAGGATTAGCCGGCATAGGTGCTTTATCGGCGGGCCTAGCTAAATTAGCTTACGAAGACGCAAAAAAACAAAAAGGCGTTCCCCTAACGCCTTTAACTACAATGAGTCCTACGGGCAGATACAACATCGAGGCTGAGATAGCCAGAAGACAAGGATTGCCTGCACCAAACCCTGTTGAGTTTGGTTTATTGCCAGCTGGTACTTTGCCCAGATTATCAGGCGGACAACCAAGAGATAAAAGCTTAGGCGGAGCGATAGAAGAATTACAAGGCGGTATGGCAAGAGGCATGAGTCGTGGCGGTATTATGGCTTTCGCTTCTGGCGGTGCCGTACAAATGCAAGAAGGCGGCGAAATGGATCCAAGCAAGTTTCCGCCCATGGATGGTGACATCAACGGTGCGGGCACAGAAATAAGCGACGACATACCCGCTATGTTAAGCGACGGTGAGTTTGTAATGACCGCTAGAGCAGTGCGCGGAGCCGGCACTTACGACATGAATCAAGATAACAAAGGCATCATAACTCTAACGCCGTCTTTGGCAGAAGATAGAGAGCGTGGCATGGATCTTATGTATAAAGTTATGGATGCGTTTAGCGGACAAGCGAGGCCATCGTGAGTATCTTTAGAGGCATACCAGAAAGCGCATTAAGAGGAACAGGCGGCATAGCATCTTTTAGTCCTCCCCCGATTGATTTAAGTAACATAGATTTAAGTAACGTACAGTTACCTCCGTTAGTAGCAGAAACACCAATGACGATGCAGGGCAACATACAGCCTATGGCGGCTCCCGTTTCTGCGCCTATGGCAACACAAACCGATACGGTGGCGCCTGTTTCAACCGATATGCAAATGCGTTCAGAAGATATGCCGTTTACGACAGGAGTTCGTCAGGTTGCAAGCGGTTTGGATCCGCTAACTGAACAATTATTATTTGGCATAGGCGGAGAAGGTGGGTTTATACCTGGCGCCATGCGTGCTGCTGAAAGAGTTTTCTTTGACGCAGAGGGCAAACCGGTAGTGATAGAAGAACAAGTTGCTGGTTTTACTCCCGATCAATTAAGAGCACAAGAATTAGCCAGACAAGGCGTCGGCATACAAGATAGATTTATCGGCGGAGCTGAGGATGCTTTAGGTGCCGGTATCGGCGCGTTAGGCAGGGGTTTTGGTCGCGCTAGAGACATTACTGAGGGCGCAACCGAAAGGTTTGGTCAGAGATTAGGTGGCTTAGGCAGATTAGCTGCGGGAGCGACAGAAGGATTTGGACAGAGATTAGGAGAATCGGAAGGATTACTGAGAGGAACGGTAGGCGGCTATGACCCATCGCTTACGTCCGCGTTTTTCAATCCATTTGAGGATCGTGTGGTGCAACAAACCATTAGCGACGTATTAGAGCAGGGTGCAAAGGCTGACATAGCCGCCAGAGCAGGGGATATCGCTAGAGGCGGTCAATCTGCTTTTGGTTCTAGGGCGCGTTTAGGCGCCGCAGAGCGTCAAGAGGCTTTAGGACGAGGTTTGGGTGAGGCCATCAGCGGAATACGCTCCAGAGGTTTTTCTGAGGCTCAACAGACAGGTTTGGCTGAGTTTGCAAGACAAAGAGCGGCCGAACGAGCTGCCGCATCAGGTTTAGCTGGTTTATCCGGTCAAAGATTGGGTGCTGCCCAACAACTAGGCGGTACATTGCGTGGCTTGGTGGGCGATCAGTTTGGTGCACAACGTGGATTAGCGGGCCTTGAATCGCAATTAGGAGCACAAGAACAAGCAGCACAGTTTGGTTTAGGAACCGCTCTATCAGGACTCGGTACACAAGCACAAGCGGCCAGAGCTGCCGACATATCACAGTTATACGGTTTAGGCACAAGCCAACAAGCTTTACAACAAGCGCAGTTAGACGCACAAAGAAGAAACCAACTGCAAGCGCAGCAAGCACCGTTGGCCCAATTTCAAGCGTTGGCTCCGTTTGTTAGCATGGCTCCGGCAGGACAATTCCAAACTGTTACCGATTTTGCTCCAGCTCCTAGCGCTGTGCAGGCAGGTCTTGGCACAGGCTTATCCGCTTTTGGAGCTTTAGGACAACTCTACGGCGGCAAAAGCTAGTGGCTATCACAAGAGCACAGATACCAGAACAAATAGACGCCTTTCAAGAGGGCGGTGGCGCAGAGACTAATACAACGGATCCAACTACTGATTTAATTAGTTCATTACGAGAACAGTTTGCAACTGACTTTGATACTAGCTTTGAAAAGTATCAACAGAGATTAGCTCCATTTGCTTATCAGTCGCCTAAAATGAATATTTTTGATGTGGCGTCTGAGCTAGGTGCAGGTTTATTATCTACACCGAACGTTGGAGGTAATTCTTTGTATGTAGGTTTAGGAGCAGGCTTTGACAGAGTTAGTCAAAGAGCTAGAAAACAAAAAGAAGAAAATCAAAAAGCAAGAGAGGCCGTTGCCATGCAAGCAGCACAACTAGCTTTACAAGATGAGGCAAAAGCAAACGATTTTTTACAAGACGCTAGTTTGAAACTAATTGACCAAGCAAACAAAAAAGGCGATATCTTAACTTTTGAGTATAAAGATGCCAACGGAGAAACCATTAGAAAGGCGGTTAGAGACAATATTGCTAACGATGATATCATACAAGATCTTATAGACAAGGGAGCCGTGCCTATCAAATCACCAGGCACCGTGATAAACATGAAAACGGGCCAAGAATATACTGAACGAGATAAAGAAGCCGTTAAATTAAGCTATGATTTAGAAAAACAATTAGCCGAAGATGCAGAGGCGGCTTACGGTATTAGAGATAACGTTGATTACGCCATGGAAATAGCGGATAAATTAGGCAAGGACGGTTTTGGTCCAACACAAAGTTTTACTTTTGGTCTAAGAAAAATTATAAACGATTTAGAATTTGGAGACGCTATCTCAGCTGAGAAGGTCGGAGACCAACAAGTATTAAACCAACTAGGCATGGGTTTTACTATGGCTATTGTGTCACAAACGAAGGGTGCTATTTCTAACAGAGAAATGGAGCTTTTCATTCAGGCCTCGCCAGGCTTGGGTTCTACTTATGAAGGTTTTAAAAAACAAGGCGAATATTTGCGACGTATTGCCGAGCGCGACATTAATTACAATGAGGCTTTTCAGGCCGAGGCAGATAAACAGGAGTCACTCGAAGAGGCCGGAGAACAAACTCCTAGAACCACTTTCAGAAACTTACAAAAACACAAAGCACAATGGCAAAGAGAAAATCCGTTGTTTACTAAAGAAGAAAAAGAAGAGTTGCAAAATTTTGTAGACAACAAAACAGGCATAGATCCTGATTTCGATGTAGATGGGTTTAAGGATAAGATGGAGGACATAAGAGATAAAATGGCTAACCAACCGTCTACGGTGGCAAATCAAACGGGTAATTTAGGTGCCAACGATCTTTTGTCTTTGAGGGCAAAAATTGTCGAGGGTGTAGAGGGTATTTACGCAGAATTAACAGACGAGGAAAGAACTGAACTGCTAAAACAAATAGACGCTAAATTAAAAATAAACTAAGTTTTTATGTCTGAAACATTCGACAAAATTTCTAACCAAATATCTAGCGCGGGCGAAAAAAAAGACATGCTTGATCGTGCACAAGACGACTATTTATTAAGGAAAACCAAAAGTTATCTTTTTTTTGATGACGACACCGAAGTAGAGTTTTTAGCGTCGCAAAGGTTTCCTAATGATCCACAAGGAGCTTTACGTTACAAAAACATAAACGGTGAATTATTTTACGTTGATGATCAGGGCGAGTTGCAAAAAGAGTTCCCTGACAACAACGCTGTCAATTCTTATATGGAAACCGTGGTTCCTAATTTGGTACCGGCGGCTACGTTTGGTGCCGATGTTTACGGTGGTATAGCGGGTATGAAACTCGGATTGAATCAAGGATTAAGATTGGTTGCCAACCCAGCTTTGCCCTTTACAAAAAACCCTTACGTTGCTGGTGCTGTGATTCTTGGATCTACGGCCATAGGTGGTTTTAGTGGCAACGTTTTAACCGGTGGTGCTGCAAGAGCTAGTAGAGAGGCTTTGATAAGTCAGTTTTATAATGTGCCTCCCGATGAGCTTTCAGCTGCTATCAAAGATTTGGGCATCAGTTCTGCTTTTTCTGCAATACCGTTAGGCACAGGCCCAACACGAAGAGTCGTAACTAAATTTTTGGGACAAGATGACGCGTTGAAATATTTAGTAAATTTAAGGTCCGGCTCGGACGAAGTAATACAAGAGGCAAAAAGTAAATTTGGTATTGACTTAACTTCTGCTGAGGCTGCGGAAATAGGCAACAGAGGACAAACGATACAACACTTTTTATCAAGGCAGCCGGAGATAACTAGTATAAATAATTTTTATAGCAACCGAGCGTCGCAAGTTAGAGAGGCCATTGAAACCTTTGCTGCGTCAGTTGGTTCTGGTAAGCCTGGCGACGTCAACACTATGTTGGCAAAAGCAGGAGCAGACGCAATAGAAAAGCTTGCAGCCAAAAGAAGAGAGAGAGCAAATAAGTTGTACGACTACATAAAAAATAGTCCAGAACCAATACAGGTTAATAACGTTCAAAGCGTGATAACTAAAATAGATGACGCAATCAAAGGCGAAATAATTAAAGACGGCCAAGTTGTTAGTAAATTTACTCCTGATCCAAACACGGTAAAAAACTTGGAGGATTTCAAAAAAATATTTTACAAAGACGGCGACACATCTGGTGAGTTGATACAGGATCTTGCATCTTTGGACGCCAGAAGATCTAGTTCAATACAAGACTTGATAAACAAAACTTCCGGAACAGGAGACTTTGGTATTTTGGTTGGTTTAAAAAACGATCTAACAACCTTGATGGATGACGCTGAACCTATCTATAAGTTGGCCAGAAGAGTATACGATCCAACAAAACCAGCTTTGCAATTAGTAGAAAAAAGCGCCATAGGAAAACTGTCTAAGTTAGTCACAGACAAACAATCGGCTACGGCTTTGAAAAATGTTTTTGATCCTACTGTGTCGCCACAATCTCTTAGAAACTCTAAAAGGATTTTGCAAGCAGTAGACGCTGATTTGTTTCAAGACGTAAAAAAAGAATTTGTATTGCAACAGTTAGATAAAGTCGCGAAACAAACCCTAGATCAAGGTTTGCCACAATTTCAAAAATACTTTGCTCAAACTAATACTAAAAATATGATGAAAGAAATGTTGTCACCAGAAGAGTTTGACAACTTATACAAGCTTAACGATGTTTTAGAAAGGGCCTTTAGAATACCAAGAGGATCGTCAGACACACAACCTTTTGGTTCCTTGGCAGAACAATTAGGTAAAGATGCAACAGGTCTTGGAGCAAAGGCCATGAATACTATCTTAGCTATTACTAGGTTGCCTAGTAGAGTCTTTACTGATGCCGGTCAGGATTCTTTAACCAAGGGTATAGCCTTACAACAAAGAGAGGCTTATTTCAAAAAATTAGCTGATACGTTAATTGATCCGGATGCTACTAAAACCATAGATGAAATCTATAATTACATAGGTAAAACAGAGCCAGCTTTATTTCAAAGCATTATGCGAGGCGTTGGAGAAGGAGTTGAGGCTATAACTGCTCCGGCTGAAAAAGACTATGGACAAGAAATTGATGCCGCAAAAAATCAAAGAATGTTAGAGCTACAAAGACAGATTGAAAGTTTTGATTTAGGATCTGTCGACACGGGGGTTTCTCCTGTTGAATTAGAAGACGAGCAACTAACCTCGCCCGCAATACTGCCAGACGAAAAAGATCGTGAGATCGCTATGCGACAGATGGGCGGAATACAATCTTTAGTCTGACGACTCGCTGGCCCTAATAATCGCGCCAACCACTTCATAATCTAACTCGTAACCCATAGCGGTTTGGTTGCCTATTTGGATCTCTAAGTTTCTGGATATCAAACGCATTAGCGCTGCTTGTTGATGCAGAGTTAATCTGCTGAATAGATCTATAACCTCCTGTGCCTCAAGGACCGGAGCGTAAGATTGCGGAACGGACTTTGGTTTATCTTTGTTAAACAAGTTCATGGTCTGGCCTTTCAGATAATCGCTTATGCTCTTTTTGGATCAACACTTTCAGCTGATCTATTTTGGACCTGTGCTCCATGTCACAAATCTCCTGTAAAAGATTATAAGTTCTAGGATCTACGGCAAGACTTTTCCTTATTTCTTTTCCGTCTTTTTTTGTTTCTGTACTATCTGGTTCTGTAATCATGTGCTTAATTCTATAAAAATTTGGATAATTATACAAATAATTATTTACTTTTATGGGTTGTAAATAGTTGCAATTTTGTACAAACCTGCTATATTAACTATGTGAGACATTTAATTAAACCAAATAAGGAGGCAAAATGACCCACGTTTTTAATTTTATTGATAGTCTAGGTTTGATCGTTCCCATGACCAACTTTGCTTTGGTGGCGGTCAGTGTTAATTATTTAGTTAATTATTTTGGAGGTTAATTATGGTAACTATTAAAGGTGTTGATTGTTACGGTGAGTTTGACGCTGAAGAATGTTTTAGCGTGGCCTATAACTTGCCTAACGGTGAGGTTGTTGAAGATTTCGTTGACGTCTATGGCGTGGCAACCAACTTTACACAGTTAGTTAAATATTTAGAGAAGATCTTGCCAGGCTGTGAGATCTTACAAATCGAGTGTGGTTAGGAGGAAACAGTATGATTACATTAACTAAGAAAGAAATAGATAGCCTGCTGTATTTACTTGATACACAGGTTGTAAGTATTGATCCAGAGGAAATCCAAGAGGAGATTGAACTCAGCGGAGATATTTTTGGTTTCAAGTCTATGAACGAGGCCAAAAGGTTGTATAACAAACTTATAGATTTATATGAGGAGGCAACAACATGACTGAAAACATTTATAAACAAGCGTTGGAAACTTACAACAGTGGGTTATTCCTGAAATTGGAGGGTTCTTTTGGCAGAGCCTTTGTTAATGATTATTTAGATTCTGGAATTATCAAAACCTTGGACGAGCCAGGCAACAAGGTCGTCGATGGTTATGGCAGAGAAATACATCTAAAAAAAGCAGAGATAGATTACGATAGGGTTGAGGATCTTTGGATGGATGATCCAGATTTTATGGAATACTTGGAGGGGGACGATTGATGCAAACTGATTATCAACAAAGCAGGGTCTACAAATGGGAGAACGCCTCTGCTTGGTCACAAAAAGGTAGCAAAACTTTAGAGACCTATCAGATTAAGTATCTTAACAAACGACTTAATGGATTGTTTGGCCTTAAAACACAGGTACATGACAAATATGCTAATGGTCTCTGTCATTACGATAGCTATGATGATGCTATCTATTTAGCAGGGTATGGTTTTAATTGGTCGGTTTACTTGCATGAGTACGCTCACGCTTTGACTGCTGATTCTGAACCACCACATGGTAAAGAGTTTGTCTCTGCCTTCTGTGCCTTGTTACATTTTGTTCATCCTGATAAACCTTCAATAAGTGATCTTGCTAAATCTGCCAATAGCTATGATTTAGATTTTGTTTCTTTGACTCAAAATATTTGGTACAAAAAATTATCCAGAAGTAAGGTTGATATTTCTAAAGCAACTAAACCGCAGGAAATAATCATAGAACCTAAAAAGCCTTTGAATCAGGTCCATAAAAACTATCAAAAACTTTTGGCTAGACAAGAAAATCTTTTAAAGAGGCAAAAGCAATACGAGGCAAATTTAAAAAGAGTAGCTAACAGTCTTGAAAAAGTTACTAAAAGCATCAAACAATATGAAACCAAGTATGATGAAGAGAAACTTACTTCTAAGTATGCAGAGCCTATAGTTAAAAAAATACCAAAGAGTCCTAAACAAAAATGCCTTGAGTTATGTGAACAACATAATTGGTTGAGAATAGAAAAAAATGTTTTAGATTGGGATGAAATAGAAATGCAAATTTATGTTTGGGATTACAAAGAGGAAGTCGCGGATCCAGATTACTTTGCAGAAGGAAGTAGTGGTGAGTATTGTTGCATTGGTTGGAAGGCAGCACACGAAAGAGCTTTAGAATTAATCAAAGACAGGAGAAAACAATATGACTGAAAAATTTGAATTACCGCAACAGACGATAGATGTAATCGCCGAGTTGACCGATAGCAACTACCACACCAGATCTGTTGAGGAGTTGGCTGAGTGCATCTACGAACTTAGCGAAGTGTTAAACGAAAGCGACTACACTTTTATTTTTAACACGCTAACCATTATCAGAGGCATGGCTAGGTTGCAAAACCAAAACAATGACTTCACTAGTAAAAGCGCTAACTTCATACCGTTTAGGTACGAGATCTTGAAAGAAGTCTTAGCGATTGCTAAAAAGGTGTACGAGAACTACGACGAGATAGAAAAAGCTTTTTAGTTTAGTGGGCGAAAGAGGCGGCGGTTGTCGCCTCTTTTTTTTATCCGCTTTCCTCAAACTTCTCCATGGCTTTTTCCAAAGCCTCTTCTTTGCTGTAACCCTCTTCTAAAAATTTTATGTACCAACGTTCGAGCAACATGTCGTTTATGTGGTGACTCATCAGTACAGATCCCGCAGCTGGACCTCTTGGACGCCTTCCAAGTTGTACGGTTTAAAGTCCTCGTCTTCCTCGCATTTCAATAACAAAGATAGGGCCTGTTCGTTTTTAGCCTGTGCATATTTAAGAGCCTCGGCGTTCAGTGTATAAACCACATAAGCATAAGGATCCTGTTTCTCTTGCGCTAGGAAGTTAAAACCCTCTGCGGGCAAATCTAAGGCCCTACAAGCGTCGATATAGAGTGCCGCTTGCATGTGATAGTTGAAGTTGTTAATCGCGCTCTTAAAGCCTCTAGGAGACGCGTCACGGCATGTTTTAAGATCCCATATACGTTGCCCGTCGTACCAATCCATTCTGGCTTTAAAAGGATGGCCGTGCCACTCAAAGACTAAGGTGACTTCCACCTGGTCTGTCTCTTTGGGTATGTAGTCGGCAACCACTTCACGGCGCAGCATACAGGTGTCGTACATGTCTTGTGTGATAGCCGTGCGGTTGCCAATGTTGGCCATAAAATCTTCGTAGTCGGCGCGACCGTCTTTCGTGCGTCGATCAAACTTTGGTTGGATCACAAACTCATCGTTGAATTTATGGTGTTCCAAAAACACGGTGTGTTGGACCCTGCCTTCTAAGAGAGCCGGAGTCTGCTCCAGATCCTTACGATACTTCCAGCTATACGGGCATTTTATGACCGAGGTTAGATCGTGCGATCGAAAGGCTGGGATCTGTGCATAGTCCTCATACGGTATATCTTCGTATACACCAATTTTAAATTCATTCATTATTTAGTTTCTCCTGTACCTCGTCTTGAGTTAAGTCAATACAGTTTATGTTACCGGCTACGGTGCGGCGCTCGCCGTCACCCTGAAAGGGATAGACGCAGTGTTGCATCCACGATGGGAACATCAACAACAAGCCAACCTCTGGTTTTATGTACCTAGACTGCGACGGTCTGAGTCGCTCTGGATCCGCAGTCTGATTTAAACCGTAAGTGAAATTTATGAAGCCGTCGATGTTACCGGAGTCGTTGTATAAATCCATCGAGCCGGAGTCGTCCGTTCTGCTAATCTGTTCGGGCACCATGGTCCATGTGGTAAACGAGATACCCATGGGAGACGTGGTGGTGTGATCGTGGATCGGGTTGTAGTCACCGGCAAAACTGTGAACCGACCACAGCTTATCTGTGGCTACACGCTTGGGTCTTAGTTGACTTCTGGTTTGTTCGACAAAATGTTTCAGGTAGACAATAGATAAGCTCTCAACGATCTTTATAAAACGAGCAAGATCTGGATGGCTAAAATCCATTTGAAGTTGCTCCCCGTGATGGATCTGCCCGACTAAAGAGTCGGCAGCGGATTTGCGTTCTTCGTTAGATCGTAAGTCATCCAAGTAATCGTTGAGAGCCGTCACTACCTCTCCGTCTAATTTGTGTTGGAGCATCAAAGCCGCTGGTAGGCTATAAACTCCGTATTCTATATCGTCACTCATGTTGTTCCTGAGTGGCGGGCAACCTAATCTTCATTCCGAAGTTGTGAGACATAAGGAGAAGGGCCACCCGCCTGTGGGTTATTCTAGAACGGTATCTCGTCCGAGACTAATTTACCGCTATCCTCTGATAACGTTTCCAAGTTATCCGTAGCAACCGATGGCGCTGTTGCCTGTTTAGGTTTGTCGCCTTCTTCGACTGCCGCTAAGTATTCAAAACTATCTTGTATATCTTCTTGTTGCCATACCGGAAGTATCTCAAAGATATCGCACATGGCTTTGGTTTTATCCGAAGAGTTGCCGTTGAACTCGTCGCAATATAAGTCCATGTCAAAACTTTGAATCTCATTCTTGGTTGGTACTTGCGATACCCCGCCGTCCGGTCTTTGGAGATTTAAAATCTTTGGGTTGCCACCGGCATGTTCAGCGGTAGCCTCGGTATGGCCAACTTCTATTCTGGCCGTGCAACCCAGCAGTTTAGAAATATCAAAGCCGGCTAATTCGTCGTCGGTAAAACTTTTACCGCGCCAGCTCTCTAAATGTTTTCTTAACGCTGCTGCCTCATGCAACGATGCCGTGTAAGTTTTTGATACGCCGTACGGTCGGCCGTCTTCCATGTCGGTCTTGTTATCGATTGGATCTATCGCATCGGTGATTTCAAAGCTAATGCACAGCCGAGTTTTTTTGCTGGTTTCTTTGCCGTAAGTTTGTTCGCTCGTACCGAGATCGACGATGCGAAAACAGGTGCCTTGGTAAATACCTTTTTCTAGTTTTGGTAAATCGGGTCCTGCGTTTTCAGTAAGTGTTAAACTCATATTTATGTCTCCTTATATTTTTTTGTTTGCAACTTATAATAAATTTGGATATTATCCTACATACTTTTACAGAACAAAGCAAACACCAAAATTAGGATGATTGATGTCATTAAAGATACAAGGACCAAAACGAGATAACAACAAACCCTTCACCCAAGATTACATTTCACAGTTTCGAGATTTTTTGCAAAGCAACGGTTATGAACCGGAGCCAAAAAAAGGTTTGGTTACTGATGGCTCTATTGGTCGAGCGTACATCAACATCGGTAATCAGAGGAAACTCGTAGGTTGGTATCAAGCTTGGCTCGACCAATCTTCACCGTTCGGACGCATAGGTGACTATCGCGTCAGTGCGGATCAGCCTACGAGCACCTGGCGACCGGAGAACAGCAAACGCTATCGCATGACGAACGAGCAAAAAGCCGAGATCGAAGAACTCAGACGCCAAGCCGAAGTTAAAAGTCAAGAGAAATACACACAGGCCGCGCAACGCGCACAGTCGATCTGGGAACAATGCGAAGAGGTAGAAAAGCACCCGTACCTAGAACGCAAACAAGTCCTGTCGTACGGTTTGAAAAAAGACAAACACGACAACTTGGTGATTCCGTTGAAGGACAACCAAGGGACGATAGTGGGCCTGCAATATATTTCTGACCAAGGTGAAAAACGTTTCCTCACCGGTTCTAAAAAAAGCGGCAGCTTTTTTCTGCTCGGCAGAGAGATCTTTAACGCGTCAGATAAGCTCAATTACGCCGAAGGTTATGCGACCGCAGCTAGTCTCTACGCGGACCGCTCAGAGCCCGTAGTCGTCGCTTTTGACGCCTACAATCTAGTCAAAGTAGCCGAGGTCATGTATCAATACTTCCCGAACCATAAACACGTCTTCATGGCCGATAACGATGATAGTAACACCGGTGAAGTCGAGGCTAAGAAAGCGGCAGCTTTTATCCAAAAGGCAGGCGGTCACGCCGAGATCCAGATGCCAGAAACCAAAGGCGATTACAACGACCACAAGAACGACGAGGCGATCGAAGGCGAGCTGATCTTACAAAATGTCGATGTCCCCGTAGAGTTCGATTTTCTACGCAACGCGAGCGGTCGGTTCTTGAACACGAAAGATAACATCGGCGGGGTCTTGAAAGTCCACGGCGTGGATGTCCGCTACAACGTCATTAAGAAGAAGATGGAGATAGACATACCGGACATGAAGTTTATCGCTGACATGCACGAAGAGGCGAGCCTGATCGAGATAGAGGACCGGTGTATCAACATGGGGATCCCGCACACGAAAGTCCGCGACTACTTGAAAGTATTAGCCAGAGAATACAATCCGGTGAAAGAGTGGATCGACAGCGAACCGTGGGACGGTGTGGACAGGCTGCCAGACTTCTTTGCGTCGCTGACCACTGAGGAAGCCGCGCAGCTAAAAGAAATGCTATTACGCAAATGGTTGATCGCTTGTGTGGCCGCAGCGTACGAAGAAAGCGGCGTCGAGTTAGAAGGCATCCTCGTCCTGCAAGGCGCTCAAGGACTCGGTAAAACCTTATGGTTCAAACGCCTGTGCGATTACAATAAGGGGTGGCTATTGGAAGGTGCTACCTTGAATCCGTCGGATAAGGATAGCGTCAAGCGGGCGGTTAGCCATTGGATTGTGGAGTTAGGCGAAATCGAGTCGACGTTTAAGAAGTCCGACATCGACCAACTAAAAGCGTTTGTGACATCGAAAACCGACGAACTGAGACTGCCTTACGACCGAGCCTTCACGACTTATCAAAGACGTACGGCTTTCTACGCAAGTGTTAACGCGCGCGAGTTTTTGACGGACACGTCAGGGAATCGACGATTCTGGGTACTCGCAGTCAAAGAAATTAACGTCAATCACGGCGTCAACATGCAACAGCTCTGGGCGCAGGTCAAAGAAACGATGTACGTCGCGGGCCAGAAGAATTGGTTTCTGACGCCAGACGAGCGCGAGCTCTTGCATCAGAGTAATGAAATGTATCGTACGCAGTCGAGCGTTGAAGATCTTATCTTGGAGCATGTGGACTTCGAAGGCGAACACAAGGTAGCGGTACAGATGACTAAGCTGTTGCGCGATTTGGGGATCAAATCCCCAAGGATGCCTGATTTCAAAGAGGCGGCTCGTGTGTTACACGAAAGAGGCATAGAACCGCGCAGAAGTAATGGCAAGAAGATCTATGACTTAGATTACACGGCGGTCGAAGACGATTCGGCGCCAGCCGTAGGTGTGAGTTGGGATAATTAATGAAGGCCCACCAAAAGATCATACGCGAACAAAAAGAGATTGAAGACGCCGCTGGCGTGTTTGGTAAATGGTGGGATGGCATGGAGTTCGACATCAAAACCGCTGTGGTTAAGCAGGTCGATTACAACCAAGCAAAAGCGGTGATAGAAGAATACGAATGGCTGGGGTGTATGCCGGCCATGGTCAAGTTTTGTTACGGCATCTTCTTCGATAATCACTTAGGCGGTGTCGTTGTGTATAGCCAAGAGTATTCAGAAAACTTAGGTCATTGGGATAAATACGATTACACCGGAAAAATGATTTTGTTATCAAGAGGAGCGTGCGTGCATTGGGCCCACCCACACAGCGCAAGCAAACTCATCACGCAGTCAATGAAAATGCTGCCCGACAAATACAAAATTGTTACGGCAACTGTGGATGAACTTGCTGGTGAAATCGGCACGATTTATCAAGCGTGCAACTTCGATTTTATCGGATCTATGCGCGAGAATAATCCCAACGTGAAGAACAGCAAAGGCAAAAGGTTTGGTGTGATGATTGATGGCAAGCTTTACGGTTCAAGATCAATAAGACAAAAGATAGGCACGCAACGTAAGGCAGACATACTCGCAAAGTGGCCAGATGCTATCTTCGTCCCGCAGAAAGCCAAGCGCAGATATTTTTATTTCTTGGGTAATAAAAAAGAAAAAAAGTATTATAGAAGTAAGATCGCGCAGTTTATTAAGCCTTATCCTAAGCGTGACAACAGTGCACAGTACCCTGATTTGGGGTGCGGGGGTTAGATTGAGTATGTGGTGGATTGTGCGAATGATTGCATATTATTATGAATGTATGTGTAAGTTTGTAATAACAGGGTATAGCAAAGGGTATAGTAAAGATTAGCTATGCACTGTGTGAAACCCTTCTATTATATGGTTTATAGGATTATAAGGGTATAGTGTATAGTATATGAAAGAGAGTGTTAAGTGATAGCCGTAAGATGGTATTCTTATGGGTTACAGAGAGGGTATTTATAAGTGGCTATACACTGCACCCTGTACACTGTTAGTTGAGGAGCTAAGATGGGCAGACCAAAGAAACCAAAAGAAAAAATAGTCGATGCGCCGGTGCAGTTCGAGAAGGACGGCGAGCACGGCCTGACGGAAATGCAGAGCAGCTTTGTTTGGCATTACACCGAAGGCGCTTGCGGCATGACCGAAGCAGCCAGAAAAGCTGGTTACGAATTTCCAAGTCAGGCGTCGAACAAATTATTGAACGGCAAAGATTTTCCGAACGTGGTTAAAGCGATCAGGATTAAGCAAGATGAGTTAGCAGAGAAGTACGCGATTACGCCACAGAAGACAGGGACGATGTTGTGGAAAGTCATGGAGAAAGCTTACGAGAACGGACAGTTCAATGCCGCCGTCTCGGCGATTAAAGAGCTCAATCAACTAGCCGG